>RCNB010001298.1_pt1 | contig 15775 bp, 11 predicted proteins | sample 2041321 | NCBI WGS metagenome assembly RCNB01 (sample SAMN09708232, study PRJNA481090) | Marine sediment metagenome, whole genome shotgun sequencing project. | reverse complement strand
AATGTCGGACAATCTCCTAACACTTCCAACATATCGCCAGGCTTCATGCCTGAAGCCTTTAAGGCAATCTTCAAAATCGGCTGAGGGCATCTCAGACCAAGGGTATCCAAATGATGTATTGGCATGATTCCTTTTCTCTTACCTGAAAAGATTGTACGGGAACAAAAAACAGATTACAAACACTGCAACCAATGCCCAATTTAGTCTTCGACTCATTTTGGTAAAGTTAGTAATTTAAAGTGAAACAATGGTGAAAGTAACAACAGAGGCACTTGGCACAAAAACTGTGCAATAGATCTCTTTTGTTTATCACAAATATTTTGGTTTGCCTACTAAATTTGGATCTGGACTCTCTTCTGATCGTTCCCCTCATCCTTCACGGAAAGCAAGACCCTGCCTGTCCGTGCACATCAAGTTCGCACATCTTTCTCGAAGGTGGGACAGTCTCCCAACACCTCCAAAATATCACCAGACTCAATGTCTGCAGCCTTCACGGCAATCTTCAAAATCGGCTGAATGCACTTCTTGCCGAGAGTATTTAAAACCTCCGTCCCCATGTTCACTTCTCATTATTCTAGGTTCGACATTGAGGTAAAGGGTGGTTCAAAGAAAGATGCTAAGCTGTGAACGGGGCCTCATAAGTAGGAAGGTAGTTGTTTTCTCCGTTCGTTAAGCTGTTCCCGCCGTATTTGGCGTAAAGATGTGAGAGACCCCGTTTACAGCTTAGCATGCTATCTAAGAAAGCACAAACCATACCAACACTTGTATTGTGTAATATCAACAAGTTAGCTTTTTATGTGTGTGAAAACAAATGCAACTGTGGAAACGAAATACCATTTAGTGGATTCAAGGTAACAGGAGCAGGGGGAGAACCACGTTGTCGTTAGGAGCTATATCTTGTGGGCATGGGTCGGCTATAGATCGCCTTTATTTGATGTCATAACCAGGTTTTATTTGGGATTAAGAATATGAATTACTATCCTGTGGGTTTCATCCTTGCTCCTTAGCCTTTTTTGTATACTCTCTATCTCGAATCTGTCTTGAACCATTCCGATAAGCTGCATGAAGTATTTGCGCTTTATGTCGTGGGCCATAAATATTGTCCCTTTCGAGCGAAGGTATGTTTTAAAAAGTCTAATAATAGGGTGTATGGCGGCCTCATTGTAAATAAGTTCCGAACCACAAATAATGTTAAAGCTTTCTTTCAGATCCGGATTGTTCCAGTCAAGTCTCCTTACAGATACATTGTTTAGTCCATTGTGCTTGGCATTCATCCTGATAAGCTCAAGGGCGTCTTCGTCATAGTCGGTAATGGTTACATCACATCCTAGAACTCCCAGGAAAAGGCCTGTAATGCCCATTCCCGCGCCAATCTCAAGGATCTTGATTTTCTTTTCCAGGTCCATCTTTAGCAGATGATTGCTCAACAGGAGTGATGCTTCCCAGACCTTGACCCAGAAAGGAAACTTCTTTGTCGAATCTCCTGGTTCCTGATCAAGAGCATTAACGATACAATCCAGGTTTTCTACCCGGTAGATTTCAAGTCTTTTCCCGCCGATTGCCACAGGGACTAGTTCCAGTTCGTATTTGTCTTCTATAGATGTTGCCATGAATAGGGTCCTTTTCTGACAATCCCGCTGCCTTGATTTAGTCTGTTAAAAGATGCTATAGACTCAATGGTTTCGTAAAAAGTCAATTTTGTTCGCTTCGTGAGCGTTTTTGGTTCTTCTCCCGATTAGTTGGTGTAAAGGATTCGAGGATTGCGGCTTTCACCTTATCTTATCATCCTACCAAAGTTTTTGATAGGAGATTGACTATGACTCAGTGGCCGATAGAGTTCAATTTTTGGGCAGTCCCGCCTTTTGTCAGCTTCTTGACACTCTTTGCCTTGGCTGCTTTGGCACTCGTTAAGGGAAAGGGACAAAAGATCAATCTGCTCCTTGCTGGTATTTGTTTCCTCGGAAGCCTTTTGAGTCTTGACAAGACCCTTGCCTCAATCGTAACCAACCCTCAGCTCGCATTACAGATAAGCCGTATCGACCACATATTTGTGGTCTTTTTTGTTCCTGTTTACCTTCACTTTACGCTGAGTTTTCTAAAAATACCGAGACAAAAGTGGTTGGTTTGGTTCGCATATGCCTTCAGCGCGTCTTTGAGCCTTCTTTCACAGACCCACTATTACTTGGCTGGAGTGAGGCAATACTTCTTCGGATATTATGCCTTGGGAGGTCCACTGATTTATCTCTTCGGTATCGCTACCACCACAAATACCATCTATTGCCTTTATCTTCTTTTCCGAAATTTGAAATTTGACGAAGACCCGGATCGAAAGAACAAGACGAAGTATATTATCTTGGGGCTGGGAGCAGCTGCCTTTGTGACGCATTTTGATCTTTTGCCACTTGCGGGTATCAGCTTCTATCCCATGGGAAACTTTGCCTTTATTCCGATCCTTTTCTTGGGGTTTGCTGTGTTAAAGCACGATCTTTTGCACATTGGCCTTGTGGTCCAAAAAGGGCTTATCTATTCGCTCCTTACCGGTATGCTCACAGCCACCTACGGCCTATCCATTATCTTGTTCAATGAGACGTTCAAGGGATTGGGGCAAAGGTGGTCTGTGCTCTTTTCGGTGTTGTTTTTTGCTGCCATCGTCTTTGTCTTTGAACCACTTAAAAAGCGCATTCAGTCTATAATCGACAATCTGCTTTTTAAGGGTAAATACAACTATCAAAAAACACTAAGAGCACTGAGTGATACGATGACCTCAATGTTGGACCTAGACGAGATTATGGATAAAACCCTTAAAACCCTTACGGAGGCAATGTATCTGGATTGGGGTTATGTCATGCTCATTGACGATATAGGTGGTCAGTTTCGTGTCCGAAGTTATAGGGGAAGTCGATTAACTGCTGAGCATCAATCTCTGGCACAGTCAAGCCCCATGATATATGAATTGGGACGTAGGAAAAGGGAGATTTCACGTCATAACTTGGACAAGTGGTTAAGTGAGAGTAATGATCCTGGCGGTTTAGAGGCCGATTTTTCCGGGCTGGCAGGAACAGTTGTTATACCAATGATCTTTCAGTCGGATATCAACGGAGTCCTCGTATTGGGAAATAAAAAATCGGGGGATCTTTATACGACACAAGACCTTGAACTCCTTCGGACCCTGGCAAATCAATGTGCCATAGCCGTGGAAAATGCCAAGGCATATCAACTCATCGAGAATTTGAATATGAATCTGGAAAGTATGGTAGAAAAACGGACTGAAGAACTTAGCAAAGCCCTCAAGGATAAGGAAAAGACCCAAGACCTCCTTATCAGGTCAGAAAGTCTGGCAGCCGTAGGCGCCCTAGTGGCAGGTGTTGCACATGAGCTGAATAACCCGCTTGCCAGCGTTTCAAGCTTAGTCCAGTCAGCCGTAGAAACGATAGAAGACGAATCCAGGCAACAGGTGGCCGTGTCAAATCAGAGTGTGGAGGAAAAAGAGGAACTAGTCGATGACCTTAAGTTTAGCTTAAAGGAACTAAACAGGGCAAAGGATATCGTGGCAAGCCTTCTGGGCATTTCTCGCCAAACCCAGGAATATACCGAGCCCGTTGTACTAAGTGATGTTTCAAAGGACGCTTTGAGGATTCTTTCTAATCAGTACAAAAGGACAGGGATTCAAGTCGTTGAGGATTATGCGGCCAATATGCCACAAATTAGGGGAAACTTTGCTAACCTGGGTCAGGTGTGTCTTAATATCCTAACAAACGCTATACAAGTGGTTGGCAAGGAATCAGGGGAGATTATTGTAAGGACCGAATATGACGAATCAAGGGGGAGAGTTATCTTTGAGTGCAAAGACAATGGGCCGGGTATTTCCGAAGAGGTCATAAAAGACATCTTTAAGCCCTTTTTTACGACCAAGGAAGTCGGAAAGGGCACTGGGCTGGGCCTGTACATATCCTACGAGATTGTACGTCGGCACAATGGAGAGATTCTCGCGAGAAACAATCCTGAAGGTGGCGCCCTATTTCGGGTAGAGCTTCCCGTAACCGATAGTCTGTAGGTCAACGCGGTACATAGTATGGCTTTTTTCTTTGAGCAAGCCCTTAGTTTTTACTCCCCTGCCCTTTCTTTGACCTGGTGGGCAGCCATACTTATGGCGGCAATCAGGCTTCCGGGGTCTGCCCTGCCTGTGCCGGCAATGTCATAGGCGGTACCATGATCAACGGAGGTACGCACAATAGGAAGTCCTAGGGTTGTGTTCACGCCGTCCGTGAAATGGACCATCTTAAAAGGTATTAAACCCTGGTCATGGTACATACAAATGACAACGTCCCATTTACCTTTTAGGGCCCAATAGAAAAGAGCATCAGCCGGGTACGGCCCGGCCACATCAATGCCATCTCGGCTTGCCTGCTCGATGGCGGGCAAGATCGTGGTTGTTTCTTCTCTTCCAAAAAGACCCTCCTCTCCTCCGTGTGGGTTCAGGGCCGCAACGGCAAGTCTTGGTTTCGAGATACCAAAGGAGTCTTTAAGGGCGCTTTGTGTGATCTCTATTGTTTTGAGTATCTTGTCACGAGTGAGCTTTCTTGAAACATCAGCCAAAGCAATATGGATGGTTACTAGTGCTACTCGGAGCTTGTCCCCTGCAAGCATCATTACGTAGTCTGACGTCTTTGTCCTTTCGGCAAGGAGTTCCGTGTGACCTTCGAACGGAAATCCTGCCTTATGCATGGCCATCTTGTTGATTGGACAGGTAGTTAGTCCTTGAATCATTCCCTTGAGGGTCCAGTCTATCCCTTCAGTAATATATTTGACCATGGCCCGGCCGGTTGCCTCAGAAGGTCGCGCGACTTGGAGGAGACCAAGATCTATATCGGAAAGTGGTGCAACATCCAGAGTGCCTTGTTTGTAGCGGCCTTTTTCGGGATTATCAACCCTGTAGATATCTAGGCTTGTTTTTAACGATTGGTTGAGCGCTGACAACACGCCTATATCGCCTAATACAATGGGCTTACACGCTTCATATATCATCTTTTCGCAAAGTGTCTTTAAAATGATTTCGGGACCGATCCCCGCTGGATCTCCCATTGTAATCCCTATGATGGGGCGGTTTATCATAACTGGGTTACCTTTCTGCTTCAACACAGCTTTTCCTACAGCGTTGATGACAAAAAGTCAAATGACGAACCCTTAAACCTGACAACCTGAGTAGTGGCCATTTTTTTTATTTTTATAAAAACAAGACATTATAGCGAAATAGCACCTTTTATGTGTAATTATTAGAAAATAGCAGGAAAGCGGAGAAAAACGGAGTTTTGTTAGATTATGAGCATTGTCAACATGTTTCAAAAAATGTGCAAGGGCCTTAAAATACTAGGACATAATGGGGCTTTCGGGAATAGACAAACAATAAAGGTTTTAAGAGCACGACAACTTAAACTACAAGAATATAGAATAGTTATATTGTGTTGAAAACTATTTCACGAACAAATTGAGATCTCTTTTTTCTCGGTTTGACAATAGATAGTCCATGTCTTACAAGCTGGTCATCCTTTCAAGAGAAAAGATGGTTCTTGTCAGTTTTCTAATCATAATCCGGCATTATTCAGTATAATTTGTGGCTTAACCTTTCCTTTTTCAATATGAATTAACCGTATTTCGCACTTTTTTGGTGGAATTACATGCAGGATATTTGGAATCACGCAAAAGAGAAGCTCCGCGGGAAGATTCCCGACCACAGTTTCAGGCTTTGGATTGAACCGCTGGAAATTATTTCACAGCAGGAAAAAGAGGTAAGCTTGGCTTGTCCCTCGAGTTTTTTTAAAAAGTGGGTAGGTCGTCACTACTTGGATTTGATCGAGAGGGAAGTGAAAAAGGCCTCCGGAAGTCCGTTTCGGATTTCTCTAAAACTTTGTGATAAAAATCAGCAAAACGGGAAAGTTAGCATGCCAATTGAAGAACAGCTCTTCCTTCCCCATATAACGGAACGACAATATATGCTGTCTCACCTCCAGAGCGACTTTACGTTCGACCAATTTGTCGTGGGGATAGGCAATAATGATTTCGCCTATAATGCAGCCCTCTCCTTGGCCTGTGCAGATAATAGCAGACATGATCCGGTTTACTTGTTGTCCAAGACCGGCTTGGGCAAGAGTCATCTTTCTCAAGCTGTTGGTAATCACGTACTGAAAGAAGATTCTGCCGTCCGGGTGTGTTATGTCACGGCGGAGGAATTTACCAACGCTATGATTCACGCACTTCGAAACGACAAGATTGAGGAGTTCAAAGAGAAGTATCGGAGGCAGTGTGATGTTCTCCTCTTAGACGATGTTCAGTTTCTCACTGGGAAGGCAAAGATTCAAGATGAACTGGCCTATACACTTGATGCCTTGCTGGAAGCAAAGAAGAAACTTATTTTTACTGGAACGTATCTGCCCGGGGACATCCCCAAGATGGATGAAAAGCTTTCTTCACTGCTTTCTTCAGGTGTGATTTCAAACATTGAAACCCCCGACCACAACACGAGGGTAGCTATTTTGAAGAAAAAGGCGACAGTGAAAGCAATCGATATCCCAGAGGATGTGATTAACTATTTGGCTGGTCAACTTTCTCAAAATGTAAGGCAACTTGAAAGCGGCCTTATCGGCGTTGCCGCTAAGGCGTCTCTGCTTAATCTACCTATAGATACTAAACTGGCGGAGAGCGTTGTCAAAAACATTGTGCGTCACTCTCGCGAGGTGACAACTCGGCTTATACAAAAGCTGGTGTGCAAATACTACAAGCTTACAATGGAAGAGCTTGTGTCCAAATCACGTAAGCGTACTATTGCCCGGCCCAGGCAGATTAGCATGTATTTGGCCAGGCGATATACAGACCAGTCCCTCCAGTCTATTGGCCGATGCTTTAATCGCTATCATGCCACCACACTCCATGCCATAGGGGTTGTGGAAAGGCTTGTTAGAGAAAGCGGGCCTGTGCAAAAACAAGTGGAATTCCTTTCTGACAAAGTGGAGTCAGGCAATATTTAAATCTTATCCGGCCCTGCTCCCCCTGGTGTTTTCAATTACATCTTCAATGAAAAAGTTACATAAAAAAATTAGTCGTACCATTATGGCATAATTTTTGCTTTTCATGAAAGACAGTTCTTTATCATGAGGACTTAATTGCCTGCTTTATGGATCAAGGCCTTTAGCTGTTAGGCCGAACCGAAGTATTTTCGAAAGGAGAACCGTGATGTCAGCAAATTCACACTTTGAAGTGAAAACAGGGATCTCACTCGCCAAGGATGAGGGACGGGCGGTACAGGAATTGTTTGATCAAATAGATCAGCCCAACACAGAGGCTGTGATCTTTTTCTGTTCATCAGAATATAAACTAGACACACTGGGCAAGGCCCTTAAGGCTCGATTTCGCTGTTGTCCTATCGGTTGCACGACGGCCGGGGAAATCACGTCGGCCGGCTATCACAATGGGAGCCTCACCGGCCTCAGCCTTGCAACCAACACAAGTCCAGGGGCGCTAAAAGTACATCCCCGCCTTATTTCCCCTTTGAGTAAATTTTCGAACGAAGAGGCGGAAGCTATGGCCAGTTCCATCCGAAAAGACCTCGAGTTTTCATCCACATTTGACAAGGAAAAGATGTTCGGTCTGTTGCTGATCGACGGCATGTCGATGTTGGAAGAAACCACAATAGCCCTGATTCACAGGCAGTTTCAAGGTGTATCCATCATCGGCGGTTCCGCCGGTGATGATCTTAAGTTCAAGAACACCCAGGTTTATTCGGATGGACATTTTATTTCCGACGCTGCAGTCTTTACGCTCATTGAAACCACCCTGCCTTTCCATATCTTCAAAAACCAACATTTTCAACCGACCGAAAAAAGGCTGGTGATCACGAAAGCCGATCCTGATAAGCGCCAGGTCTTTGAAATAGACGGAGAACCCGCTGCCCGCGCCTATGCTGAAATACTTGGGCTTGAGATTGACCAGCTTAGCCCCACGGTCTTTTCCAACCATCCAGTCATGTTAAAGATCGGGGGTGAATACTACGTTCGCTCTATTCAAAAGGTAAATGAGGACGAAAGTCTGTCATTCTACTGCGCCATTGACAATGGTTTGGTTCTAACCATTGCCGAAGGGGTTGGCCTTGTGCAAAACTTAAAACAACAACTCACAGAAATAGAAAGACACATCCCTAACCCGAGATTGATCCTCGGATTTGATTGCATACTGAGACGATTAGAAGCCCAGGAAAAGAAAATAGGAAATGATGTGCGCAAGGCCTTGGAGGGTCTTAATTTTGTTGGATTCAGCACTTACGGTGAACAGTTCAATGCCGTCCACGTCAATCAGACGCTAACAGGGGTAGCCATTGGAGAGTGAGAATGACGGAAAAGGTCGTCTTTCAGAAAGAGGTCAAAGAGCTGGATAAAAAAGTAGCGGATCTCGAAAGAAAACTGGCCAAGACCGAAAAGGTCAAGGAAACCCTCATGAACAGGGTGGAAAGAAGTGTTGATTCCGCCGGCGATGCCTATTCGATCTTCGAAAACAATATCCTGCTGCACCAGCACATAGAACAGCGCAAGCGGGCCGAGGAGCGAATCAGTCGCCTGAGTTCTTTGAAAGCGGATCTGCTCAGTCACGGGAGTCTTAATGAAAAGCTTAAACGCATCACGGATGGTATAGTCGAAATATTTAATGCTGATTTCTGCCGCATCTGGATCACGAAACCCGGGGACCTGTGCGATTCAGGCTGCTCTCACGCCAGGGTGACAGAGAGTCCTAACGTTTGTATCCGGCATGAACGCTGCCTTCATCTAATAGCCAGTTCCGGGCGTTACACGCATATTGACGGTGGGCATCAGAGGATCCCATTTGGTTGCTTCAAAATCGGAAGGATTGCGTCCGGGCAAAATCCGAAGTTTATCACTAACGATGTTATACACGATCCGCACATTCATAATCACGATTGGACCGCCAAACTCGGCCTGGTTTCCTTTGCCGGTTATCGAGTTCTTTCGGCAGAAGGGATGCCGATAGGCGTTCTGGCACTGTTCAGCAAATTCGCCATTTCTTCTGAAGAAGATGCCCTTCTCGAAGATCTTGCCAACACAACCGCCCATGTGATCCAGATGGCAAGGGCGGAAGAAGCACTGCGAGAAAGCGAGGAGAAATTCCGAAGTCTCAGCAATGAGTTGGCCGAGGGCTTGTCTGATGTTTTTGAGGCGTTGAAACAGATTTCTTCAGGAGACCCGTCTGTAAAGATACCGGAGACATCGAAACTTGAGTTGATTACAGAACTAAAACACACAGTCAACATGACTGCCACAAACCTAGCAGAGATCGTCAACCTGTCTCACGAGTTTGCCATGGGTCTTGCTGAGCACTTTAATACGTTGGACAGGGTTTCAAAAGGTGACTTGACGGCTCGCATATCTGGAAGTTCCAATGTCGAGCTGTTGGAGTCTTTGAAAAGTGTTACAAACTATATGATCGAGAGTGTGTCCAAAGAAATAGCTGAGCGTCAGCGGGCAGAGCAAAAAGCTGAGGCAGCCAACCAGACCAAAAGCGACTTTTTGGCCAATATGAGCCACGAGATTCGTACGCCAATGAACGGAGTGATTGGCTTTACCGACATGCTGCTGGATACCAAGCTGGATGATGAGCAGATCGATTATGCCGAGACCATAAAACGAAGTGGTGAGGGGCTTCTGTCCCTGATAGATGACATCCTTGATTTTTCCAAGATCGAGGCCGGCAAGCTGGAGTTCGAAACGGTTGATTTTGACGTGGAAGTTACGGCCTATGACGTTTGCAAGTTGATTCGCCCAAAAGTGGCAGAAAAGCCTGTTGAGATACTATGTCATGTTGGAGATGAAGTTCCTAGTCATGTCAGAGGAGATCCGTCGCGCTTCAGACAGGTACTGCTAAACCTCATGGGCAATGCCGTCAAGTTTGTCGAATCCGGTGAGATAGAACTCTCAATCGACATTGAAGAAGAACACGATCAACGTGTAAAGCTTTGTGTCAGTGTCCGTGATACAGGAATCGGCATCGCCAAAGATAAGGTGGACACAATTTTTCAAGTCTTCCAACAAGCCGACACTTCTACGACTAGAAAATACGGCGGCACCGGTCTGGGACTTCCCATTTGCAAGAAAATCGCCAAGATCATGGGTGGTGATGTCTGGGCAGAAAGCGAGCCTGGCACGGGAAGCACCTTCTACTTCACGGCATGGCTTGAGAAGGCTCAAGTCAAACAGCGCAAAGGCATCTGTCCTGTGTCGCTGTCTGGCAAGAAGGTCCTTATTGTGGACGACAACAAGAACAACCTGGATATCTTGTCTAAGATCGCAGAATCGGAAGGCATGCGTGTCGTTTCCCTCCAAAGGGCTGCCGAGGTCGTTCCAGCTGTAAAAAGTGCGGCTGATGCGGGTGATCCCTTTGACATTTGTATTCTGGATATTCAGATGCCTGAAATGAGCGGTTATGACGTAGCGCGCCAAATTCGTAATCCACAGGCACAGATTCCTCATGTCCCTTTGTTGGCCTATTCATCATCGACTGAGCGCAATGCCAAGAAATGTCAAGACGCGGGCTTTGACGCCTTTTTGCCCAAGCCCGTTAACCGTGAAGAACTCCTGCACATGATGCAAGGCCTGCTGGGTGAAAAGAAGAAAGACCGGGGGAAAGAGAAACGAGAGTCAATTGTCACTCAACATTCCATAAAAGAAGAGGCCAAGCGTTCCGCACGTATTCTTTTGGCAGAAGACAACCCTGTGAATCAAAAATTGACAAAGATGGTGTTGACCAAGGCGGGCTATCAGGTGGAGGTGGCAAACAACGGCCGGGAGGCAGTCGACAAATACACAAAGGCTCCCGAGGCGTTTGACTTGATTTTCATGGACATCCAGATGCCGGGGATGGATGGCATGGAGGCAACCAGAGCAATCCGGAATGAACAATCCAAGATTAATGGGATCCCAATCGTGGCTATGACTGCTCATGCAATGAAAGGTGACCGGGAGAAGTGTCTTGAAGCAGGTATGGACGATTACATTCCAAAACCGATCAAAAGAGAGCTTGTATTTGAAATGCTTGAAAAATGGGTTTTCAACAAAGAACTTTGAATTTCTCTGACAATAGAATTACAGAATCCTACGTCGCTTCCTGTTCTGACCACTGACCACTAGCGCGCTAGTCACTGACAACTTCCAATTGAGCAGTTTCGCTCAATTAAGGTATTATTCTTTGTCGCCTTTCATTTCCTCAAAATCGGCATCTATCACATCGTCATCTGAAGAGGCCGTTGTGTCGGCGCCTGTAGCGGTTTCGCCAGTACCTTCCGCCTTACCTGCGTCAGATGCTTGCGAATACATTGTCTCGGCCAGCTTGTGAGAGGCTTGCATCAATTCCTCGCTTGCCTTCTTGATTTCTTCTGCATCAGTGCCTTCCATGGCCTTTTTGACTTTTTCGCTAGCACCTTCAATATTCGCCTTCACTGTAGCATCAACCTTGTCCCCCAACTCTTTAATTGATTTTTCGGTCTGGTATATGAGGCTATCGGCTTGATTTCTTGCCTCAACAAGTTCCTTTTGCTTTTTGTCATCTTCTGCATGCAGTTCGGCCTCTTTGACCAGTTTTTCGATTTCCTCTTCAGACAAACCGCTCGAAGCGGTAATCTGTATTGACTGCTCTTTTCCGGTTCCAAGGTCCTTTGCAGAAACATGGACAATGCCGTTTGCATCAATGTCAAAAGCAACCTCAACTTGGGGTATACCACGGGGGGCAGGTGGGATACCAACCAGTTCGAAACGGCCTAGAGTCTTATTGTATTGTGCCATCTCACGTTCACCTTGGAGCACATGTATGGAAACCGCCGCCTGGTTATCGGCGGCCGTAGAGAATATCTGACTCTTCTTGGTAGGGATAGTCGTGTTCTTTTCAATCAATTTAGTACACACACCCCCAAGTGTTTCAATGCCAAGGGACAATGGGGTAACATCCAGTAGGAGCACATCCTGGACATCGCCTTGCAAGACCCCTGCTTGGATGGCCGCGCCAATGGCAACGACCTCGTCGGGGTTAACGCCTTTGTGGGGTTCCTTGCCGAAGAGGTCCTTTACCTTCTGCTGAACCGCCGGCATACGGGTCATGCCTCCAACCAGAATGACCTCGTTGATCTCTGAAGGCTTGATACCTGCATCCTTCAGGGCGGTTTTACAAGGCGGAACCAGCTTTTTCAGCAGATTGTCAACCAGAGACTCGAGTTTGGCCCTGGTCAATTTAATGTTTAGGTGTTTTGGTCCGCCGGCGTCAGCAGTGATAAAGGGCAAGTTTACATCAGTCTGCATGGAAGAAGAAAGTTCCATTTTGGCCTTTTCCGCCGCCTCTTTTAGGCGTTGCAAGGCCATTTTGTCCTGTCGAATATCAATGCCTTGTTCCTTTTTAAACTCGTCTGCCAGGTAATCTATAATTTCTTGATCGAAATCTTCACCACCCAGGTGAGTGTCACCATGTGTTGACTTGACCTCAAAAACGCCTTCTCCGATTTCAAGTATGGAGATGTCAAAGGTTCCTCCACCCAAATCAAAGACCGCTATTTTTTCATCTTTTTTCTTGTCCAATCCGTAGGCAAGAGAGGCTGCGGTGGGCTCATTGATGATTCTCAGAACTTTTAGCCCTGCAATTTTCCCGGCATCCTTGGTGGCCTGTCGCTGACTATCATTAAAATAGGCCGGTACCGTTATGACAGCTTCACTGACCGTTTCACCCAGATATTCTTCAGCCGTCTTTTTCATGGCTTGAAGAATATGCGATGAAATCTCAGCCGGGCTGTGGGCCTTGCCTTGGATGTTTATATGTACATCCCCATTGGAGGCCTGTACAATCTCATAAGGGCAGATTTTTTTGTCCCTTTGAGCCTCTTTGGAAGAATACTTCCGCCCAATGAGCCGTTTGACTGCAAATACCGTGTTTTCAGGGTTTGTGATCGCCTGCCGTTTAGCTGCTTGGCCTGATAGGCGTTCCCCGCTATTGTTCCAGGCAACCATCGAAGGTGTGGTTCTTCCCCCTTCGGGATTGGTGATTACCTTTGGGTCCTTACCTTCCATTATGGCCACACAAGAATTGGTGGTGCCAAGATCGATTCCTATTACTTTGCTCATTGCTTTCCTCCTTATAATTCTATATAAAACTACTGTACTGTTTCTTTTTCTTCCAATTCTCCTTTGGTGTCAGGGTTTTTTGAAACCACAACCATAGAAGGCCTGAGAAGCCGGTCATTAAGCATATAGCCTTTTTGAAGCTCTTGTGACACTGTGTTTTCAGGGTGTTGTTCTGATGCTTCCTGTGAGACAGCTTGGTGAACATTCGGGTCAAAAGGCTTGCCATGGCTTTTAAGGGGGGAAACGCCGAATCTTTGCAACGTATCCATTAGCCCCGTCAAGGTCATTTCCACCCCATGCCTCAGGCCCTCAAAATCATCAGTACCCCCCTTTGGTATTGATAAGGCACGTTCCAAATTGTCCACTGTGGACAGAATTTCTTTGATAACGCTTTCATTGGCAAATTTTCTATAGTCAGCTATTTCCCTTTGACTGCGTTTTTTGAAGTTTTCGAATTCTGCCGTTACCCTCAAGAAGCGATCATAATTTTCGCCTGCTTTTGTTTCCGCCGCTTCTAACTGCTCTTCAAGGCTCTTTTCATCCCCAGATGTCTTTTCTGGCTCCGCCGGAGATATATCATCCAGCTCCTCTTTCTTGTGAGTTTCAGATGCCTTTACATTCGACTGTTTCTTGTCGCCGGTCAAGATAGTCTCCTAACATGTAGTTGATCTCGTTGAATTTTGCGTCGTCTCAAATATGGGAAGAACATAAGAACCAACCGTGAGTTTGTCAAGGGGGTGCCATGGAACTGAAAATAAATAAGTCGTTGAGTTTCACGCCCAGATTTAGGTCAGATTCGGTTGATCTTATTGAACAAAACCGCAGACTTAGCAAGCTAAGTTGAGGATTTTGTGATTGAAGATCAACCGAAGATGGCCTGAAGATGGGATGTGAAAACTATGAGTTATTTGTTTCCAGTTCCATAGCAAAGAATTGCTGCGGATTTGGCCTTCGGGGCGGGTTCGCCGTGGGTGGGATGAAGATATCAAGAACCGACCGGCTCACAGCATGCACCTTTGTACAATCTTCCCTGGAAGGTGTTTCGATCTTGGAGGTTTTGGTGAATCATTGCCAGGGTTTGGCGTTTTTCCAGTGCCCACCGTGGAGCCAGGAGAAAATTGCGGTTGGGATCTCCTGTAAGCCGTTGGATAATCGTGTCGGGGCGAAGGTGTTCCAGAAAGAGTGTAATCCAATCCACATATCTTTCTTGGTCGAGTATTGCGCACTTGCCGGTGTTATAAATCTGAGCCATGGGGGTATCTTTCACAATGTACAGGTTGTGAATCTTGACAGCCTCTATGCCCAGATTAGCTATGGTTGTGGCTGTCTTTACAATGTCCCGACTCGATTCTCCCGGAAGCCCTAGTATGACATGGGCACAAATCAGTATATTTCGTCCCTGGGTCAAGTGGACAGCACGGATAAAATCTTCAACGCTGTGTCCACGGTTTACCCTTTTCAGTGTACGATTGTGCGCGGATTGAAGTCCATATTCCATCCAAACCATGTGGGTTGCTGTATATCCTTGGATAAGTTCCAGCTTTTCCTCATCCACGCAATCCGGTCTGGTTCCAATGGCAAGCCCGACGACATCCGGATCTGTAATTGCTTCGTCATATTTTTTCCTTAGCTCGCCACAGCCAGCATAAGTGTTTGTAAAAGCTTGAAAATAGGCAAGGAACTTCTTTGCTTTATATCGGGATGCCAGTCGGAGCTTCCCTTCGTAAATCTGTTCCTCGATAGATTGGCCCCTATTTGCTGCCCCAGAGCCTGAACCCTTTTCGTCGCAGTATAGACATCCCACGCCGGAGAGTGTGCCATCACGATTAGGACATGAGAAGCCGGCATCTATCGTAATCTTTTGTACCCTGCAGCCAAACTTCTTTCTGAGGTAAGTGTTAAAATCATTATAGCGTTTTGTCATGCTGGTTTGTAGCCGAGACCTTTCCATAACTCCTTCGAACGTTCATTGTGAGCTTTTTGGGGTACTCGCCCGGCCGCAGTGAGCGACCCACGGAAGTGGGTAACTTGTAAACTGTTTGAGACTGTTAGGCCGAGTTTTTGCAATTTAGCAAACAAAGCCGTAAATGGGTCAAAAAGCTCACAGAACTAAGTGAGAAGGGTTATGCAAAGGTCTCTAGTCGAGTAGATTATGCAAATCTGTGAAGTGGGTTTCTGACTTGGTTGCGCACCCTTCCTTGAACCCTTTCCTCGGCTCCTCAAATTGCCATATTAGGCCGGAATCATTCCACGACACGGGCTGCATTACCTGCCGCTGCTTCCTCCCGGACCTGACGGGGTTGGTAACCGCCTGTTGCGTAGTGCCCGGCCAGCGACAATTCTTGGGACGCGGAATATTGGACCCTCAAAAGGGAATTCAGCCCCGCATAAGCGGATTTCGGGCGACAGGACACCGCTAACTCCCCGCCTAGCACAACCAAGCAAGACTTTTATAGCCCAGTGGAGACCAGATTTCAACCACAAAAGATACTTAGGGCTCGTCATTCAATAACTATCACATCTTGCTGGACTCGTAAAAAGTCCACAAACAGACGACACAGTAAAAAGCTCCAGATGCAAGGCGCGCGTACTGTCCTCAAGCCACTTCAGTGGCG
>RCNB010001297.1_pt1 | contig 15781 bp, 16 predicted proteins | sample 2041321 | NCBI WGS metagenome assembly RCNB01 (sample SAMN09708232, study PRJNA481090) | Marine sediment metagenome, whole genome shotgun sequencing project. | reverse complement strand
GGCTTAGTTTTTGTGTTTACAAACTTACATATATTTTTTATGAGGTTAAACTTAAAGAGACGTTAAAAAATGAGTACTATTATTCTCCCAAATAATACTAAATTAATGATAAGAAAAGTTTGTATGCTTGCAATAATTGCGAGTATTTTTATGTTTGTAAGCCATTCGGCTACAGCACAACAAAAATTTAAAGTAGTCTTAGATGCCGGTCATGGTGGTACTGATCCAGGTAATTTAGGTGCTCCAAAAAGTAAATATTTTGAAAAAGACATCGTACTTAAAATTGCATTAGAAGTTGGTAAATTATTAGAACAAAATAAAGATATTGAAGTAATTTATACACGTAAAAATGATACTTTCATTGACTTAGACGTTCGTGGTGATATTGCTCAAAAATCAAAAGCAAATTTGTTTGTTTCTATTCATTGTGATGCCTTTTCTAGTTCACAAGCGTATGGTGCTGGGACCTTTGTTTTAGGGCTGCATGAGAATGATCGTAATTTTGAAATTGCAAAAAAGGAAAACTCGGTTATCTTACTTGAAGATAATTATAAAGAAAAGTATGCTGGATTTGACCCTAATTCTCCCGAATCTGTTATCGGAATAACGATGATGCAGGAAGAATATCTAGATCAAAGTTTAACGATCGCTAGTTTAATACAAAATAATTTTGCTAATAACTTAAAAAGAAAAGATAGACTGGTAAAACAAGCTGGTTTTTTGGTCTTGCGTAATACATTTATGCCAAGTGTACTTGTCGAAACAGGTTTTTTAACGAATAAAAATGAAGGGGCTTATCTAAACTCAACTAAAGGTCAAAAAGAAATGGCCAAAGCCATTTTTGAAGGGATTATTAGTTATAAGAATGCATATGACGCAAACTTTGTCGTAGAAGTTGCTCCAAAACCCATTGAGATTAGTAAAATAGATGAAAGTACAGAAAGAACCTTTAAAGGCGTTGATTTCAAGGTACAAATTGCTTCGAGTACTAAGAAAGTAAAGATTGCTTCCTATAACTTTAAAGGCTTAAAAGATGTTGAGCGTGTTAGAGTTGGGGTGTATCATAAGTATTATTACAGTAAAACATCTGATTATAATTCAGCAAAAAGATTCCGTAGAGAAGCGAAAGATAAAGGCTATTCAGGAGCATTTATCGTAGCTTTTCGAGGAGATAAAAAAGTTTCTGTGCTTGATGTTTTAAAATCTGAATAAATAGAAATTCCTTTTTTTACTCACAGAAATAATTAGTAATATTGCTATGAATCTAAAAGCAATGATTTGAAGGTTTCAAGAGAATTAAAGACTGCCGCTATTGCTATTTCAGGAATAGCGCTTTTTATTTGGGGTTTTAGTTACATAAAAGGAGAGAATCTATTCGAAACGCCTAGATTTTTTTATGCTGAATATGATAATGTTCAAGGACTACTACCTTCTGCAGGAGTTACAATTAATGGTTTGAAAGTAGGTAAAATCGAAACTATTACTTTTCATCCTACAAGAATTGGTAGGCTGATTGTGAAATTTTCTTTAGAAAATGATTTTCAATTTTCAAATACTAGCATTGCCAAGATTTATAGTCCTGACTTCATTAGTGGAAAATCCCTCAAAATAATACCAAGTTATAAAGGCTCAACTGCTGTTTCTGGTGATACACTTGAAGCTAAAGTTGAAACGGACATTTTAGGTTCTATTGGTAATCAGTTAGTACCTTTGCAAGAAAAAATAACGAGTTTCATTACTAATGCAGATGCAGCTTTAAAGGGTTTAAATGATGTGTTTGATGAAGAAAGTAGAATCAATTTGAAACAATCTTTTGAAAAACTCAATAACACCCTTTCTGATGTCAGTAGTATTTCAAAGTCATTAAATATGAAAATGGCTGATAATGGGGTAATAGACTCTTTATTGATCAATGCAAAACATGCTTCAGTTAACTTAAAAACGATAACAGATTCTTTAGCTAGTGCAAATTTGGCTGGTACCATCAATAAATTAGAAGGCTCGCTAGATAATTTCAACACTATATTAGCTCAAATAGAACAAGGAAAAGGCACTGTTGGGAAATTACTAAAAGATGATAGTCTTTATCAAAACCTTGAAGGCGCAACCAAAGAAATGGAAGAGTTATTGCGTGCAATGAAGGAAAATCCTAAACGTTTTGTTCATTTTTCTCTTTTTGGAAAAAAACAAAAACCATATAAAGAAACCGAATCTCCAAGCAAAAAAGACTAGTCAAACGCTTCTTTAAAAGTTATTAAGAAATAGTTAATAACTAATTAAAACGAACCTTTACTAAAATAAGATAATTAATTAGTTTTACGTTGCCTTCAAAAAGAGGGATATATAAAGATATATCGTATAATTAAATGCATTATTTACCAAATATACTTTTTGCAGTTATATTGATTATTGGGGTTGGTTTTTTTGCCAGAAATGTTAAAAAAATAGTTCGTAATATCAACTTAGGTAAAGACGTTGATCGTTCTGATAATAGTGGCGTGCGTTGGAAAAATATGGCTAAAATTGCTTTAGGACAATCACAAATGGTCCGTCGCCCAATCTCAGGACTACTTCATGTGATCGTCTATGTTGGTTTTATCATCATCAATATTGAAGTATTAGAAATTATTATCGATGGTCTTTTTGGCACACATCGTATATTTCAATCTTTGCTTGGTACGTCGATTTACGGATTTCTAATTGGTACTTTTGAAGTGCTGGCAGTTTTAGTATTTGTAGCTGTAATCATTTTTTGGCTCCGAAGAAACGTGATCAAATTAAAGCGTTTCTTAAATAAAGAAATGACAGGATGGCCTAAGAATGATGGAAATTTTATTTTATATTTTGAAATGGTATTAATGACCTTATTTTTGGTTATGAATGCTACTGATACGCCTTTTCAAGAAGCTGGTGTTGGTAATACTATAAGTCAGTTTATTGCACCCTTATTTGACGGAATGCATGAAAATACAATTCATTTAATAGAGAGAAGTGCTTGGTGGGTACATATCATAGGTATTTTAGTTTTCTTGAATTATTTATACTATTCTAAGCATTTACATATTTTATTGGCTTTTCCAAACACATATTATGGAAAGTTGAATGCAAAAGGACAATTTGACAATTTGGCCTCCGTTACAAAGGAAGTGAAGTTAATGTTAGATCCAAGTGCTGACCCATATGCGACTCCAGCTGAAGGTGATGCTGAGGTACCCGAAAAATTTGGTGCTGAAGACGTAACTGATCTGAATTGGGTACAGTTATTAAATGCTTATACATGTACAGAGTGTGGAAGGTGTACTTCTGTTTGTCCGGCCAGCGAAACTGGTAAAGAGTTGTCACCACGAGCAATCATGATGAAAACGAGAGATCGTCTTGAAGAAGTGGGTAAAAATATCGATGCTAATGGTGAGTTTGTAGCCGATGGCAAATCACTTTTTGACACGATTTCGTCCGAAGAATTATGGGCATGTACGAGTTGTAATGCTTGTGTAGAAGAATGCCCAGTAAGTATTGACCCTTTGTCTATCATAATGGATATGAGACGCTACGAAGTGATGGAAAAATCAGCGGCACCACAAGAATTGAATGCAATGATGACAAATATAGAAAATAACGGAGCTCCATGGCAATACAATCAAATGGATAGATTAAATTGGAAAGATGAAGAATAAATACAATAAAGAGTTAGAAGAACTCAAAGACGAAAAAGGGAATTTTATTAGCCCGGCCTTAGCTGACGGAATCAAAAATTATTTGATAGATATAGATGGTACCGTCTGTGATGATATCCCGAATGAAGAGCCAGAACGTATGTTAACCGCAGAAGTATATCCTGATGCTCTAGAGAAACTGAATAAATGGTATGATGAAGGTCATATTATCTGTTTTTTTACCTCGAGAACCGAAGAACATAGAACTTATACTGAAATTTGGTTAAGAGAAAATGGCTTCAAATACCATAGTTTATTGATGGGTAAACCTAGAGGAGGAAATTATCATTGGATAGATAATCATTTGGTAAAGGCAACAAGGTTCAGAGGTAAATTTACCGATTTAGTTGATAAAGAAGTGACCATTCAGGTATTTGATGACGGGCAGCACGAATAAAATTTAAAAGAGAAGACTAATATGAATGTACCTACAATGGCAGAGATGATGGCTCAAGGAAAACAACCTGAAGTGTTGTTTTGGGTTGGTTGCGCCGGTAGTTTTGATGATAGAGCGAAGAAAATTACCAAGGCGTTTGTGAAAATTTTGAACCACGCTAATGTAGATTTTGCTGTGCTTGGTACCGAAGAAAGCTGTACAGGCGATCCTGCAAAAAGATCAGGGAATGAATTTTTATTTCAAATGCAAGCCATGACGAATATTGAAGTGATGAATGCTTATGAAATAAAAAAAGTAGTAACTTCATGTCCACATTGTTTTAATACCATCAAAAATGAGTATCCAGAATTGGGAGGAAATTATGAAGTTATGCACCATACCCAGTTTTTAAAAACACTCTTAGATGAAGGTAGAATAACTATTAAAGGTGGTACTTATAAAGGAAAGCGAATTACATTTCACGATCCTTGTTATTTAGGTAGAGCCAATGAGGTGTATGAAGCTCCGCGTGAGTTAATTAGAAAGCTCGAAGGCGAATTAATTGAAATGAGGCGCTGTAAGAGCAACGGTTTATGTTGTGGTGCTGGTGGAGCCCAAATGTTTAAAGAGCCTGAAAAAGGCACTAAAGACATTAACATAGAACGTACAGAAGAAGCTTTGGCGATAAAGCCAGATATTATTGCAACTGGTTGTCCTTTTTGTAACACCATGATGACCGATGGTATAAAAAATAAAAATAAAGAAGAAGAAACGAAAGTTCTTGATATTGTTGAACTTATTGCAAACGCACAAGATTTATAAAAACTCCTACTTAAAATGCCTTATATTAAAGACAAAAACCTGGTAAATATCTACGAAGAGGTAGATAAAGCAAATCATACCATCGGTAAATTATCAAACCTTTTAAAAGAAGAAGAAGAAAATACCTCGGTTTTGAAAAAGCATAGAGCAATACTAGGCGTTTTCGGATTGTTATTATTATTACTTTTTATCTGGTCTTTTTTAGGGAAGGAGACTAAAATTGATCAAAAGTATTTACTCAACAATAATTTAACCTTGGTCGATACTGATAGTTTAGAAACTATTATGAAGGATAAAGCAATTCAAGATTCGTTGAACTCAAAGAGGTTTAAGGCATTCGGCACGCTGGATGGTTTAGATGGAGATATGATGGGTATGGATGGCGAAACTATTATTTATAGTGTGCAAATTGGCGCATTTACCAAGTTTAAGGCCAAACTTTTTTCTGATGACTTAGCCCATTTAAAAGAATTTAAAGAAGGCGGATTAAATAAATACGCCTTAGGTAATTTTATTTCGTATGCTGAAGCAAAAACCCTCAAAGAAGATCTTCGAAGATTAGGATTCAGTGATTGCTTCGTCATAGCGCAGTCATACGGACAGCCGGTGAATATTAAAGAAGCCCTTCAATTGAGTGAAGAAACACATTATTTAAACTAAAAAAATTTGATATTAAAGGCATTCATTAAAGCTGCACGCTTGCGTACCTTGCCTTTATCTGTTTCGGGTATTATCATGGGCAGTTTCTTAGCTGCTGTCGAAGGTATGTTTAACTGGCCGGTATGCGTTCTTGCGCTCATAACTACCATAGGTTTTCAGATACTTTCAAACTTTGCAAATGATTATGGCGATGGGGTAAAAGGAACCGATAATGACGATAGAGTTGGACCACAACGTGCATTACAAAGTGGGCTTATTTCACCTAAAGAAATGCTAAATGCTATCAAAATTACAGGAGTGATTTCCTTTTTAATAGCGCTCGTACTACTATATATAGCATTTGGCAATACACATTTAAATTATTTCTTTTTGTTTTTAGCATTTGGTATCGCTAGTATTATTGCTGCCATTAAATATACGATGGGAAAAAAAGCCTATGGATATAATGGCTATGGGGATGTTTTTGTTTTTTTATTTTTCGGATGGCTAAGTGTTGCAGGTAGCTATTTTTTATTTACCAAGAGTTTAGATTATACCATTTTTTTACCCGCCACTTCCGTGGGAATGTTAAGCGTTGGCGTGTTGAATTTGAATAATATGCGAGATCGTATATCAGATGAAAAGGCTAACAAAAAAACATTGGTTGTAAAAATCGGGGATGAGTTTGCTAAATATTACCATTATTATTTACTCGTAGCAGCTTTTTTGTTAGCGCTATTATACGTCACTTTTCATTTTAAATCTTTCATTCAATTTCTTTTTATAATAGCGTATATACCGATCACATGGCATCTAGTTACTGTCTATAACAATAGAGATCCAAAAATGCTCGACCCAGAGCTTAAAAAACTGGCACTTAGTACGTTTCTTTTTGCGATACTCTTTGGATTGGGACAGCTATTATAATTTTTTTTACTAATTTTAGTCATAATTATAGCAACCTTTTTTAAAACTAATTAATTATAAACATGTTTTTATACATTGTTTTGGGCCTTGTAATACTCATTATTGTGTTGGCGCTTATCGCACCAAAATCATATAATGTAAGTAGAAGTATTGAAATTAGTAAAGCCCTTCCCGAAGTATTCGATTATTTAAAATATTTAATGAATCAAGATGCATGGTCTCCGTGGTTTGAAAGAGACCCAAATATGAAAAAAAAGTGTATCGGCAATGATGGTGAAGTCGGTTTTGTTTCATCATGGGAAAGTGACCATAAACAAGTAGGTAGTGGTGAACAAGAAATAATAAGTATTACAGAGAATAAAGTTATCAAAACACAATTGCGTTTTTTAAAACCTTTTAAATCAACTTCCGATGCCTTTATAAAGGTCGAAGCCGCCGGTAATGCAACCAAAGTTATTTGGGGTTTTTCGGGTAGCAATAAGTTTCCGGTAAGTATTATGATGTTATTTATGAATATCGATAAAGCTATAGGAAAGGATTTTGAGATAGGATTAGCAAAATTGAAAACAATTTTAGAAAAATAGCAAAAGGATGAAAACAATAACAGTAGGCTGGTTTGAAATACCTGTAAATGACATGGATAGAGCCATTGCATTTTACAATGCAGTCTTTGAAGTACAAATAATGAAACAGGATTTTGGAGGTGCACAAATGGGATGGTTCCCGTTTTCTCATGAAGCCAAAGGAGCTCCAGGCACCTTAATTAAGAATAATGATCATTATAAACCCTCTCAAGATGGCGTTTTGATCTATTTGAGCACCATCAATATAAATGATGAACTGAGCAGAATTGCTACGGCTGGGGGTGAAATTTTAATCCCAAAAAGGCAGATATCTGAAGAACATGGGTATATGGCTGTATTTAGTGATACCGAAGGAAATCGAATTGCGCTGCATTCGGTCGAATAGGAATGTAGAAAAAGAACCGCATACTTATTCGCAATAAGCTCAGTATGACATCCCAATTTCATCTTGTTTCTAGACATTGTCATTCCGTATTTGATGCGTAACCTACGTAGACTTACTTTAATCAACATTGAACAGCGACGCCTGTAACATTATTGAAAGAAAACAACATATATTTGCAATATTATACTTGTAAATGAAGGCATCTTTCAAAAAATACATTCTCAATTTTAAACAAGCTAGTGGTACTTCTCGTGGTATTCTAAGAACTAAAGAAACCTATTTCTTAACGCTAGAAAAAAACGGCAAAATGGGGCTTGGAGAATGCGGTTTGTTCAGAGGTTTGAGTAGTGATGATCGACCCGATTATGAAGAAAAGCTCCAGTGGGCATGTAAAAATATGCTACTAGGTAAAGATATGTTGCTAAAAGAACTCTGCGAGTTCCCGTCGATACAGTTTGGGATAGAACAAGCATTTTTGTCGTTACAGAGTTCAACCCCTTTTGATTTATATTCTTCAAAATTTACGCGAGGTGAAGATGGTATTGCTATCAATGGCTTGATTTGGATGGGAAGTGAAACTTTTATGAAGCAACAGATTGCTGAAAAACTCGCAGCTGGATTTACGACCCTAAAATTAAAAATTGGAGCTATAGATTTTGAAGCAGAATTAGCGCTTATAAAAGCAATCCGAAAAGAATATTCGTCTAAAGAAATCGCGCTACGTGTCGATGCAAATGGCGCTTTTGAACCAGTTCAAGCCCTCGAAAAATTAAAACGCCTGTCAGATTATGAATTGCATTCTATAGAACAACCTATCAAACCACAACAGTGGCAAGAAATGGCGATCCTATGTTCAAATACACCCTTGCCAATTGCTTTAGATGAGGAGTTGATTGGAGTATTTGGTCATTCTAATAAGGAAAAATTAATCACAACTATTAAACCCCAATATATCATTTTAAAACCGAGTCTCTTAGGAGGTTTCCGCGAAAGTGAAGAGTGGATAGCATTATCGATGGAACACAATGTTGGTTGGTGGATAACATCTGCCTTAGAAAGTAATATTGGCTTAAACGCCATTGCACAATTTACTTATCATTTAAAAAGCACTATGCATCAAGGGTTAGGAACTGGAGGTTTATTCACAAATAATATTGATTCTCCTTTAGTTGTTGAAAACGGACATTTACATTATCGGTCAGAATTAAAATGGAATATCAATAGATAAAAAATGTACTTTAGTATTCTTAAATAATCAATGAATTTTATTCAACAGGCATATAGAGGTAATTCAGAATGGTATTGGTATGTATTGACCATACTTAATGTATTGTTTTTTTGGCAAATACTAGGTATCATACCTTTATCTGTAGTTGCTTTCTCGAAAACAGGAAATATGATAGATTTCGAAGCAGCATCTCGGGATGGCTTCGCTTCTATAGGCATCGAATCGAACACCTATTTGGTTTTGATGTTATTCACCCTTATTATGGGTTTGGTTGGCTTATTAATTTCGGTTAGAGCTATACATAATAGAGCTATCAAAACATTGGTTACCAGTAGAAAAAATATCGATTGGAAACGTTTTTTTTATGCTTTCGGACTTTGGTTTGGTATCAGCGTATTTTTTTTGGCCCTTGGCTATTATTTGGCTCCTGAAAATTTAGTATGGAATTTTAAACCGATACCCTTCTTCATACTAGTGTTGATCTCTTTTTTGTTGATTCCACTTCAAACGTCATTTGAAGAGTTATTGTTTCGAGGATATTTAATGCAAGGCCTAGGGGTCTTGGTTAAGAACCGATGGTTTCCATTACTCGTTACATCTGTAATTTTTGGTTTATTACATGGCGCAAACCCCGAAGTTGATAAATTGGGTTCTGGTATTATGGTATTTTATATTGGCACTGGCTTATTGTTCGGCATTACTACACTAATGGATGAGGGTACTGAGCTCGCTTTAGGATTACATGCGGCCAATAATATTGTGGCGGCTATTTTTGTGACGACTGATTGGACTGTTTTTCAAACACATGCACTTTATATAGATACTTCAGATCCTTCTTTAGGTTGGGAAACATTTCTGCCCGTTTTTGTTATTTACCCCATTCTATTACTCATTTTTTCTAAAAAGTATGGATGGACAAACTGGCAAGAAAAATTAATAGGTAGAATTGAAAGCCCTATTTTAGAAGAAGAGTACTAATGTCATTCTGAAAGCCATGAAGCATCTAATTTTGCATAAAGAATTTTCCCTGAATGGTAAAAAATTCAACTCAGTTCAAGAATTAATATCTTACTCAAAAACAATCTCACCGAGTGTATTTTCTTTTTTAGTCGCGTGGTTTGATACTAAGGATTACATATCGGTTCAAACATCAGGTTCAACAGGAGTACCTAAGCAGATACGATTAAAAAAAATCTACATGTGCAATAGTGCGACGGCCACGGGTCGTTATTTTAACTTGACTGCGGGCACCAAAGCTTTATTGTGCTTATCAACCGATTTTATTGCTGGTAAAATGATGTTAGTTAGAGCAATAGTACTGGGGTGGCATTTAGATATTATTGAGGCAAGTTCTAACCCTTTAGAGCATGTAGAAAAAGTATACGATTTTGCGGCTATGATACCCTTACAAGTATACAATGCCGTTGATAAGCTCGAGCAGGTTAAAAAATTAATTGTAGGAGGTAGTAGTATATCTCATGATTTACATCAAAAAATAAGAGAATTACCTACAGAGATCTTTGCGACCTATGGTATGACAGAAACAAGTACGCATATTGCTATTAAAAAACTCAATAACTACGAAGATATTATCTTGAGCAGAGTGGAAAGATCTTTGTTTACGGTACTACCAAATATACAGATCTCAAAAGACGCACGAGGCTGTTTGGTCATCGATGCTCCGACAATTTCTGAGGATCTAGTTATTACAAATGATCTTGTAGAGCTCTTATCTGAAAGCACATTTAAATGGCTGGGTCGCTATGATACTATTATTAATTCGGGTGGCGTAAAGCTGATTCCTGAACAAATTGAGCAAAAACTAGCCAGTGTCATTGACGAACGCTTTTTTGTCGGCTCATTACCTGATCAACTTTTAGGTGAAAAACTCATACTTGTGGTAGAAGCTAAAAAAGTTAATAGTATAATGCTGAATAGCATAAAAAATCTCAAGGCTTTATCTAGATTTGAAATTCCAAAAGAAATTTATTTTATTGAAAAGTTTGTAGAAACCGAAACCAAAAAAATCAATAGAAATATGACAATCATATTGATTTAGTTTTTATCAGTATATTTATATTATAACTATTAAAAATAATATTACAGATGTCTATAAGAAATTGCATTTTACTCTTATTTTTTTTGGCATTAAATGCTTCATTTGCGACGTCAATAGGTAATAAACCTACAGATATTACTATCTATTGGGATACATCTTTATCAATGAAAGATAGAGACTTGAACAAAGAATTTGAATTATTAAACAGCTATTTTGATATTCTGCAAAACTTAGATGTAAAGTTGATTACTTTTAATAATACTATTGTAATACATAAAAACCATACTATTGTAAATGCTGATTGGGCTTCATTAAAATCAGATTTGCAAGAATCTTCATATGACGGTGTAGCTATTTATGATATACTGCTACAAGGGTATAATTCGGATGTTAATTTATTATTTACTGATGGGATAGAGGTCATTGACAACTTAGTTGTAAGTACCAAAACAAAAACATTTATTGTTAATAGTTCTACTATTGTAAATCATAAAGTACTACAAAAACAGAGTATTATATCGCAGGCTAATTATTTAGATTTAAATATCGTCACTTTAGAAGAAAGTTTATTACTTCTTAAAAATGAAAAATATTTGACAGGACATAAAAAACCTAATTTAAAAGAGAAATCAACAATTGTAAAATTAGTAGATGTCTTTACACTGCTAACTGGTAATGTATCTGGTGCCGATGGCCCTTTAGAGGGAGCTGCGATAACTGTTAATAACGAATTAGGTACGATAACTGATACATATGGTAACTATCAAATAAGAGTCAAGAAAGACGATACTATAACTGTTAGCTATTTAGGATATACTAGTAAAAAGATTTTAGTCAATCAATCTAACAATGAGTTGAATGTATTTTTAGCCGAAGATACAAGTGAATTAAAAGAGGTAATTGTTAAAGGAAAAGTACCATTAGAAGATGAATTCGAAGATACGGGTTATGGTAAAGTTAACAAGAAAAAAGTTGGTTATGCTGTTCAATCTATTGATGATGAAGAAATTTCTGAATTGATAACTGATGCTGGCAAGGCTGCTCAGGGTCAGTTTTCTGTTTCACATAATAGTGAAGATTTAAGTAGAACAGTGATGCGAGGTATCACATCAATAATGTTGAATAGTTATCCACTTATTATAATTGATGGAGCCCCTATTAGGAGAACTAGCTCAGCTGATAAAACATTTGGATCAAATTTTGACGGATCTTTTGAGTTGAGAAATTTTATTGACCCAAATAACATTGCTAAAATTACTATTTTAAAAGGATTGGCTGCAACAAATCGCTATGGTAGTGAAGGGGCAAACGGCGTTTTTTTGATAACAACCAAAACTGCTTCTTTTGTAGGGAAATCAAAAGAAAAGAAAATTACTCCAGCTAACAGAAACAACTTTTACAAAGAAAATTTAACGTTAATAAACGCCACTATCAATGCAGAATATATCGATGAATTAAAAATAAATAAATCATTGAATACTGTTTATGAAGCATATTTAAAACAAAGGACTAATTATATAACCGACACCCAGTATTTCTTGAACGTTTCTGATTATATTTCTCAATGGGGTGCTAAAGAAATAGCATCTAGTATTCTGTCTAATATATTAGAAATTAATACGAATAATGTTGATCTCTTAAGGCTTGTTGCGTATAAAGCAGAACAAAATTATGATTTTTTATTAGCCAAGAAAATATATGAACGCATCGTATTTTTAAAGCCGAACGAAGCACAATCACATAGAGATTTAGCACTTATTTATCAAGAAACGGGTAACTACGAAAGAAGTTTAGATATTTATAATGATATTCTTAATGGAAGAATAAATAATGTGGATTTTTCAGGATTGAATAAAAACATTCAAAGTGAATTGAGGAGATTAATTTCTAAGCACAAAAAAGAGCTTACTTTTTCAAAGATTCCAATAAAATATTTGAATAATGTGAGTCAAGATGCAAGAATTGTTTTTGACTGGAATAATAAAAATGCACTATTTGAATTACAATTTGTTAATCCTCAAAAATTATTTTTTACGTGGTCGCACACAAAATCTAAAAATGCTGTACGTCTTAATGATGAAAGAATTCAAGGTTTTAATTCAGAAGAGTTTTTGTTGATAGATGCTCCAAAAGGAGATTGGTTGATTAACATCGAAAACAAGACAAAAAAGGGTGTAAAAGACCCTATTTTGATAAAATATACAGTGTATTATAATTATGGCAAAGATAATGAACGCAAAGAGCTGAAAACTATTCTATTAAACTCAATTAAAGGCAAGCAAATGATCGGCAAAATAATTATCTAAAAAGACGGAGTTAGAATCCAATATGATCTTGAGCCATTTTGTTTCCTAGTTCCAAAAATAGCCAATAACAATATAAGACATATCAGGTTTTATTTAATGTAATTCCCATGACAATCCAAACTCTAAATTGAGTACATTATAACCACTATTTGGTAATTGTAATCCGGCATTTGACACATGCGTATAGGTAGGTCTCAATTCTAAAAACAGGCTGTCGAGTAATTCATGGCGAATACCAATTCCTAGACTTTCAATAAAGGTGAATCCTTGGGCTAAACGTTCTGTTTCTGTGTCGATAGTGGCTGGGCCAATAGCAAAAAAAGCGAGTAGATCTGTTTTCTCGAAAATAGTTCTGCGCACATTAATTTCAAAACCTAGCGCATAGAGTTGCATTGATTTTAGCTGGCTAAAAGTAACCCTTTGTTCTTCGAAGTTTGCATCCGTCGGTTGTACAAAAAATATATTTAACAGCTGATGTTGTATAAAGTGAACTTGTGGTTGTATAGCTAAACCTAGTTGGTACTTTTTTTTATTTAGTCTATATTGAAAAGAAGCTTTTAAGTATTGAGTTTTATACAAATAATCATCATCGTCAAATAAAAGATTATTTTCATTGCCGAAACCATAATATATAGCAATGGTTGTAGGACGTAAGCTGTTCTTTTTTTCTTGCCCCAAAACCAGCATCGAATGACTTAAAAAAAAGCATATGACGATCGCACGAAACACAATTTAAGAAAATTGTTGTGCTATTTTCTCCGCTTTTCTACTTTCGCTATAATCATAAAACCCTTCACCAGACTTCACACCTAATTTTCCTGCAGTGACCATATTTACAAGTAGTGGGCAAGGAGCGTATTTTGGATTTCCAAAACCATCATGTAATACGCGTAAAATTGATAGGCATACGTCCAACCCAATAAAGTCAGCCAGTTGTAAGGGTCCCATCGGGTGTGCCATCCCTAATTTCATAACGGTATCAATTTCATAAACGCCGGCAACGCCTTCATATAATGAATAGATCGCTTCATTTAACATGGGCATCAAAATACGGTTTGCAATAAAGCCTGGATAATCATTCACTTCAACAGGTACTTTCTTTAAAGAGCGAGAAAGTTCCATAATGGTATTTGTAGTTGCATCAGAAGTAGAATAACCACGGATGATTTCTACCAATTTCATAATCGGCACTGGATTCATAAAGTGCATTCCAATAACCATTTCTGGTCTTGATGTTACTGAGGCTATTTTTGTGATCGAGATAGAAGAGGTATTACTTGCCAAAATAGTGTCATCAGGGCATACTTGATCTAATTCCTTAAAAATGTTGAGTTTTAAGTCTATATTTTCGGTAGCGGCTTCAACCACCAAACTAGCTTGTTTTACGCCTTCTTTTATACTTGTAAAGGTTTGGATATTACGCAGCGTTTCTTGCTTGTCATTTGCAGTAATACGCTCTTTAGTAACCATCCTGTCGAGGTTTTTTGTAATGGTGGTCATACCTTTGTCAAGGGAAGCTTGCGAGATGTCTATTAACTGCACTTTATATCCAAATTGTGCAAAAGTGTGGGCAATTCCATTACCCATCGTGCCGGCTCCAATTACTGCTACGTTCTTCATTGTGTCTATTTATTTTTTTTCATCTCCGTATAAACGAGAATCTGTTGAATCTTAGTGTATCTCGCGAAAAGCGCCGCTATATAAATTCATTTAAAAACAATCGATGATCTGCTGTGCAACACGCAACGCATTCGCACCTTGACTTAAGGTTACGATTGGAGTGGTACCATTTACAATAGCATCTGCAAAAGTTTCCAATTCATCCAAAATAGCGTTATTTTCAGTTATAGTCGGGTTTTCAAAGTAAATTTGCTTTTTTACACCTTCAGCATTCTGTAAGATCATTGCATATGCATCAGGATTTTCAGGGACGTCTTTCATTTTGACAACTTCAGATTTCTTTTCTAAAAAATCAACTGAAACATAGGCATCTTTTTGAAAGAAACGCGTTTTACGCATATTCTTTAATGAAATTCTACTTGCCGTTAAATTCGCTACGCAGCCATTTTGAAATTCAATACGGGCATTGGCAATATCGGGAGTGTCACTAATAACTGCCACACCACTGGCACTGATATTTTTTACTTTAGAGTTGACTACACTTAAAATAATATCAATGTCGTGTATCATTAAGTCTAATACGACTGGTACATCGGTACCTCTTGGATTGAATTCAGCCAAACGATGAGTTTCGATAAACATAGGGTTGCTAATCATCTCTTTTACAGCGGTAAAGGCCGGATTAAAGCGCTCTACATGACCTACCTGACCATGCACATGATACATACTAGCCAAGGTCTTAATTGCTTCTGCCTCAGATACGGTATTCGTGATAGGTTTTTCAACAAAAATATGTTTTCCTTTAGCAATGGCCTCTTTAGCACATTCAAAATGTGATAGGGTAGGTGTTACAATGTCAACGACTTCAACAGCATCAATGAGTGCGCTAATTGAATCGAATGCTCTGTACCCAAATTCTGTAGCGACCTTTTTCGCATTTTCCTCACTCGGATCGTAAAAACCAACGAGATCGTATTTTGTAGATTGTTGCAATAATTTCAAATGAATCTTGCCGAGATGACCAGCACCTAACACACCAACTTTTAACATGAAAAATGATTTTTGTCAAAGGTAAGAAATAACAGATATTAAGTTACTTTTTTACTAAAATATTTCCGTAAT
>RCNB010001296.1_pt1 | contig 15784 bp, 15 predicted proteins | sample 2041321 | NCBI WGS metagenome assembly RCNB01 (sample SAMN09708232, study PRJNA481090) | Marine sediment metagenome, whole genome shotgun sequencing project. | reverse complement strand
ATTATCTATAAAAATTTACCTTTGTTCTAAGTATTCATTCATTTCTACGAAAGAGCTGGTTCTGATTAATGCGGCCTTGAGGAATTGAAAACCAATATCATAAGTTGAGCCATCACCCCCAATATGTATTACCCATGGGATTTCTCTCTCGTAAAGTCCCTTTGTTTTTAGAATTTTTTTTGTGGTAGATATAGCGTCCGCTACAGTTGCTCCGGATTCAAACAGATGGTGTACCCAAGGTACATTCCAAGAAGTTACATTATCTTTTGAGGTTGATACCTCTGAACAACTGGTGTTGTTTACATAAATAATGTTGTTTCCTGCTACTGCCGTAGCCGCTGTTGCTAATTGATTAAGAACCATTCCCGCCCCACAACCAGGACATAAACCATGACCACGTTGGAGATGCCTTTGAGGCTCTAATTTTTTACGATTAACTCTATATAATTCTACAGGAGGCTCTTCTCCAAATTTTTCGATAAGTCCTTTCAACTTGTTATTTCTATTTTCTGTCATGTAGATAATTTCATCAATTTCTTTTTCCCTAAATTGGGGTTTAAACAGATGTTTAAATCTGCCCATGGATTTAATGTATTCCACGAATTTATCTTTATCTATGTCTAATCCGCGATAGTAGCTAAAAGTGGGGATACCGTCTTTCACTCTTATAGTATAGAGTGGCCAATAACCACAATCTGTAGCTAGCTTTGAAATCTTTAAAGCGTCTGCTGCAGCATGTCTCCAGCCACGCATACAAGAGGAATATGACTGAATAAAAGCAGAACCATTTGATTTTAATGCATCGGCCACTTTTCCCATAAAATCATTGGGATAAGCAGGATTAGTCGTCGCTAAGAATAACGCTTTTGTACCATAAAAAGCAAATGGAGTCACAAGATCTTGTTTTACACCGATTTTTCCGGGTATTTTCTCACCTGCCGGACCTGTAGTAGTACTTGCAAAGGGTGGAGTTGCACCAGATTCCTGAATCCCTGTGTTCATAAAAGCTTCATTATCGTAGTTAAAGAATAACACATTTGATTTCCCATCTCTAGCAAGAATATCCTCAAAATTTATGGTTTTTCTTTCTGCTTTTGACATTTTATAGATCCACCCCATAGATTTTATTTTTAGTTTCTCTTACTCCCAGATATTGATATAAAGGTCCTTTCATATCATTGACTTTTTCCATTTTTTTCTTAGCAATATCAAATTCATCGCCTGTAACATCTCGTCCTCCCAAACCAACTATAAAGCTTCTAAAGGTGGTTCCCAGAGGATAAAGCGCAGTAGCTATCGATGTTGAGAAAGGTGGGAGCATATTGTTTAGCGAATCACTTTTCTCAAAGAGAATTAATTTTTCAATGTTGTGATCTTGTACAATTTTCTGTAATTCTTCATAGGGAAACGGTCGATATGCTCGAATTTTTATTAATCCAATATCTTTATTTTTAAGCATCCAACTGATAATATTTCCACACATAGAGCCCATTGTAATAAAAGCAGTTTTAGAAGAGTTATCCAAGTTAAAGGTTTCTATTAAGTCATATTCTCGACCTGTAGCTTTTTTAAATTTCTTAAAAGCCTCTGACATTTGACCTAATACTGGTTTTTTTGCCTCATCTAAACTCGCTCTTCCTTCCATAAAGTAGGCAGGTGTCACTATGCCACCCCATGTACCAGGTTTTGATGGATCTATTGTATGTCTCGGCTTTTTTGGAGTCAATTTTCTAACGGTTTCATCGGGAATGAGCGTTAATTTTTGGACAGAGTGGCTAATGATAAAGCCATCATGTACAAAAATCGTGGGAAATAATGTATCATCGGAAATCATAACTGAGAGTATTGAGGCGTCATATGTTTCTTGGACATTTTCAGAAACAATAATGTTCCAGCCTAGCTCGGAATTCACTTGGGTATATTCCCAGCTATTCCATATACTTAAATTAGGGGAATTAAATGCTCTCGCGCTAATCAGCATAGTTATGGGCAATCGCCATCCTACAGCCATTGGAAGGGCTTCTGTCATTAGAAGATACCCCTGGCTAGCAGTTGCTGTGAAAGTTCGAGCCCCCGCAGCACTAGCTGCGGTTGAGTAGCTAATTGCTGCTAATTCAGATTCAACATTTACGAATGCCGCTTTCAATCTTCCTTGATGAACTACATCGGATAACCCCTCTACGGATTGTGTTTGGGGGGTAATAGGAAATGCGCAAATCACATCGGGATCTGTTTGAGTAACTCCACCAGCTACCGCATAATTACCAATCATTGTAGTTTCAATCGGTTCTTTTATTTCTTTAAAAAACATTTTCATTGGTTCAATAGACATTTTTAATCTCCTCTAACTTTCTTCAGGTGCGGCGCATGATGCCGGACCTTGCTTTATTTTTTTATCGATAGCTTGTACGGGGCAGACTTCAAGGCAATTTTGACAGGATTTACAGTGAAGAATATCGATTCCCTTCATATGCCATAATCCATCTTCTCCCTTTTCTCTTATAATCGTAAAATCGGGACAAATATACCAGCATTGAGCGCAATCAGTACATTTCTCCTCGTCCCAGATCATCTCATATTCTCCCCAAGAACCTGTATTTACTAAGTTACTTCCCATGTCAATAACATCCTCATCGCAGTACCATACTCCCGCTTTATCTAATTCTTTATATCCAGGTAATCCCAGAAAAACTTGCTGCCAGGGTACTTTTGTGTCAATTGTAAAATCAGGATCAATGTCGATGTCGTACACACACGTTTCCTCAATTGCTTGCTTTATAGCAGTAATATTTTTACCAGCAAGTTCTCCTTTAAATCGGCTCATAATTGCATCAGATAACTCATCTAGTGAAAAAATTGGAGCAACTCTTATCAGAGCACCGAGAATGATGGTATTGGTTATATTTCTACCAAAAACCTCCATTGCAATTCTCGTCGCATCGATAGTAGCTACATTTATATCAGTTCTATTTACTATGCTTTGTATATCTTGTTGGTTTAAGGTTGTGTTTACTATTAGCCACCCACCTGTTGGGACTCCAGCAGTTACATCAATTTCTCCCAATAATGAAGGATCAAGTACTGAAACAATATGAGGAGCATACACTTGTTCGTTTGTTCTAACCAATTCTTCAAATTTTGAGAGTCTTACATAACTTTCGGTAGGGCTTCCCATTCTTTCAGCTCCAAACCGAGGCTGACAAACACCATAACCATAAAAAGCTTCAACACATAGATTGGATGCAGTCACACCCCCTTGACCTCCTCTAGCATGAAATCTTAGACTAATTGAGCTTATTTTTAAAGCTTCTTTAATTTCTTCTTCAGTAAGAATTTTAAATCACTTGTTCCATTTTTTTAATTAAAATTTTTGTATTATACCATAAATTCTAGTAAAAAATTTAAGTTTTATTTTAAAAAAATTAAATAATTATTCATAAATTGAATTATAAAGTTGAATATAAAATTAAGAAAAAAAATCAAGGAATTTAATTTAATTGTATTAGGGTAAGAAGTCATCAAACTTCCAGTAATGCTCTTCTTCTTGTTGTATTATATCTTCAAACATTTTTTTTGTTTTTATATCGCCAAGTTTTGTTGCTTCATCAATAATTTTTCTATATAACAAAATAGCGTAATTTTCTGCTTCTCTATCGAGTTTTATGAAATCTTCAACTGTATCTCCTATTTCGGGTAATGGATCAGCATGGGCGAGAGCTTCACGATCTATTTCGAAAATTCTATCAGCAATCATTTCTAAATGTTCCATTTCTTGCATGAAAACTTCCTTTAAGATTCCTGACACAACACTAGCTTTATTTTTACCAGTCACCACTTCTAAAGCCGCTTTCTTTCTTCTCATTCTTTCTAACCCGTCTGCTTTTTCGTGTTGGTTTGTATATTGGATAATTGCTGAAAATTCTGCAGCGAGAGCTTTGTTTAACAAAGCAATATAATCGTTATTAAATATAGAACGCCATTCTGATTCAGGAGTTTCTCCTAAGTCGGGTTCATCTTCAACTTCAGAATAGTCTAGAAATTTTAATAAATGCTCTTCTTCCTCACCATAAATTTTTGTGAATAACATCCATGTTTCACGATCTCCAATATTCTTTGCCTCTTCGATTATTTTGCGATATAAATCCAATGCCTCTTCTTCAGCCCGAAGACCTAGCTTACTGAATTCTTTTAAGGAATTACCAATCGTTATGTGATGGGGTTTGGTTGTCGCTACACCTCCTAGGACGTAAATTCGTTCCATAATGGCACCTAAATGTTTCATTTCTGTAATCGCAAACTCTTTTAATATCCCACCAACTTCATCATACGTAGTTGAATCTAAGAGATAATTTTCTTTTATAACTTTTCTCAATAACTTTTCCATCTTAGTATGTTGCAGCATGTATTGTACGGAAACCTGAATTTCTCGAGCAACAGCTTGATTGAGAAGTGCAATATATTCATCACTTGGCTTTTCTAATTTTATACTCATTATCTTTCATCTTTTTAAATTTTGAATTATGCATATAAGTTTGATACTGTTTAAAAAACCTAATCTTAAAAATTATAAGAAAGAAAATTGTTTTCGAATCCATAACTTTTTGTCAAATCTTTATATTAGTAAAAATTAATATTTAATTATGAATGAAAATGATAAATTCTTAAATTCTCCTAATCACTCTACTAGCAGGTATCTTCTATATGGTATGCCAAGGTTAGGAACAGCATTAGTCTTAGGTATTGAAGGATGGGCATTATTTGCACTTTATACAATAGGCTATGGTGTCGCTCCTTTTCTTGTGGGTTTTGCATTGGCTATGGGATATCTTAGTGTTGCAGCCTCTCAATTTTTATTAGGATGGTTAAGTGATTCAAAATACACAAGGTGGGGAAGAAGAAAACCATTTTTAATAATATTTTCACCTTTACTTGGAATATCTTTTATCTTTGTATTAATACCTGCATTAGTTTTACCTGATCTAAATGATAAAAACACTTTATTTATTTGGTTATTGGTTTGGGATGTTTTGTTTAGATTCTCTTATGGTGTAACAACACCCTATCAATCATGGACAGCGGAACAATTTAATGTTTCAGAACGACCAAAAGTATCGCAATTTCAGAATATATTTGCTTTTATTGGAACCGGCACGATGGCCGTGGTGACATTGCTAGTTCTAACAGGTGTGTTTGATAAAGTTTCAAAATCTCCAAATGTAATTCCTATAGAATTGATAGTTCCTGTAGTAATATTCGCCATTCTATCTATCGTTTTATTTTATCTTATTGTATTTTTAATGCCAACAGAGCCAAATTTTAAAATTGAATCTAGTGTCACTACTAATTTAAAAAAGATAGTTAAAAATAAGACGTTCATGAAAGTTGTTTTAATGCAAGGAATTATAGGCATCGCATTATCAATTACAACTAGAATAATGTTATATTATACAGAAGTCGTGTTAGATTTAACAGGATCGGATTATATTGCTATTGCGGCATTTTTACTTATAGGAATATTTGCGTTCTTATATATTTGGAGAAAATCTATACAAAAAAAAGGTAAAAAACAAACACTTCTAAATATTCTTCTGTTAGGCATTTTATTTCTCCCTATAACGCTTTTTGGTTTATCACCAATAGTTTCTAATTTAATTTTTGGTGCTATTTTTATACTCGGGATTGCTGCTATCCTAGGAGGGTGGTTTCTATTTCCATACATTATGTATGCTGACTTAGCTGAAGATGACGAAAAGAAAACGGGCGAATTGAAGGCAGGATTATATACGGGATTTCCAAGCATAATCTTAAATCTTTTTCAAGCATTTGGATTACTTATCATTGGAATTGTCCTTTCTTTGCCCCCTATGGGAGGTTTAGAATATTCTATTGGATTAGTTATATGGGGTCCAATATGCTCAATAGTTTTGATTTGCGCTTGGCTTTATACAAAAAAATACGTAGTTTTAGATTTCGAGTGGGAAAAAAAATAAGCAACTCAAAAAATCAAATTATTTACGATATCCCAAATCAATCATAACACCATATACACCTTGTAGCGCAGTATATTGAGCAAATTCAGAATTTTTTGAGAAAATATTACTACGAGGTACCAGAGAGGGAGCGATTTTTTCGGATATATATCTTGTATCATCTTTTTCTTCGTGATATTCTATAATTCTTGCGCGAAATTCTTTCATGAATATTTCATGGTCAGTTAATATCTCCTCTACATTATCTTCTCCAACAACTACGCCATAATGTGCGAATCCTACTTTATGTGCTTTCAGTTTCTTTAATTTCTTGATGGTTTCCATATCGTCTTTGAAACTATACAACGGAGGTGCAGAAACGGGTAACGTTAGTAATTTTGAATCATGCTGTAAAAACCCTGCTGCCTCCCCTAAAAAGATAAAATCAACCTCACCATCTTTAATGAAAATAGGACTCTCGTGATCCGGAACATGACCAGGTGTTTTTAAAATTGCTAGCTCTATTTCTGATCCATTTACATTAAAATTTTCTATAATCTTTAGATCTTCCGGATCCTCTGATATGTTGACGATCTTAAAATAATTTTCCTCGATTGTATGCATCTCTCCAACCATTGGACCAAAGGCTTTTTTAGCGCGCTTAAAATGGCTCTCATAATTATTTAAGAAATCTTTTGTTAGGTTATTTGTAAGAATCTTCACCTCAGAATTATGTTCTTTAATGAGGTCAATGATTTTCCATAAACCTCCCCCATGATCGTAGTGATGATGAGAGGGAATAAAATACTTAAATGACGATAATGAAATATTATTTCTCTTGGCATATCGAAGAACATTTTTAACCTGAAATGAGGATCCCACATCCATGCATAAAAAACAATCATCAAATTCCATAATATATCCAGAAAGCATACCACCTCCTAAATCATAGAAATGAAGATACTCATCGATTTTTCTTGGCTTTATTATAATTTTTTCCTCAGTCATTTTTAATCCTTTGATGATGTTGTGAGTTTTTCAATAAAATCAATTTTATGCTGTGTTTTTAGTAGATTTGCATTCGCGGTAGCAATTAAAACATCATTCTTGTCTCTGATAGTGGAAAAGAAGTGAAGAACTGATCGACCTTCCCTTACCAGACTAGCTTTTACTCTTATTGTTTCCCCTACTTCTACCTTACCTAAATAATTAACATGCATATCAATTGTTAACAAAAAACCCTCATATCCTAAAGTTGCTGTTGTCATCCCTATAGTCTCATCTTGTAAGGCTGCTTGCATCCCTCCATGAAGTAGTCCTGTAGGATTTGCCCATTCATCCTTTACAATAAATTCTACTTCGATTTCTCCTCTTTTTGCTGAAATGATTTTACCATTCAAATATTTGGAAAATTTATGAACAGGAAACGTCTCCATGGATACTCCTGCCTCAGCAGCAGATTTAAATATCTTTAACATTCTTTCAGATCGCTTTTTCCCTTGCTTTTCGTTATCAGTCATTATTCCATTTTACCTTCGCTTTGAATTAAAATTAAAGGTTTCTTAGAAAAAATAATGTAGATTCTTTAATAAATTATTGAATCTGAATAAACACTAATTTCAAGCTAAGAACTATTATAAGTATTAGCTATAAATATTTTGATAATTTAATATGAACTATAAACTAAAAAATAACTCGATAGGAAAAATAATGAAACTCATATATCTCGGTTGCTTAAGTAAAAAAGCTTATAACTCTACCTGTGAAAATGCCGTAAAAATTATAAGGATGTTGGATAGTGAATATCAAGATTTAGACGATGTTCCTTGTTGTGGAGCCTTAGCTTATCACATAACATCTGAAGAAGATTTGAAAGACCATGTTCAATTTGTAAATAATTGGTTTAAAGAGAACGGAGTAACAGACCTTGTCACGATTTGTGCGGGATGTTATAGCTATCTCACAAATTATTATCCCAAATATCTGGGTTCAGATTTTAATGTTAAAGTTCAACATCTCCTACAATTTATGAATCAACCTGAATATTTAGAAAAATTAAATTTGAAGTATGAAGGTGAAAAATTAGTAATAACTTATCATGATCCATGTCATTTAATTTCAAGCTCGCCAAAGATTACTGATGAACCTAGATCAATTCTCAAGAGTATTGAGGGCAATATAATTCTTAAAGAGATAGAATATGCAAATAATATTACAATTTGTTGTGGAGCTGGTGGCGGGGTGTATTCATCCTTCAAAGATAACAGTGATTACAATTCTAATCTAATCTTCAAACAGGCAAAAAAAACACGAGCAAAAGTATTACTAACTCCTTGTCCGTTTTGTTATACAGCACTTAAGAGAATCAAAGAGGAAAATAAAAAAATCCGAATTCCCGTTATTAAATTTGAAGATTTTATATATAAATTAATTGAAGGAGTTGATCCTATCGCATGAATGATAAAGGAAAAGAACTCTATGAAGAGGTAAAGGTAAAGACTAGCAGACTTCAAGAAGAAGACTCCTTGGAGAGGAAATTTACTGATTTTTGGAAACTTGCTTGTCTTGCAAAAAATACTAATTGCGATATTCCCATGAAATATGATGACTCAACTCAAGAATTCATTCAGAAGCATCGTGAGCAGTTAAGTGAAATGCGAGATAAAGTGGTTAAAAACTTGGATTATTATGTTGAAAAATGCATTGAAATGTTTAAAAAGAACAAATTTAAGGTCTATTATGCTAAAACTAATGAAGAAGCTCACGAGATTTTCTTAAAGGAAGTAGGAGATGTTAAAACGGTATATAAATCAAAATCTAATGAAGCGAAAGATATAGGACTTCTCGATTTAATGAAAGATAATAATATCACTATAAAAGAAACCGATTTAGGTGATGTCCTTGTTCAGCTTTTTGATTATAAGCTTCCTTCTTATCAAGTAGGACCAGGAATTCATTTTAGTGTTAAAGAAATAACCGCTAAAATTAAAGAAAAATATGGAGTTGAACTTGAGAATAACCAATCTGCAATCGTTCAATTTTATAGAGATACCTATCGGAAGGAATTACTTAATGACGTAAAAGTCTCTCTTACTTCTGCAAATTCCATTTCAGCTGAAGATGGATGTGTTGTTCTTCTCGAAAATGAAGGTAATATAAGTCTTTTATCTCGAGCAACTGAAAAACACATCGTAGCGGTGGGGATTACTAAGATTGTTCCTTCTATATTTGATGCTGTTTTAATTACAAAAATGATTGAGCGGTCAAATAATGCAGATCTTGCTTATATTAGTTTAATATATGGGCCTTCCGGAACATCTGATATTCAAGGATTACCAGTGCAAGGGATGTATGGGGCAAAAGAAGTAGTGGTAATTCTTGTAGATGATTGGAGAACAAAAGCAGCAAATGAAAACCTACTTTATAAAGAATATCTAAAGTGTATCTCGTGCAAAACTTGTTCATTTGTGTGCCCCGCTTCTGCCGCATATGGGAATACATTTGCTTCGTATTATGGTTTAGGGGCTTCAGCAATTATAAGAGACTACATTCATAACGGAATTGAAGCTGCGGTAAAAGATGGTTTGTTCTTATGCACAGGCTGCGAGAATTGTTCTAGATGGTGTCCTACTGAAATAGATTTAGCAGAAATTATGAAAAATTTAAAAAAGGAAGCTACAGAGAAAGGGCTCGCTCCGCCAATATTAAAAGCATACCAAGAAAAAATTTTGAAGGATAAAAATCCCTTCAATTAACTTCACTTTGATCTTTTTTTATTTTTTATTACTTCATTTGGTTTTCATTGCTCTATATTCAAAAAAAATTTATTGTTTGGTTAATTCAAAATCTTAATGACTAATACTAATTCTTCTGACTTAAATGTAAAGGATATTTCTTTCCTTAATGATATTAAATCGGTTGCCGTTATCGGGGCTTCAAAAAAAAGGGATTATAGATTCTTAAGCAGTTATGCTGAACTTTTTAAAGGTAAGATTTATGCGATTAATCCGAAATTAAAAGAGATTCCTGAATATGACAATGTGGAGGTTTATCCCTCATTGCTAGATATCCCCGGTCAAGTTGACTATGTTTATTTTACTATTCCGGCAAAGAGAGTTTTTGATGTAATGGATCACTGCGTAGAGAAAGGTGTAAAACTCGCAAGCTTTTTTACTTCGGGATTCTCGGATATTGGAACCGCAGAAGGACGGGAACGAGAAAGGGAACTACTAAAAAGAGCGAAGAATAAAGTAAGAATACTAGGACCTAACTGCTTAGGTTTACACTACCCTAAAATGGGGCTTTCCTGGACTTCTAATTATCTTTCAGTAAAAGGGAATATTGGCTTTGTGAGCCAGTCGGGAGGATTAGTTAATTACGTGATGATGCATACAAGAGAACTAGGACTTAACATCTCAAAAGCTTTCTCATTTGGAAACGGAGCTGACTTAGATTTTGTTGACATCTTATATTTCTTAAGTAATGATCCAGAAACTGAAATTATTCTCTGCTACCTAGAAGGAATTAAAGCTAATCGCGGATATGATTTACAAAAAGTTCTTGAACAAAACAAAAAACCTATAATAATGGTAAAAGGTGGTAGAACTAGCCCTGGGGCAAGAGCCACTAATACCCATACCGCTTCTATCTCTGGAGAAAATAAACTATGGAGTTCCCTCTTTAAACAATATAATATTATTGAAGTTGAATCCCTAGAACAATTAGTCCACGCCGCATATTTAATAGAACATTATGGATTTTTTAATATAGAGAAGATGGCAGTTGTCAGTGCTAGTGGAGGGTATGGAGTTATCTTAACGGATCTTGTTGAGAAAGCTGGTATAAAAGTCCCTCCGTTCAGTCCTCAGGTTCAAGAAAAATTAAATTCCGGGCATGTCCCCGTAGGCTCAAGTTCACAAAATCCTTTAGATCTCGCTTCCATAATGTTCTTTGTCCAGGAAACATATAAATTTCTTGATATTGCACTATCTGATGAAAATATAGACGGTATGATTATGGATATCCCTAGTTTTTATTTCAAGATGACACAATTTGGATTTATGCCTAATTTTGAAGATGGACACATTGAAACTACTACCCTAGGCTATAAACATAAGAAACCATTTATAATAATAGTACAAAAGCATAATAGCCCCGTAGAACAAGAAAGATTAATGAAGAAACTTGCGGATAAAAATGTACCATTCTTTTCCGATCCTCTGCATGTAATACCTTTATTGCCAAAAATCTCAAAATATTCGAGAAATAAAAAAAAAATGGATAATAACTCTTAACCTCTTATTTTTTAGGTGTAAAAATATAACCATAAACTTCTTTACCATCAAGATTATTACAAATCTTACTATATTCAGGTTTTAATTTCATTCCTATCGATAAGCCCTCTATAGGAGATATTTGTCCAAGCACTTTTATCCCATTTTCAAACTCTACTACTCCAAGTGCAATCGATTTTTTATCTCTAAATTCCATTGGCGGGGCGTTTAATATCGTATAAGTAAATAATTTACAGTCGCCTACAGCTTCTATTGTATCAAAAGTATTATTTTTGCATTTTAAACATCTCAAATGACTCGCATGTTGTAAAAAACCGCATTTTTTACATTTTATCCCGACTAATTTTTCACTAGAACTCATTGTATTTCACATCCTCTCGACCAGTATTGAGATAATATTATTTCCAAACCCACCAAAATTACACGTTATTCCAGTGTTAGCTCCAGAAACTTGTCTTTTCCCCGCTTCGCCTCTTAATTGCCAGACTAACTCAACTACTTGAGCAACTCCTGTTGCACCAAGCGGATGCCCTCGAGCTTTTAACCCTCCAGAGGGATTAATTGGAATTTCTCCACCAATTTCTGTTTGACCTTCCCAGGCAGCTTTTGCTCCTTCTCCTTTCTTGAAAAATCCAATATCTTCACTCTCAACTACTTCCAAGATTTCAAAGGCATCGTGAAGTTCAGCTACATCAATATCTTTTGGAGATTTTTTTGCCATTTTATAAGCTTGATCTGAGCAGATTTGTAGAGCTTTCAAAACGGTCAGATTTTCTCGTTCATAGACTATGTGTGTATCTGTTGCTTGACCCACACCTGATATTAAAATTGGAGTGTCACAGTATTGTTTAGCTATATCCGCATTACACATTACAAGAGCAGCGCCCCCATCAGAAATGGGACATATATCATATAATTGTAATGGATCAGCAATTATCGGAGAAGACATTGCCTTTTCAAGCGTGATTTCCTTTTGAAAATGAGCATAAGGATTGTTTAATCCATTCCTATGATTTTTCACGGCAATATTTGTTATCCATTCTTTAGGAACATTATATCTTTCCATATAAGTTCGGGCCATCATCCCCGCAAACGATGGAAGAGAGGCTCCGTGAATTCTCTCAGCACTATGGTGCGTCATTGAAGCTACAGCTGAAGTCACTGCTCCAGGTGTAGTGATATGAGTCATTTTTTCTGCTCCTGATACCAATACTAAATCACAAGCACCCGAGGCAATTGCATAAAATGCGTTTTTAATGGCTGATCCTCCCGATGCTGGACCATTTTTAATGTGATCTGCTGCAGCTGGAAGCAATCCAATTCGGTCTACGAGTGCACTGGCTACTCCCGTAATATGATTTAAAGTCTCTGCTAACATAGATGCTACATAAACAGCATCAAAATCTTTATCACTCGTGTTTGAATCTTCTATCGCCTCTAATGAAACGTCACACAATAAATCCATCAAATCCTTGTCTTCTAATTTCCCAAATTTTGTATGTCCTACCCCTACTATAGCTACCTGATTCAAAATTTAAAACCTCTTAATCAATCTAATAAGTAATAAAATTCTTGGTAAATTTTGAGATACCAACTGGAGATTTCAAAGTTTTATTTCTTAAAAACTTTCATCAAATTATTATTTAGTACATTTAAATCTCACTGAAATAAAAGAAAAGGTAATAATAAAAAGCTCCTAACATTTAGGGGCAAACATGTTTATAACTATAAGCATACGACTGATTACCATCAAAACTATTGGAAACTTTTCCATAAACTGGCTTTAATTTCATTCCAACTTTTAAATTCTCTTTAGGAAAAACCTGCCCATTAGCTCTTACACCATTTTCGAACTCTACTTCTCCAAGAGCATGAGCGTTTACGATAGTATACTTTAATAACTTGCAATTTCCTCTGAGCCCTAACTTGTGAAATGTATCATTTTTACAGTTTGGACATCTATCAAGACTATGATGGAGCAAATTTCCACATTCCTTACATATTTTTCCAATCCCACTCATTTCTATTCACATCCTCTCAAATTAGATTTTACAATTCTGTATACTTTTTTATTCAATTTTTTATTTTTTTTGTGTAAATTTGTTCAGAGATTTGATTTTTTTTTTAGTAAATTTTAAATTTATACTCTAAATTTTTAGTTAATTTTCAATTAATGAGTCCCCAAGTCTCCAAGATTATAATAAATTTCATTTTATTCTTTTTTTACATTGTTATTTTTCATATATTGGATGAATATCTGAACAAATTAGACTTTATTTTTGCTTTTTTGCAGTTTTGTTTAGGTTAGATTATTTTTGCGAACTAATTTCTGAAATCTTTTCAACTAAATATATATTGCAAAATAAGGTATTTAAATGTATTGAAAAGTGTTGATATGAGGATAATAATAATGCCAGGATGAGTGAAGTATCCACTTTGTAATTTTTTTTCAATAGAAATTAACAGAAATAAACTTTAATATAAAAAATGCTTTTGCAATATTGTTAAAGAATGGATTCTTCACAATTTCAAAAGCTTGTAATGGCATTAAAATCGGGATATATCTCAGAATTCATAAACCTAGTGGATAAATTTACAGAAAAAGAACCCTATTGTATTCCCGATTCAGAAAATTATGATAAATTCAAGGTTATTCTCGAGAGAACTTATTATGGTGCTCTCTCCAAATGCTTGGTTTCGAGTAAATTTAATGAATTTGGTCAGTTATTTAATTATTCTGACAAGTTAGGAATCTTTATTGATATCTCTAATGTTAATATTGCGGAAATTATTACTAGATTACATATAGAGGGTCTTAATGCTGGATATAGAGGTAGAATTATTGAACTTGTTAGATTTTTTAATAAATACAACTTATTTGAGAGAAATTTCACCACAGAACAATTAAAAATTATTCAAGAAATAAAAAAAGATGACAAACTTCTTTCCGTTAACTTAAAGGATTTATTTGGAACTGTTTCGGATTCATTAATATATTATGTCTGTAAAATGATGCCACATGATTATTTAGTGTGGTTGCGTGATCGAGAAATAAGATTTGCAATCCCCCCCAAATCTTTAGAAAACTGGACTGATTATTTTTCTATTTATGGTTTAAGTGTTAGAAATTTAGGAAGAGTAGAAGATTTTATTAAAGAAGTTGAATCCAAACTAAATTCAGATGGTCCTACTGAGAACACTTTAACTTTCATATTTAATCCACGCTACCTTTATAATCTTAATGATGGTAGGATTATACATGTTTACCGTGAAGAACATCTTGTTTACCCTGAGAATCTCCTAAAAAATAAAGAAAAGATCTTGGATAAAGATAATTATAATTTCTACAGTTTATCAATGATTATTTTCGGGGGATTAGGTCCGGAGGGTTTCGGGTTCACCTATTCTACTCCTAAAGGTGAAGTTATTGAAATTTGTTCAGATCAAAAGGAAACTGAAGCCATTATAATACAGTTCAAACAGTACCTAAAGAGAAAATTTTTAGATAAGTTTGAAAAAGAAATGGACCGTTTAAATATTGATATCGATATTAGAAGAAAAGTAATCAATTATTTATCAGAGATTATCAATCCTAAAGATTTAATTAGTTATCAGAATAAAGATTCGATTTTAAGAAATATAAGAACCTTTTTGTTTCAATTTAATGAATTTCAGAGCATGAACGACACTGAAATAGAAGAGATCTTACGAGTCATTTCAATCGCAATATCAAGGATTTTTAAAAAACTAAAACTTAAAGATCAATTCATAACGCGTATGGATTTGGTTGCTAAGGGTAATTTAAAATCTGAAGATATGGCAAAACTCACAAGTTTAAGAGGAAAATCCCATTATGATGTATTACGGGAGAGAATGTTTCTTCAAAATAAGCCAAAATGGTTTTTCAAAGACTATCCTGAAGAAATAGAAGAATTAGAAAAACAATTTCTTAAACGTGTTGAAAGAGAGAGGAATTATAGAAATAGGATATCAGGGGATTAGAGGTCTTATTCTCCCACTAAATCATACTATTTCATCGTTACGATGAATACACGGGAAATATCCAAATTAATTTTCTTCAATTATTAAAATTTATTGATTTTTTATTATATTTAGTTCTTTAACAATTCCCAAACGTAATATTTTGTAAGAAGAACCTTTATAACCTCCTTTATTCCTTGATGTATAAGAAACAATAATACTTTGACAAAAAAGGATAGATAAAGTCAAAGTAAAAAATTATTTAATGAGATGAAAAATATGACCAAGTCATTAGCTTGTCAAGATTTAGGAACTAAATGTGATTATGTCGCACGTGGTGGGACAACAGAAGAATTGATGGCGGATATTGGAAAGCATGCTAAAGATTCCCACGGTTTTAACGATGAAATGTTAAAAGATCCAGAATTGAATAAAAAAATCAAAGCAGCAACCAAGTCAGAGTAGGAAGATGCTGTTATAAAAAAAGGTTTTTTTTTTTTTAATTAAGGATTTTATTTATTTAAACGTTTATACATCTTA
>RCNB010003131.1_pt1 | contig 15797 bp, 16 predicted proteins | sample 2041321 | NCBI WGS metagenome assembly RCNB01 (sample SAMN09708232, study PRJNA481090) | Marine sediment metagenome, whole genome shotgun sequencing project. | reverse complement strand
TCGCCTTCAATAATCAAGAGGATTTTGGTAGGGTTCCTATCAATGACCCAGGGAGGAATTTATCAGCTTTTGTGCAGTATCAGTTTTAAACAAAAACAAAGGGGGAAGAAGCCCCCTTTGTTTTTTAATGTTATGACTAGAATTAACCAATCTAATCTTTATAAGCAGATAACATCCACACCAATTTTTCTTGCTGCACTATATAATCGCTCATTTGGGAAACCGTACCTTCATCATTAGCTTCTTAGGTAATGGTAAGGATTGCTCTTTCTTTTTTTAGTATCATTGATAAGTTGTCAAGAATAGCATCAACCGCCGTATCTCCGTCAACTACATTTTCAGTGGCTTTGATTTCTGAATGATTCAGATATTTGGAAAAGCTAGGAATCAGAGTTTCGCTTAATGTCAAAATATGTTCCGCAATCTCATCGACCTTTACTAAAGCATCATTATAAAGTTATTCAAATTTTAGATGTAGTTCAAAAAAATTCCTCCCTTTTATGTTCGGTTGAAACCCTCTAAGGTTCATATAAAACATTTGATACTTGGACAGCAAATAATTTAATTGGTTGGCTATTTCTGTGGTACTTTCTGTACTTAATCCAATATTGGATAGATATGAATTTTGTCATTTTTAAAATTATTAACTTTCTCACTGGGGTCAAATACGTGAGTTTTCTTGATTTCTTTAGACACAGTACTAGATTTTACTGTACTTCTATACCCGCATGTACAACGTACGACAAAAGTCTTATTTGCAGGATATCCTTCGAAATGTTTTCTGTATTCCAAACATCCTTAACTTTTTTTTGATTCAAAGACAAATCTAGCTCTGAAATATTAGTATTGACCACACTCATATGAACTACGTAAGCTGTTCGCCTTTTGGGGTGCCAATCGCCCGGGTAGCATCTGCTCAGGCAGCAATAAAAGCCGAACTGTGAAGTAGCATTGAATTATATCTTTGAGATGCACTTAGCGTAAGCTATTTTTCGAAAAAAAACTGGAATTCCCCATTCCCTTTTTTTAGTTTCTATTTTTGCCATCCCTAATCATCAGACCCTTATAAAGCATTAAAAATCATATAGGTAACAGCGGTATTTTACGATATTTGTTACCAAATTTTAACATACAACATGACAATTATCAGTTTTTTCACGGCTTATTCCTAGTAAGTTTGTTCGAGTTATAATAAGTACCGATTAAAGCAAATACAATGAAAAACGTAGTCATACTAGGAGCAGGCACCTCGGGTACGATGATGGCGAATCATCTAGTAAAAAAACTACCGAAGAACGAATGGAAGATAACAATTGTAGACCAACACAAGACACATTATTATCAACCTGGTTTCTTATTTCTTCCCTTTGATATATATACTACAAAACAAGTCAAGAAAAACGGAAAGAAATTTATTCCAAAATCCGTAGACTATATTCAGAAAAAAATTGCGCGTATTGCACATGATGAGAATAAGGTTATACTTGAAAAAGGGGATTTTTTGTCTTACGACATTTTGATAATCGCAACCGGAACCAAAATAGCACCTGGGGAAATAGATGGAATGAACGGACCTAACTGGTACAAGAATATCTTTGATTTTTATACCTACGAAGGAGCAAAAGCGTTACGTGATAAATTGAGAGATTGGAACGGAGGAAAACTGGTCGTACATATTTCCGAGATGCCGATAAAATGTCCTGTTGCCCCTTTAGAATTTGCATTTTTAGCAGATTCTTATTTTAAGAATAAAGGTATGCGCGACAAAGTGGAAATCACATTTGTAACTCCACTTGATGGGGCTTTCACAAAGCCAAAAGCAACCAAAGCCCTTCATTATCTTTTAGAAGAAAAAGGAATTAAAGAGGTTACCGATTTCAATATAGAACGGGTTGACTATGAGAACAACAAAATTATTGACTATGCCGATACAGAGGTAGAATATGACTTGTTGGTGACCGTTCCAACCAATATGGGTGACGCCCTGATAGAACGTTCCGGCATGGGCGATGATTTGAATTACGTACCCACTAATAAGGGAAGCTTACAAACACTTAATCACGAAAATATTTTCGCTATTGGCGATGCTACCAACCTTCCTGCATCAAAAGCGGGGTCTGTTGCCCATTTTGAAGCCGAAATCCTCACGGAGAATATAATCCGTTACATACATGGTGATCCCTTAAAAGAAGAATTTGACGGACATGCCAACTGCTTTATAGAGACTGGTGGTGGAAAGGCACTCTTAATCGATTTCAATTATACCCATGAACCGGTAGAAGGTACGTTTCCCTTCCCTGGTGTAGGTCCACTGCAGTTACTAAAAGAAAGCAGAACCAACCATATGGGAAAAATGGCCTTTAAATGGATCTATTGGAATATGTTGGTCAAAGGAATTCATATCCCCTTCGTGTCAGCGAAAATGACCGAAAAAGGAAAACATTTCGAAGAAGTCAATCAATAGTAGATATCAAATTTAAACAACATGAGAAAGTTAATAGCACAAACCGAAATTGAAGTAAACGAAGAGGGCTACCTCACAGATTTTTCGCAATGGACCAAAGAAATTGGCGATTGTATTGCCGATGAAAATGGTATTTGTATGACTGACAGGCACTGGGAAGTAATCGAATACATTCATGAAAAACACTCCAGTGAAGAAGCTTTATCAATTCGTGGTATTAAAAAAAGTGGTGTGATTAACGTCAAAGAATTTTACCAACTCTTCCCTGGCGGACCTCTTAAAAAAGCAACGATGATTGCAGGAATTCCCAAACCAGAAAGCTGTATCTAATTGAATTATATCCACACAAACAAAAAATCATGAGCAAGTCAAAAGTCAGAAAGATGATGTTCATTCTTTCCAAAGCCACTATCGAAAATGTGTATGCCGCATTTATTATGGCCAATGGGGCTCGAATGGAGGGGATTGAATCTGAAATATTTTTCACCTTTTTCGGATTGGAAGCCATCCAGAAGAAAAAATTAGAGCACTTACGTGTAGCTACTGTTGGAAATCCAGCACTACACATTCCAACAATGCTAGGAGGACTACCAGGAGTGGAGGCACTTGCCACCAAAATGATGAAAAACGAAATGGAAAAACTGGATATGCCACCCGTAGGGGAGTTTCTTGAAATATTGTCTGATTCTGGATGTCGGCTTTGGGCCTGCAAACTGGCTATTGATATGTTCCACTTAAAAAAAGAGGATCTAATTGATGAGATAGAAGGTATTCTGACAATTGGAGATTTTTATAATCGGGCGGATGAAGAAGGAACCCAACTTCTTTTCATATAGTCCGCTGTATGCTATCGTATTTTGAAATTTATTGAAACGGCTTAAATCAATTTTTGGTTATCCAATTGATTCCTTCTTTTGACCAATGAATCGAATTACTATAGCCTCTCTTTGATGATACAAACCCTCTTCCAATAGAACACTTGTTTCCTCAAGAAATTCAAAACCCAGACCTTTGAATTCTTTTTTGATTTCAGAAATGGAAAAAAGTATTTCCGCATTCTTGGGACCGCCCGAAGGTTTACCTAATTGCTTTTTTGAGAAAGCTTAGAAAATGACTGTTCCATTTGGCTTTAAAAATTGAAGGAGATGTTGATGTGCCCTTACTCTAATATCTGTTGAAAAATGTACATAAAAGAGCCCTAGGACATCAAATTTTTTATCTGAATGAAAATCTAGATGAACATCCTGATGTTTTGCGAGTTCAAGGGCCTTCTTCATAGCAGAGGCACTAAAATCAAATGCACTTACCTCCCACCCCTTGCTAGCGGCATATGTGGCGTTTCTTCCCTCCCCTTCGGCGGGTAACAAAAGAAATCCTGGAGCTAATTTATCAAGCTCCTGCTTAAAAAATACATTTGGAAGCGTTCCGTAAGCAAACGAATCCTCGGCATATCTTTGATTCCAAAAATATTTCATTGAATAATCCTTATGGCATTAAAGCATAATCCTTAAGTTGATAGTTGGCTAAAACCATCATAGCAGATAAGCCCAATTTAGTATTCGGATTCAAATCTTCGGCAGAAATATCTCTTGCTGCGGTTGCTTGTGCACACACAAAGAGCTCAACACCATAGTCATTCAGTAATTTCAGCAATTCAGCATTGGGATTTTCTTTCTCATATTTTTCCTGATAATTCACTTTTCCTAGGCTAGCAAAAGTAGCTCCACCATGAATAGCTGCCACAATATGTATTTTGTCAGATGGAATGTTAGCCGCACCTAGCATATTAATGACGCGCGCAATTTTCCATAAACCCATATTAACACCTTCCATTTCTCGGTCGCTTGCCACATCAAAAACAAAATAATATCGATTAAAAACCTAGTATCACTACCCTATTTCTACTTTTAAAAAACAGATTTGTTTCATAAATATTAAAAAGAAGAATTACTGTTTCCAATTCTAAAAGAATGTAAGGTCCTTTATTCCCATAACATCTTTAGGCATAATTACGGGCATAGGTTTAGCGGTTTTTTTAAAATCATATGTTACTGCGCAAAACACTATCAAAGCAAACTAAAAATAATGCGTGTACCTAAGCTCTATAAGGCCCATTCAGATTATAAAATAGACCTTTATATTACTATGAGTCAATGAAGATCACTTTTTTAATTTACAGGAATTTAGTCCCAAAATAGTATATAACGGACAAAAACTAATAAAACTAGTTAATAAAAAGACACCTGCCAGCGCTAAGAGTATATAGACCAAGGTACCGTCTACTACCTTGAAATAATATAAAGCCACTACGGCCAATGCTACAATAATTCGGATTATGCGGTCTGTACCGCCCATGTTTTTCTTCATAATTTGTTATTTTAAGGTTGAATTCAAAAAAAATCATTCCAAAATAAAATCCGTCGCCATTTGGGCATGCAGATCTGTGGTGGAAAGTAAAGGTATATCAACATCTTCTTGTTTGACCAACAATGGTAGCTCGGTACAGCCAAGAATAATTCCGTCGGCACCACGCTCTTTAAGTATTTTAATCTGATTAAGAAAAAAGCGCTTTGCTTTCTCACTAAACCTGCCTTGGGTCAACTCTTTGGATACGTACTCATGTGCTTGTGAAAGATATTGTGCCTCGGGGATAAGGGTTTCAATATCGTAGTTACTTTTTAATATCTCAGGAATAAACCCTCTTGTCATTGTAGGTCGGTTGCCTAATAGCCCTAATTTTTTGAGTCTTAATCTTACTGCTTCTTTTCCCGTGGCGTCTGCTATGTGTAGGATGGGAATATCAATTTGTGGTTGTACATAATCATAAGTCATGTGCGGCGTATTGGCACAGATAACAATGGCTTGGGCACCTGCCTTCTGAAGTTTTTGGGCAACATCCAAATAGGTAGCATTGATTTTGTCCACATTTTGCTCTCGCATAACTTTAATGTTGATGCTGTGTATGACCATGGGCGGATTGCCCTGCGTACCAATTTGAGCACCTACCAATTCATTAATCAAACGATAATATACTATGGTTGAATGCCATGATGTACCGCCGATTAATCCTAATGTTTTCATATCTATTCTACGTTTTTCTCGTCAAAACTAATCGCCCAAATACCACGAACTTCGTTTGTATTGTAATCTAGGGCCTTGTCCAAAGGATATAAATTTTGAAGTTTAGCCATGGTTGCTGGTTTCACGTGCTCATTTGGTTTTCCGTGACATTGAAGACACATAGCGTTGGTGGTAATAGGGAAATAGAAATTAACCTGGCCCTTAGCTTCCTTTAGTATCGGTTTTGGATCGGTTCCGGAAGCTAACAATCCCTTAAAATAGGAGATATAATCCAGCTCCTCTTCATTGGCGAAATTTATTGGATTCCGTGGCTTATCCGACACTCTCCTAATTTGGGCATTTTTAAGCTGAGAAATACTATCGGTTAGCGGCAATGCTTTAATAGCACAAAACTCCACTGCGCCCACGGGGCCTTTTTGTTGTATGGCCTTCATTAGGTTTTTGCCTAGTGCACCTTTAGCTGCCAAGGCATATTGCATCCCAATTTTGGCATAAGAATCTTGAGGTGTTTCTACTGTATGTTTTTTTTCTTTTGCCTTTCCTTTACCTAATCCTTTTCCATTTTGGTTGCCATTACGGTGTTCACTCTTGAAATGGGAATCGAACCATTCGGGTTTTTCTATCTCATGATCATACAGATATTCCGCAATTTGCGCTATAGCCTCATCTGGAAAAGGCATGTAAGGCATCTTCCCAAATTTTCTTTGTGCACCGGGCATTTTGGTTTCCGCTTCAGGATCATTAATCCATTTTATTAGATCTTGTGTAAACTGTTCCTTGCTTGTTTCTTTACCAATATAGTGCTTTTTTATAGCGATCATTGGGGGTGCAATCATACTTCCCTCGGGTGCTTTTGGATTATGGCAGGTGTAGCATTCTGTTTCCATAATTTTTTGACCCGCATGGCGCTCTCCCATGCTAACCAGCTCAATATCGGAAGTTATCTCCTTGGGGGCCGACTTTGTTATATCCTTGCAACTAAGGATAGTTAAGAACGACAACAAAAATATTAGGTATTTCATTAAAATCGCTTTTGGGTTTCTATTGGTATCATGTTTTTTACATGGACTCTAAATTTTATGCTTTGGACATCTTTCCCGTAGCACAACTTACAAAAGACATCGCCTTGGATGCTATTGAATTTTCGGAATCGATAGATGGATATCCTAAGTATTTTAATTTATCCTTTACAGCTAGTGCATCATTTATTTTTTCATAAACAAAGGATACCGTAGAAGCTTCCACATCAACCATTACATCTGAAATAGTTGAAAATTCCGTTAGTTTAGACGTGATGGTTTTTGCGCAACCGTCGCATTTTAAATTTTGAATTATAATGGAAGTTTTCATAATTAGTTAAATTAATTTTCAGTCCCATGAAAACGGGAATCTTATGTTTATATGTTGTTACCGCTTTGTTAGTCGAATGTATTTGAATTGAACAAAGAAATTTTCTAATCTTTATGATTAGATGAAACAGCAGACTTCCCCGCTTCAAACATTCAAACTAACTTACATTTTTTACTAGCCGTTCGCAGAGACGTGTATTTTTTTTAACTACTGCAAGTGCCTGCTCATGTCAAGACCAACGCGCATACCCTCCCTTTAAGTCATAGATTTGAGAAAAACCCATAGCTACCAATCTCCTTGCAGCTTTTTGACTTCGTGCGCCAGAGCGACAGTAGAGGTATACCGGTTTTTCCTTTTTAATTTTTTCAAAAGATTCTTTAAAAGCCGAAGCATTGAAAAAATCAATGTTAATGGCATTTTTAATATGACCATTATTATATTCTTTTGCCGTTCGCACATCTACCAGTTGCACATTTTTCCTCTTAATGGCTTCCGAATATATAGTCGAATCCAAAATAGAAATTTTATCACTAGCATTACTTTTTGTACCAAACAGCGTACTTAGAAATGACATATATTATATTTTAAGAGATTGATTTTAAAAGGAAACAGTCCTATTTTACTATGACTGTTTCCTAAAAACAACCAACCAAATTGAGTTATTTATTCGTTTAGGTTCAATTCCTTTTTTGCCAGATAGAAATCTATCTTATCTATGGAATCATCATTCAATCGGGCATCCATTTCCGCTAAAGTTTTTGGTGGTGGAACAATTACCTTATCCCCTTTTTTCCAATCAAGTGGCATGGCCACTTTAAATTTATCAGAAATTTGAAGCGCTTCCAATGCTCTTAGTATCTCGTCCATATTGCGCCCCACATTCAAAGGATAATACATCATTAAACGAATTTTCTTTTCCGAATCTATAAAGAAAACAGCTCGCACGGCAGCGGTCTCGCTTTCATTAGGTTGAAGCATTCCGTATAATTTGGAAACCTTCATGTCTATATCTGCTATGATTGGAAAATCAAAATATACCCCAGTCTTTTCCCTTACGTTATTTACCCAGCCTAAATGGGCATGAACACTATCTATACTAAGACCAAGCAATTCTGTATTCAAGGCGTCAAATTCTTTTTTTCGGATGGCAAACCCACTCATTTCTGTGGTACACACGGGGGTGAAATCTGCTGGATGCGAAAATAGTACCAGCCATTTATCCTTGGCAAAGTCCGATAATTTAATTTTACCCTTCGTAGTTATCGCTTCAAAATCGGGAGCAAAATCACCGATTCTGGGCATAGTGTTTGTTTTTATTTCTGTTGTTTCCATTTTTATGGTTTTATAATTTTTTTGTTCTTAGTTTCTATTATTCCAAGTTCAAAGCCAGTTTCCAGCAATCGCTCCATCTGAAACTTTAAATATTTTTATAACATCGTCGTGGGGCACACATATTCTGATTTTTCTACAGATGTGTTTTTCATTTCAGCGAAACCGCCTTCCACATCAACTACATCTTCCCAACCCCTTTGCTTTAATATAGAGGCAGCAATCATGCTACGATAACCTCCTGCACAATGCAAGACAAAAAAATTTTCTTTAGGGAATTGTGATAAATGCTGATTGATTTCATTCAAGGGTACGTTAATCGCACCTATGATATGCTCGGAATCATACTCACTTTTCTTTCTTACATCAAACACCAATGGTTTGGAGTAATTATAAATAGACTCAAATTCCTTTGGAGAAACACGACCTACCGTTTCATAATCACTCCCCGATTTTTTCCAATTTTCAAAACCTCCCTCTAGGTACCCAATGGTATTATCATAACCTACACGAGATAACCTTGTAATGGCTTCCACCTGTTTATCTGGATAAGTAATCAAAAGGATTTTCTGTTTTATATCGGGAATCATTTCACCAACCCATTGGGCAAAACTACCGTCTAGACCAATATTGATACTGTTAGGAATAAACCCTACAGCAAAATCCTTGGCATCGCGTGTATCTAAGAGCAATGCACCTGTTTCGTTGGCCGCAGCCTCAAAGGCAATTGCAGACAAAGGAGTTTTAGCACGATCCATTACCGTGTCCATACTATCATATCCCTTAATGTTCATTAATACGTTTTGTGGAAAATATCCTGGAGGAGGAGTTAAACCTGTAAGCAGTTCTTTAATAAATTCCTCCTTTGTCATATCTGGCCGTAGGGCATAATTTGTTTTTTTCTGATGGCCTAAAGTATCCGTAGTTTCCTTGCTCATCATTTTTCCACAAGCAGAACCTGCACCATGGTTGGGATACACAATTAAATCATCGCTCAAAGGCATAATCTTACTTCTTAAAGAATCAAACAAGTGTGCAGCCAATTTTTCCTCGGTAAGGTCAGCCAATACGTGCTGTGCCAAATCAGGTCTTCCTACATCTCCTATGAACAAAGTATCTCCTGTAATAATTCCATGTTCTTTACCATTTTCATCTATGAGTAAATACGTAGTACTTTCCATGGTATGGCCAGGTGTATGAATAACTTTTACCTTGTAATCCCCAATTTCAAAAATTTGTCCATCCTCCGCTGTCAAAGCATCGTAACTAGGTTTTGCTGTTGGACCAAAAATAATTTGTGCACCTGTTTTTTTCTGAAGGTCTAAATGCCCACTCACAAAATCTGCATGAAAATGCGTCTCAAAAACATACTTAATCTTAGCGTTGTCCTTTTTAGCCCTTTCTAAATAGGGCCCTACTTCCCTCAACGGATCAAAAATAGCAGCTTCGCCTTTGTTTTCTATATAGTAGGCGGCATGTGCCAAACATCCCGTATAAATCTGTTCTATTTTCATTTATAACCTATTTGAATTTTTACAATATAAAATTACGCCGGTAGAAGAACCCCCACAGTAACATAGGTTACAAAGGTTCTGTTTTAATTTTTATCGCGGAATGATATTTGTCACGTAGTTAGCAGTTAGCAGTTAGCAGTTAGCAGTTAGCAGTTAGCAGTTAGCAGTTAGCAGTTAGCAGTTAGCAGTTAGCAGAAAAAAGTAAAATAAACAAGTAAAGAATATTTCTCTTAGTATGATTTTTGTAGTCTTATTTTGTCTTTGTGATTAATCTTAATTTAGCAACGCAAGTAAGCTTAATTACTCCAAATTCAAAATCTGGATATGGTTTCTGTTCAATTTAATTTTTCCCATATTCTCCAGTTTCTTAAGCAACCGGGAAACCACCACTCTGGAGGTGTGCAGTTCATACGCTATTTCTTGATGGGTGTTATTGATAATTGTGCTATTGGTTACCCTTGCCTTATCTCTTAAATACTTCAGCAAGCGTTGGTCCATATTTAAAAAAGCGATACTATCAAGAGTTTCCAAGAGTTCATTTAATCTATTGTTATAACTTTCTAAAACAAAATTGCGCCATCGCTGGTATTTTGCCATCCATTCCTCCATTTTTTGAATAGGAATCATGATAAGCTTTGCATCTGTCTCGGCGATGGCACGAATCTCACTTTTGGACTGCGTCATACAGCAATTTAAAGTCATAGCACAGGTATCACCATGTTCCAAAAAATACAACAAGAGTTCATCACCATTATCGTCTTCACGAAGTACTTTTATAACACCCGACAGTAAAAGCGGCATCGATTTAATATAATCCCCTATTTCTATCAACTTTCCTCCTTCCGGCACATTCTTAAGAACAGCGCAAGCATCTATTTCATCTAAAAGCTCGGCATCAAAAATATGCCCGTAGTTTTCCGTTAGTTCTAAAATCATCTAAAAAATTATTTAACGCTATCGGCTATATTCTTTTCCTGCATAAAGAAAAAATAGCCCAAATAGATTTTAATAGTACTGCAATATAAGGTATTGAATAAAAAAGAAAGCTACTAACACTTATTGGAAGCCCTCTTATTATAACTGAATTTTGATTAGTACTGCGCCAATAAATATTGAATTAAGTCCGTGGTGGTCACAATCCCTACCAATTCATCATTTTCAACCACTGGAAGTGCATGAAATTCCTTCTTGGACAAAAATTCAGCAACTTCTTGTATGGTAGTGTTCGAAGTAACGGAAACAACATCCTTTGCCATTACTTGCTCTATCGTAAACATATTATAGATGGTCGTATCTACCTCATACTCATCATCACCTACCGCATCTGCAAAACTAATACGCATCAAATCCGTATAACTTAGCATTCCTATAACTTGTTTCCCAGAAATTATGGGTACGTGTCTAATTTTATTCTTTTTGAACAGTTCTTCGGCGGTCTCCAAGGTATCCTTCGTGTTTAAGGTTAACACATTTTTAGTCATTATTTCGGTTATTGGTACACGTTTTTTCATCTTATTTTATTTTTAGTTAAGACATTAAAATTACGCTTATCACAATTCTAGAAATATGATAAATATCATCCTATTGTTTGAACTAAGTAACGATATGAAATGCTATACTATCTTATTTTGATTCTCCTCGAGAGAAGCTGTAGAATCAACAAAAATAAGACCAAGGCTAAGGACAATAAGCAAACTGGCCAAAGCCAAAAGTTCTGGATATTCATTAATCAGTAAAATTCCTTGCCACCCAGCTAGGGCCCTGTAAAAAATCAAAGCCTCGGTAACTATAAACCCTAAAAGATAAGCCCATATCATATATTTATTTAGTGAGATAAACTTAAAATATTCTAAGAAAAAGAAAATACCGAGCGTAAGCACACCCAAAAATGTCCAATGCAAATAACCGATAACAAAATCAATATAGATAGTTATAACATCAACGAAAAAAGGTAGAGCGGAAACTATCTGTGCTATCATTTTAATAGCTATAGCAAGCACAAAAACACGTAACAAAAATGTTTCCATAACAGAGAGTCGCAACTTCTCCCCTACTTTTAAAGAAAGATATTCCTTTACCAAGAGCATAAAAGCCAATACTTGTACTACTGCACCTAAACCACCAATTAGATTAAGGAATACTGGAGGCTCCGCAAATAAGGTAGATAGTAAAAAGGACCCCACAATCCCTAAATTAAGCAACCAAAAAAAGCGCTCAAAGGAACGCTCTGCCAGGACCACGTTTTTTTGCTCCAAAACATAAAAGAACAAGGCTACCAAGGCCAAAATCATCCACCCGTTATACTGAAAATGAAGATAAAAATAGATAGCCATGCGGTACCAAATAGATTCTGGCCCTAAAACGCTCATGATACCACCCAGAGCCCAAGGACCAATGCTGGATAGCACCATGTAACAGAGGGCTGCCTTCATCAATTTATAAGAATGAGTTTCCTTCACTTCCGGTTTAGCACGCGACACAAACAACCAAAAAAAGGCGTAGGAAGCGAACAAAAAGGAGGTAGAAAAAATAATAGAGAATAGCGCATAGCCTTGAAACGGAAAGCTAAACAACATACCCAAAAGCGTTATTTGGGTACACCAGAAAATAGTTTTGTAGCGTTTATCATGTTCTTCTTGCTGTACATATACCTTGTAAATAAGGGTTGTTAGCGCCACATAAATCCATCCTAAAAGGGCAATATGTGAATGGGTATGCACAAAGAACTTATAGGTTATAGGAATTTCTAATACGGAGAAAAATCGCAATACAAACCCCAATACCGCAGCTATAAAAAAGTAAGCCATTGCGGTAATAATATGTGGTTTAAACGATGTCATTTATTCCGTGCAAGATAGGCATATTCATATTAGATTTTTTAAATGAATAATTGTAAATAAACCCTTTTTTATTTAAGTATAACCTGACAAAAATCATATTTTAACTAGTAAAATACCATCAATTTTGTTCGTTAATCAGATGATTTATAGGCTATTTACGCTAACCAAAAGATATAAACGCCACAAAAAATAAAAACGTTTTATGACATATGCACATTCTTTTCACATTCCCGTAATGGGCATCGGCTTTACCATAGATTCTCCTTTAAAAGTTGCGCATTTTGGAGTGGATTCTGTTATCTCTTTGGTAGATGATATACTTCTGGAAAAACTTCGCAAAATGTATTGCGGAAAGTTCAATCTCCCGTACAAGGAAATTACGGACAAAATGGAAGATTTTAGGGCAAAACGAATTACGTCCTATTTAGACATGATTCACGGAATTGCCCAAACAAAATTTGAAGAATTCAAACAATCTAGCACAGAAACGACCAACGATATTAAAGCATATTTTAATATGCTGCCGGACACCTCTACTTTTAAACAGGAGTTTTACCAACGAACCAAGGATACCTTTCATGTAAAGGATATTGGGAATTGGGTAAAGAACCATATGCCCATGGGTAGTATAGACGTGAATATAATGACTAAGGTGGATAAAGACAATTACGTAAAAAAGGAGAAGTTACCTGGCGAATACAACGATGCCCACGCAGCACTTAGAGGTTTTGCTAACAGTGAACTAGAATCATCCGTCGTTCTTTCTGCAGGAATGAATCCGCGGCTCTATGCCTATCTAGAGCAATTCGAAGATTTTTATCCCGATGCCAATGGCAACATAAAAAAGAAAATAGTTCTTAAAGTAAGTGATTACCGCTCTGCATTAATCCAGGGCAAGTTTTTAGCAAAAAAAGGAATCTGGGTTTCCGAATACCGTATAGAATCCGGTTTAAATTGTGGCGGTCATGCTTTTGCAACAGACGGTTATCTCATGGGGCCTATTTTGCAACAATTCAAGGAAAATCGTGAGGAGCTCATCAAATCTGTATTTGAAGTATTGTCAAATGCTCTAAAAAATAAAGAACGTACCGTGCCTACAACTGCGCTCCCATTACAACTAAGTGCTCAAGGTGGCGTGGGAACAGCAGAAGAACACGACTTTCTTATCAACGAATATGGTGTGGATTCCGTAGGTTGGGGCTCCGCCTTTCTTTTAGTACCCGAAGCTACTACGGTAGATAAGGCAACTTTAGAAAAATTAGTACAGGCCAAAGAAGATGATCTCTATTTAAGTAATACATCGCCTCTAGGAATCCCTTTTCATAGCCTTAAAGGCAATACCAAGGATCTGGAAAAGGAAAAACGGATTACCGACGGAAAACCTGGTAGTCCCTGCCCCAAGAAATTTGTAGCTCTTAACAAAGATTATAAAGAAAAAGGACTGTGCACCGCATCCAGACAATATCAAGTCGCCAAATTAAAAGAATTAGAATCTCAAGAACTATCAAAATCGGAATTCGAGTACCAGTATAATAAGATTACCGAAAAATCGTGTACCTGTGTAGGACTGGGGACAGCAGCTCTTTTGGCCTATAATCTGGATACCAAAATAGAAGGTGAAGGTGTTTCTATATGCCCCGGACCAAACATGGCTTATTTCTCCCAGATTACTACCCTTACAAGGATGATCGACCATGTGTATGACCGAGCCAACGTTATCAGCAGAACTGATCGTCCCAATATGTTCATAAAAGAACTGCAGGTCTATTTAGAATACTATAGAAAGCAAATTGATGAGAATAAAAGAAACCCGACAGAAAAACGTAGAAAACAACTTATCACCTTTGGCGCCAACCTTATGGAAGGCATCACCTATTATGAAAAGCTATTTATGACAGCAAAAGAACAAACCCAACCTTCGCCAACATACATTTTGGTGCAATTGCACGAATCGCGTACGATTATAAATTCGCTAGTACAAGTGCTTGAAGTCGTTGAAGAAAATCTTAATTCTTGAGGAAAACGGATAAGGCAGTTATCATTTGTAGGTGAGGGAGCGTTGTTGTTTTTTAATGGACTCATTGAAGAGTAATTATACAACCATCGGAATAAAGTGTCCTAAGCTGATAATATACAGTCTAGCATCGAAGATTTTGCACAAGCTAAAATGATGACTGTTCAAAGGTTTTATACAAGGTTACTGCACCACGCGAATCTGAGAATGTCCTAAACTACTTTTTTCTAACTGTACCTGAGTGGTTATACGTTCCTTTAAAGCCCCTACATGAGAAATGACTCCAACAGAACGGTCACCCTCGTTCTGCATTTTTTCCAAAATAGTGATAGCCTGATCTAAGGTCTCGGGATCCAGCGTTCCAAAACCTTCGTCTATAAAAAGGGATTCAATCTTAACGTTTCTAGAGGCAATATCAGAAAGGGCAAAAGCCATGGCTAAACTTACCAAAAAGGTCTCCCCGCCCGACAAGGTCTTAACCGACCTACGGGCATTGCCCATGTAGGTGTCAAATATCTTAAGCGTATCACTCTTCTCCGCCTCGTCTGCCGTAGGGATGTCGAGCACGTAACGATCCGTAAATTCAGACAGGCGTTTGTTGGCATAACCGATGAGTTGTTCCAAGGTTAAATCCTGAACAAAATTAGAGAACTTATTCCCGTAGGAATCACCAATTAAATCGTTCATCGTCTTCCAAAGCAAGTGGTCTTTCTTTAATATATTCAGTGCTGTTTGCTCATTTTTAAACTTTTTCCTTGTTTTTTCGTCATCTTCTAATAATTGGGTAATCTTACCCAAGTTGACCGACAAATCCTCCCATTTTTCTTTAGCCTGCTTAAAACTATCCTCCAGAAGTTCCATCACCAATTCGGTAGCGTCTTTTCCCAGCAGCACTTTTAAGCTATTGCTATTGGTAGTTTCCTTTTCAGTAAGGAGCAGTCTCCAACTTTCTAATTCATTTTTTCTTTTTCGATGATTGTTCGCAGTCTCTTCGGGCAGTATAGCCAAACGTAGTTGTTCCAAATCGCTGAGGTTTTCTTTCAACAGAATGGACTGCAACTTTTCATGATGCTCATTTTGTAGTTGTGCTGCGTTTAGCAACTGTTTTTGGATGGAGGTAGCTTGTATTTCTAAATTTTTCTGGGACGCGATACTTCGAATGAGCTTTGTACTTAGGGTATTTGATTCCGTATCGATAGTACTAC
>RCNB010001293.1_pt1 | contig 15799 bp, 19 predicted proteins | sample 2041321 | NCBI WGS metagenome assembly RCNB01 (sample SAMN09708232, study PRJNA481090) | Marine sediment metagenome, whole genome shotgun sequencing project. | reverse complement strand
GACGGGGAAAGGCCATGGCACTGATTCGGCGGTCCTGTTGGGTCTTGCCGGACTCACCCCCGAGAAGATTGATCCGGATTCGGTGGAAGAGCGCTTACGGGCGATCCATGCGAACAAGCTTATCCCGATCCCTGGCATCGGAGAGTTGGTCTTTGATCCCGCTGTGAACCTCGTGTTTGATTTCGAGAAAGTGCTGCCGCGCCATACCAACGGCATGGTTTTTGTCGCTCGATCAACGGACGGCAAGGTCTTGGCCGAGGATAGCTACTATTCGCTGGGCGGCGGCTTTATTGCTCGAAATGATGATCCGGAGCCTGTGACACAGGAAGGAACACCACCATTACCGTTCAACTCCAGCGAATCCCTGTTGCAGCGCGCCCAAGACAGTGGATTGACGATTGCTGAATTGATGTACCGAAACGAGACATCGTGGCGAACGGCTGAAGAGGTGGATGCTCGCATCGCTGCCCTGTGCCAGGCAATGCGCGACTGTGTCGCACGTGGATTGCGCACAGAGGGTGTTTTGCCCGGCAACATGTCGGTGCTTCGACGAGCGCCCAAGCTCAGCAAGCGGCTGTCCGAGGGCGACGAATTATCCCCCTTGCACGCCATGGAGTGGGTTAACGCGTTTGCGATTGCTGTTAATGAGGAGAACGCGGCAGGCGGTCGTGTGGTCACGTCACCGACCAATGGAGCAGCCGGGATAATTCCGGCGGTGCTGATGTTCTACGAGCAGTTTATAAAAGATGCCAATGAAGAGGGCGTACGAAAATATATGCTGACCGCTGGCGCGATCGGTGTGCTCTACAAGACCAACGCGTCGATCTCGGGTGCTGAGATGGGTTGCCAGGGCGAAGTGGGTGTCGCGTGTTCCATGGCCGCAGGCGGCCTTGCCGCGGCGCTGGGTGGATCGAACGATCACATCGAAGAAGCGGCTGAGATTGGCATGGAACACAATCTGGGACTTACCTGCGATCCGGTTGGCGGGCTGGTGCAGATTCCGTGCATCGAGCGTAATGCTATGGGTGCCGTCAAAGCGATCAATGCGGCACAACTCGCTATGCACGGTGACGGGACACACAAGGTCACGTTGGATCAGGTCATCGAAACCATGCGACAGACGGGCATCGACATGTCGTCGCACTACAAGGAAACCTCGCAAGGCGGGCTTGCCGTCAACGTGCCGGAGTGCTGAGCGCGGTTTGTTAAGCGTTTAGTTTCGGGTAATCGAAGGTGAGCAGCGTGGTTTTCGGTCGCTTGTAAAGACTCCAGTCTTCCTGGTCTATCTGCACGGACACTACGCCAGCGGTCGGTAGATTATTGGTCAGTCCGGGAACCAGGAAGTTAGCGAACTCGGTCAATCCAGGATTGTGGCAAACAAGCATAAGACTGTTGAAGCCATCGTCCTGCGCGACCACAACATCCAGCAGGTCTTCCAGTGACGCCATATACAGTTCGTCTTCGCGCTGCAGAAACTCGGTGGGGTAGTCGATTTCCCGGGCGATGATCTTGGCTGTTGTCCACGCCCGGGTAGCCGGACTTGCGACTATCAGCGATGGCCGAATACCGTGAGTGACGATTCGCCGGCCCATTTCGGGGGCATCACGTTCACCGCGAGCGTTCAGCGGTCGTTGCTGGTCGGTCAGGTTTGGGTCTTTCCAGTCCGACTTTGCATGCCTTACTAATGTTAATATTTTCATTGATTTACATTAACTATTAAGAAATTACATTAAACCCGTTTGAAGCCGTGCTTCCTCCGACATCATGCCCACATTCCACGGTGGGTCGAATACCAGCTCGACGGCAACATCCGAGATCGTCGGAATGATGGCAATCTTCTCACGTGCGTCTGCGACCAGAACATCGCCCATTCCGCAGCCCGGGGCGGTGAGTGTCATATCGACGTTGACGGAGCGCTGGCCGTTGCCGAGTGATTCGACTTCGCAGCGGTAGACCAGGCCGAGATTCACGATGTCGACCGGTATCTCCGGGTCGTAACAGGTCTTTAGCTGATCCCAGATCACCGCTTCGATATCGGCGTCAGTCGCGTTCTCCGGGATCTTGGGCGGCGGAACCGGCTCTTTTCCCAGCGCGTCGGCGTCCGTGCCCGAAACGCGAAACAGGTTGCCTTCAACATAGACGGTAAAGCTGCCACCGAGCGCCTGTGTAATGAATCCACTGGTGCCTTCTCGCAAGGTGAGTTCCTCGCCGGCCGGGATGATGACCGCAGTGACATCGCGTGATAGTGAAAAAGGCTCGTTTGTATGACCGAACATAATATCCTTACTCTGTTGTGGCTGTAGTTTGTGATTGGCTGAGTGCGGCATGCAAAGCATGCCAGGGCAGAGTCGCGCACTTAACTCGGCTGGGATGCTCGCGCACGCCGTCAAGGGCCGTGAGTTTTGAAAGGTCCACGGAACTCGACTCGGCGATGCCACCGTTATCCTGGCTCAGTCGCTGAGTGACCGACTGAAAACAGATATCGGCTTCATTCACGGACAAATTCGACACCGTTTCGGTCAGCAGAGACGCGGATGCCATGGATATCGCGCAACCGGATCCTTCGAATCCAATGTCGGCGATTTGATCGTTTGAATCCACCTGCAGATAGAGATGCAGTTTGTCGCCGCAGAGTGGATTAATGCCCTCAGCCGAGTGGGTGGCGTCGTTAATGCGTCCGAAGTTACGGGGTTTGCGGGCGTGATCAAGAATTAACTCGCGGTACAGATCCTGTAATTCGGTTTTATCTTCCACGGTGGTCACGCGAAGACCTGCCGTGCTTTCTCGAGTGCCAGAACAAGTCGATCAATGTCGTCCGTATTGTTGTACAGCGCCAACGAAGCGCGTGTCGTTCCGGGCAGGCCAAAGCGTTGCATCACCGGCATTGCGCAGTGATGGCCTGTTCTGACGGCGACGCCCTGATGATCGAGAATGGTGCCGAGGTCGTGCGGGTGAATGTCATTGAGCAGGAATGACTGCACGCTGGCTTGTTCCTTCGCCGTCCCAATCAGCCGGATGCCGTCGACGTTCGCAAGCTGTTGCACCATGTAATCGTGTAGTGTTTTCTCGTACTCGTAGATGTTCTGAATGCCAACGGATTGCAGGTAATCCACCGCAGCCCCGAAACCAATCGTGCCGGAGATATTCGGCGTCCCGGCTTCGAATTTGTAGGGCAGTTCATTGAAAACTGTCTTGTCGAAACTGACCTCCAGAATCATGTCACCACCCCCTTTATAGGGTGGCATTTCTTCGAGTAAGTCTTCGCGTCCCCAGAGGACGCCTGTTCCCGTCGGACCAAACATCTTGTGGCTCGAAAATGCGTAGAAATCGCAGCCCAGCGCCTGTACGTCGATGTTCATGTGCGGCACGCCCTGTGCACCATCGACGAGGACGGTGATGCCATGCTTCTTTGCTGCTGCGATGATTTTGTTGAGAGGATTGACTGTTCCCAATGCATTGGAGACATGGCCAATACCGAGCAGCTTCACGCGCTCGGTCATCATTGACTCGAGTTCGTCGAGTTCGATTTCACCGCGATCATTGATCGGCGCGACGATTAATTCAGCGCCAGTCTGCTCGCAAACCAGTTGCCACGGGACGATGTTGGAATGGTGTTCGAGCCAGCTGATCAATATCTGGTCGCCGGGTTGCAGTCGTGGTCGGCAATAGCTCTGTGCCACCAGGTTAATGGACTCGGTCGTACCGCTGGTCAGCACTATCTCTCCGCGCGTTGACGCGTTGATGAAGCCCTGAAGCTTGTCACGAGCACCCTCGTAGAGCTCAGTGGCGCGGTGGCTGAGTGTGTGGACGCCACGGTGAACATTGGCATGATCTTCGCGTTGGTATCGCGCGACGGCATCAATAACTGAGGCGGGTTGCTGCGCAGACGCGGCACTGTCGAGATAAACCAGCGCGTGTTCGTTGACGTCCTGGTGAAGTCCCGGAAAGTCGTCACGACAGGCTGAAATATCGACCGCTACTTGTGTTTGCGGCTGGCTCACAGTTTGGTGTCCTGAATAAGCTCCCCGAGGCGGGCTTCGACCAACGATGATATCAACTCTTTCGCTGCGCTGATCGGTGCGCGGGCGACGAGGTCGGCGGCGAATGCTCGGGTCAGGATCGTCGTCGCCTGTCGTTCATCGAGGCCTCGGGTCCGGAGGTAGAAGAGGGCGGCCTCGTCAAGTTGACCCACTGTTGTTCCATGGCTGCACTTGACATCGTCGGCGTAGATTTCGAGTTCGGGTTTGGCGTCGATCTCGGCGTTGTCGGAAAGCAGAAGGTTATGATTGGCCTGATTTGCATCGGTACCGTCCGCGCCTTTATGGACGATCGCCTTGCCATTCCAGACGCATCGGCAACGGCCATTCAGAATGCCGCGATATTCCTGCGATGACGTGGCCGGACCGACCCTGTGGTCCACTCGTGTGTGATTGTCGATGTGTTGACCATCGCCTGCGAGATACAAGCCGTTGAAGACCGCATTTGTATCGGCCTCGCCAAGATCAATATCGACATCGTTTCGCACCAGTCCACCGCCCACGTCGTAACTGGCCATGACGAGCTGGGAGCCCGCGCCAAGCGCTGCAGACAGTCGGCCTGTTTGAACATGGCCGATGCGTCGGTCTTGAATTCTGACGTAGTTGGCTATGGCACCCTGACCAATCTGAAGCGCGATCACGGTGTTTCCGTAATGATCTTCGCCGCCATTTGACGATTGATACTCGATGATTTCTGCGTCGCAGCCCGGCGCAAGCTCAATCTCGACATTGGCTTGGGACACGGCAGCTCCGTCCTCGCTTTCGTCGATGATGAGAATGCCGAGCGGCTTTTCTGTCGCGGCGTGAATCATTACGCGGAGCCCGTCGTGCAGTAGCGCCGCGTTCAGATCAGCCAATGGCCTGTCCATGACAAATGGCGCAGCTGACTCGCTGAATCGTTCGACGTCTATTCCGTTGTCGTCATCGAAATTAGACGTGTCGATGATTCCGTTCGCGACGACCAGCCAGTTCGCGTCCATAGACTGCGTTATTGCCCGGACCGACTTCCGCAGTGAATCCGATACCAACGGGTTCGTAGCCTGCGACAGCCACCGGTTGCTGATGTCTATTGCCGCACTGAGGTCCGTGTATTTCCAGTCTTCATTATGGAGATTCGGCAGGCCCTGTTCATCCAGGTTTGCCAATGCGGCTTCTCGAGTCTCGGCGAGCGGACCACCGGGGAGTCGCGAGACGGCGTCTCGCAAGCCCTCCATTGAAAGCGTTGCTGGTTTCACGCGCTTGCTGCCTCGCGGACCCAGTCGTAGCCCTTGTCTTCAAGCTCAAGCGCCAGGGATTTATCACCGGACCGAATAATTCTGCCTTCCGACAGTACGTGAACATAGTCGGGCTCGATGTAGTCCAATAGTCGCTGGTAATGTGTCACGAGCACGATCGCGCGTTCGGGACTGCGCAGTGTGTTCACGCCTTCGGCAACGGCCTTGAGAGCATCAATATCCAGGCCTGAATCCGTTTCATCGAGTATCGCGAGGCTCGGTTCCAACATAGCCATTTGCAGAATCTCATTACGTTTCTTTTCGCCGCCAGAGAATCCCTCGTTGACACCACGATTCAGAAACTTGGGGTCCATGCCGAGCATCGACATCTTTTCACGGGCAAGCTTCAGAAATTCGAAAGCGTCGACTTCGCCGAGACCCTGGTGTTTTCGCTTTGCGTTGACCGCCGCCTTGAGCAGGTAGGCATTGTTAACGCCGGGAATTTCGACCGGATATTGAAAGCCCAGAAAAATGCCGTCGCGAGCGCGTTCTTCAGGCTCAAGCTCGAGAAGGTTGTTGCCTTTGTAAAGGACTTCGCCGCCGGTTACGACGTAGTCACTATGTCCCGCAATGACTTGCGCGAGCGTGCTTTTGCCGGATCCGTTCGGTCCCATGATGGCGTGTACTTCACCCGCATTAACGGACAACGACAGGCCACGGAGGATTTCGGTGTCGCCGATGCGACTTTGCAAATTATTGATTTCGAGCATTTCTCTTCCTAGCCGACGGCGCCTTCGAGACTAACGTTCAATAACGCTTGTGCCTCGACAGCAAACTCCATGGGCAATTCTTTGAAGACTTCTCTGCAGAAGCCATTGACGATCATGTTCACGGCATCTTCTTCCGAGATTCCGCGTTGGCGGCAATAGAACAACTGATCGGCGGAGATTTTTGATGTCGTCGCCTCGTGTTCGATCTTTGCCGATGGATTCTTGATTTCCATATAAGGGAAAGTATGTGCGCCGCACTCTTTGCCGATTAGCAAGGAGTCGCATTGCGTGTGATTGCGCGCTCCGTGTGCCTGCGGCATGACTTTGACAAGTCCGCGGTAGGCATTCTGGGCCTTGCCCGCTGAAATACCCTTGGAGACAATCGTGCTGCGCGTGTTTGCGCCGATGTGGATCATCTTCGTGCCGGTATCGGCTTGTTGCATGTTGTTAGCAACGGCTACCGAGTAAAACTCGCCGACCGAGTTCTCACCGCGCAGCAGGCAACTCGGATATTTCCAGGTAATTGCGGACCCTGTTTCGACTTGAGTCCAGGAGATCTTTGAGTTTGCGCCGCGACAGTCGCCACGCTTAGTGACGAAGTTGTAGATGCCACCGACACCGTTCTCATCACCCGGGTACCAGTTTTGTACAGTCGAGTATTTGATTTCGGCGCCTTCGAGAGCGACCAGTTCCACCACGGCGGCATGCAGCTGATTTTCATCCCGCATCGGCGCCGTACACCCCTCCAGGTAGCTAACATGACTACCTTCGTCGGCAATAATCAAAGTCCGTTCGAACTGCCCGGTATTGGCTGCATTGATGCGGAAGTACGTCGACAACTCCATCGGGCAGCGAACGCCTTTCGGGATGTACACGAACGATCCGTCACTGAATACGGCGGAATTTAACGCGGCGTAGAAGTTGTCGCGTCTCGGAACGACGCTACCCAGGTATTTTCTGACAAGCTCGGGATGTTCGCGAACGGCTTCTGAGAACGAGCAAAAAATGACGCCGGCATCGGCGAGCTTTCCTTTGAACGTCGTCGCGACCGAGACACTGTCGAAAACCGCATCAACCGCAACGCCCGCGAGTCGTGCCCGCTCGTGCAGCGGAATCCCCAGCTTTTCGTAGGTCTCCAGGAGTTTCGGATCCACCTCGTCGAGGCTCTTGGGACGATCATCGTCAGACTTCGGCGCGGCGTAGTAGGAGATCTCATTGAATTTGATGGGTGGGTAGTGAACATGAGCCCACTCGGGCTCCCGCATCTCAAGCCATTGCCGATAGGCCTGCAGGCGCCACTCGAGCATGAATTCCGGCTCGTTCTTGCGGGCCGATATCGCGCGAACAACGCCTTCGTTGAGTCCGGGTGGCAGACTTTCAGTTTCAATGTCGGTGACAAAGCCGTGTTCATATCGTCGATTGACGATGCTTTCAATGTTTTCAGAGCTCATTTGATTTTGTTTTCAACCGTTATAGGCAGCCCGGCGAATCGAAACTGCGGAGTGGGGCTATTCGTTCGCAAGAGGTCGCTGAGTGTCACGTCATCGAGCGCCCTGCGAATTGCGATGTTCACTTTTTGCCAGGCACCACCAACGCTGCAAACGCCCTCATGTTCGCACTGACTGTCGACGGCACTGCATTCTGTAATCGATACGGGGCCTTCGAGAGCGTCAATGATATCGGCGGCACTAATCTCATGGGGATCGCGTGCGAGCTGATATCCGCCGTTACTGCCACGCGTTGACGTGACCAAACCGCAGCGACCCAGTGATTTGAGAAGCTTGCTGACGGTCGGTACAGCGATTCCTGTCGCGTTTGCGACGTCCGCTGCGCTGCACACGGCATTTTGATTTGCTGCCAAATGGGCGAGCAAGACGGTACCGTAGTCGGTCAATTTGCTGATACGTAGCACGTGGGGTCCTGTGGAATGCTCAATAAGGGACTATTTTAGTCCTATTTGCGCCTGCAGGCTATAGTCGGAGCGATATTCACCGATGATTTGAGCTCCTTTTTGGTATGCTTCGCGTCTTGTTTTTGGCCATTGGCCGGCCCTCAGTGCATCGATTTTGCTATGGATCATGATTCAGAAAATATAATTGAGATTCGCGACCTGATGTACTCGCGCGGCGCCCGCGTCATTTTCAAGGATCTGAATCTGACGATCAAGAGAGGCGAGGTCACGGCGTTTATGGGCCCGAGTGGTACGGGCAAAACGACCCTGCTGCGACTCATCACGCGCCAGCTAATTCCGCAACATGGTTCGATATACGTAGACGGCATCGATATCGCTTCGCTCAGTCAACGCGATTTGTACGAGCTCCGAAAGCGTTTCGGGATGCTGTTCCAGAATGGCGCGTTGCTGACGGATCTCAATGTCTTCGAGAACGTCGCCTTTCCGTTGCGAGAACATACCAAGCTGACAAATCGCCTGATTCGTCACGTGGTTCTGACCAAACTGCATGCAGTGGGCCTCCGTGGTGCCGCCGACATGCAACCGGCAGAGTTGTCCGGTGGGATGGCACGTCGTGTCGCATTGGCCAGGGCGATGGTTATGGATCCGGAAATTCTGATTTACGATGAACCCTTCGTTGGTCTGGACCCGATCTCAATGGGGGTAATTGTTCGACTGGTGCGGCGCATGAACGATGCGCTGGGCATCACGAGCATTGTCGTTAGCCATGACGTTGCGGAGGTTTCGACGGTTGCGGACTGCAGCTACCTGATTTCAGACGGTAAAGTAGCCGCGAGCGGGAGTCCGGATGAACTGCATGCGGCGAATTCAGAACTTGTGCGACAGTTCATGCACGGGATGGCGGACGGTCCCGTGGCATTTCATTTTGATGCGCCAAATTATGCCGAACAGCTGCTCGGACGGGATACCGAGTAATGAGGCTGTTTCGCGATTTGTACGAGAACGCGGTCGAGTTCGTCCGGACATTTGGCGCGTTTCAGCTATTTTTTCTACGTCTTGTCCGACACTCGCCGCGTATTCTCTTACGACGGCCCGGCCTGGTAATTAAGCAGGTATATAACGCCGGGGCATTGTCGCTTGTCATCATCATGGTCTGTGGGTTTTTTGTTGGTGCAGTACTCGCATTGCAGGGGTTTGCCAACATGTCGCGAGTCAATTTGGAAGACTCGGTTGGGATGCTGGTTGCGCTGGCGTTGATCAAGGAGCTTGGTCCCGTGATTACGGCCCTATTGTTCGCTGGTCGTGCCGGCACAGCCTTGTCGTCGGAAATTGGCTTGATGAAGGCTACGGATCAGCTCTCCGCCATGGAAATGATGGCCGTCAATCCTGTCCGTAGAGTACTGGTCCCGCGTTTTCTTGGTGGCGTTATCGCGATGCCGTTTCTGGTTGCGATATTCAATTGCGTTGGTCTGTATGGCTCGCATGTCGTCGGGGTCGATCTCCTGGAGATCGATGCGGGCGCGTTCTATCAACAGATGCAGCAGGCGGTTGATATGGCGGATATTTGGGAAGGCATCATCAAGAGTATTGTATTTGGTATTGTCGCGAGTCTGCTTGCGGTGTGGGAGGGATACAATGCGATTCCCACGGCCGAGGGCGTCGGCAGAGCGACAACAAGAACCGTTGTGATCACTGCAATTTCAGTACTGATACTGGATTTCATGATTACAGCGTTCATGCTTTGAGGAAGAACTATGCAACAAACACGTTCAGTTGAAATCGGCACCGGTCTTTTTGTCCTACTGGGAATGTCAGCACTGTTTTTCCTGACAACGCAGACGACGGGCGGAGATAAGTTCTCGGCCGACGATACCTACGAAGTTGAAGCCTATTTCGAAAACGTCGGCAGTCTTAAGAGCCGGGCGCCGGTCGCTATGTCAGGGGTTACGATCGGTCGGGTGACCAGCGTTAGTTTTGATCCCGATCGCTTGCAGGCGCGGGTGACCTTCGAAATCGACAGCAAGTACGGAAAGATCCCCGACGATTCCGACGCCAGCATATTGACGGCGGGACTACTCGGTAGTCAGTACATAGGACTGCAAGCCGGCGGATCTGAGACGAATCTGGAGAACGGCAGCGAGATATTTTTTGTTCAGGACGCCATCGTACTCGAGAACCTCATCGGCAAGTTTCTTGTCAGCTCCGGATCGGGGAGTGGCGAATGAAATTACTGATGACGTCTTTGGTTCTGGCTGTATTGGCAGCAGCGCCCGCCGTTGCAGACGACCAGACGCCGCAACAGGTTGTTGAAAGTGCAGTTAGCAGCCTGGCTGAAAAAATGGACGGTCGGCAGGAAGAGCTAGCCGCTGATCGCCAATCCTTGTACGCGATAATCGATGAATTGCTCCTACCGCGATTTGACCGCAAGTTTTCGGCGCAGATGGTGCTGGCAAAACACTGGCGCACGGCGGACGCTACGCAGCGAGAACGCTTTATCAACGCTTTTTATCAGGCCTTGTTAAGGCGTTATGCCGACGGCGTGCTGGAGTTTGATCAGGATAAAGTCACTGTGCTGCCGTTTCGGGGCGACCTTTCCAAGCCGCGGACAAAAATCAGGAGCTCGGTGCAACTGGATGACGGTAGCAAAGTGGCGGTCGATTACGAGTTAGTGAAGCGGGAATCCGGATGGTTGCTTTTCAATGTCGTCATTGAGGGTGTCTCGTATATTCGGAACTATCGGACGGAACTCGATTCCGAGATACGCAGGTCCAGTCTTGAGGCTGTCATCAGCAGGCTCGAAGCCGAGGCCGGTATCAGTAACGATGGCTGAATTTACGCTCGAGGATCTGGGTGATGGCCACTTCGCATTGTCAGGCGAAGTGTCGTTTGATACGGCGGAGAAAATCCTGGAGGCGAGTGAAAAGCCCTTCGAAGAACACACGCGGATAGAAATGGACCTGTCCGGTGTCACGATGGGCGATTCAGCGGGGCTGGCTTTATTGCTTGAATGGGTGACCTGGGCGAATCATACGGTTCGGGAGATCCGCTACTCAGGGATGCCGGAGCGCATCCTGGCCATCGCCAAGACCACTGAAGTTGAATCGCTGTTATCACGTGGCGAGCGTTGGGCAGGATTTATCGAGTCGCCGCCCGCCTAATCCAAGTGGTTGAAAATTCAGGCCGGACTATTCTTCGTCCAGAAACTCGTCGAAGAAATCGTCATCAACCGGTGGGTCGCCGTCGTAGACCTCAAACTCCCGATTCTGCAGATAGGACTCACGTAAAGTGACATACGGGTCTTTTGAATCATTCAGAAATTTGTCGGTGGCGAGTAATCGATGGCGCAAATCGACAATGCCCAATACGACGAGTTTGTCCCGGGCCGACGTGTTGTCGTAATAGAAGATCGGGTCGGCCATCCTGTCTAACGGCATCAGGATGGCATCCCGCAGCGTTCGCGGCCCGAGGAAGGGCAGCATGACATAGGGTCCGTCCGGAATCCCCCAGACGGCAGCCGTTTGTCCGAAGTCCTCGTCGTATGCCTCCATGCCGCCGGCAGTCGCTATATCAAACAGGCCGCCTATGCCGAGCGTGCTATTGAACAGGAATCGTCCGATTTCGGAAAAGCCATTCCGGGGTTTTCCCTGCAGGAAGTTGTTCAGTGCAGAGTGGGGTGTCGTTAAGTTGTGAAAGAAATTTGAAACGCCTCGCTTTACGGGTCGCGGGACTACCTTGTCATAGCCCTTCGCCAATGGCTTCGTCAATACTTTGTCCACATTGGTGTTGAGGCTGAAAAGTGATCGGTTCATCGACTCCCACGGATCCGATTCGACTTTCTGATCGGCAGGTACGGTCGAACAGCCTGACAATGCCAAAGCTGCAACGGTCACTACTCCGAAAGAAGATGATCTGACAGTCATGCTAGCTCGTGTTACGAGCGGATTTGCCAGCAGGGCGCAGTCGCTGCATGCGTCGCAACTGCTCTTCAGTCATGAACTCGCGAATGAAATCGATGCGGGCTTCGAATCGGATGCGCTGAATCTCCTGCAGCTCCGGCAATCGCAGGGCCTGTTGTAAGTAGTTAATGCCGCCGATCAGATCGCCGATCATCAGACGATACTCTGACAAGTAATACAGCGACTCAGCGCTTTCGTTGGCATCGCTCGCGGCACGAGCGATCAAGCGAATCTGGTCCGGCGTTGGCGGCACATTATTCAGAAGATCCAGCAATAGTGCATGCGCTTTTTCAGCTTGCTCGAGATCGAGTAGTCGTTCCGCGTACGCAATGATCAGCGGGACATTGCGTGGGAACAGGCCAACGGCATTTTCGAACGTAGCGATTCCTTCATCGTTTCGCCCTAGTTGCACTTGCGCGTTGCCGAGAGCGATGTGATATGCGATCACTTTCGGATTTCGCTCCATCAGGTTTTCAATGATGTCGAGGGCTTTGTAGTAACTGCCATCGCGCATATAGGCGAGCAATCGTCCATAGCGTTCCATTTCATTCTGATTCTGGTAGGGACGTCTTTCGAAATGGGCGACGGCTTCCTTGGCGGTATCGAATCGATCAACGATCGTCCGAATTTTCGCGATGCCATAACTGATCGAATCCTCGCTGCGCACCGGGTCGAAACTTCTCGCGCGGTCTCTCGCTTCTGCGATACGAGACGATGTAACCGGGTGTGTCATGAGGAATGCCGGCGTGCGCTCGTCGGGGTCTCGCGTATTCTGGCGAGACATCACATCGAAAAACGACGCCATTCCGTACGGATCGAAACCCGCATCCGCCAGTGCGGCGATGCCCACTCGATCGGCTTCATGTTCATTGGATCGAGTGAAGTTGATCTGTTGTTGTATCGACGTACCCTGCGCGACCGCCATGCCAGCCTGCATTACATCCCCGCCGCCGCCAGCAGCGCCGGCAATCATGGCCCCGAGCATAATGGCGGTTGATATCAGGCTTTGACGAGAATTGGCGTGTATCGCCCGCGCGATATGGCGTTGCGTAACGTGGGCGACCTCGTGTGCCAGAACGCCCGCGAGTTCATCTTCGCTACGTGTGGCCTCGAGCAAGCCGGTATGTATGCCGATATAGCCGCCCGGCAAGGCAAAAGCGTTAATTCTATGGTCGCGAATGACAAAAAACGTGAAGTCATGATCACCGTCATTGGTTTGTGCTGCGACTTTGCTGCCAACCTGATTGATGTACTCGGTGATCAGCGGGTCTTCGACAACTTGTCCGCTGTTGCGGATATCACGCATGATCGCGCGCCCGTACTGGGCTTCATCGTTCTGTGAAAGAATCGCATCCGCCGGACTGCCCATATCCGGTAATTTTATTTCATCCGCACCCGCACCACTGACGAACACCACGGTGGCGACAAGTGATAACAGGACTGATTTTACTGAACGATTTGGCATAGTTGATTCGACTGGGCGCAACCCGCGGCGTTCCCGCTATTTTAACCCCTTTACTGCGTCCAGCACTTCCACCGCGTGGCCTTTGACCTTCACTTTGCGCCATTCAGCGCGAAGTTTGCCCGCGGCATCGATAAGGAAAGTACTCCGTACGACTCCCATGAACTTCCTGCCGTACAAGGTCTTCTCGTGGATGACGTCGAATTGGCTGCATAGCGTCTCATCAGGGTCAGAAATGAGGTCGAACGGGAATTCTTGCTTGGCACGAAATTTCTCGTGTGAGGCAAGGCTGTCTCTCGATACTCCCAATACAATGGTTTTCTGCCGTCTGAACCGGGCGTGCAGGTCGCGAAAATCCTGCCCCTCGAGGGTGCATCCGGGCGTACTGTCTTTCGGGTAGAAGTAAATGACAACGTTCTGACCGCGCAGGTCCTTAAGTTGAATCGTCTTGTTTCGCGTTGCTACTGCCTTGAAGTTGGCAACAACACGATTTAGCTGGGGTGCACTCATCGGGGTAGGGCCTTGTTTATGCTTTCACTGGTTCTAAGATGGCGTCGAGGTTCAAACGGTCGCAAATTTCCAGAAATTCTTCGCGAAGCTGTGCGACATGAACCGTTGATGGCACGTTTATCGCCATTTGTACGGCAAACATGGGTGAGCCGGTATGTGCGGCGGCGTAGCTCCGCGTCGCCACATCCGCGATCTCAATATCACGTGTGGCGAAGAAGTTGGCGAGATTGAAGACGATGCCTTGCTGGTCAAGGCTGACAATATCGACGGCGTAAGGCATGCGGTCGCTGCTGGATGCTCTCGCATCGGTTTGGCGGATCGAAATTGAGAGGTTCTTCGTTTCCCCGAGCTTGTTGAGCTTCTGCTCCAGCTTGTTCAGCGTTGCCCAGTTCCCGGATACGAGCAGCAGCATAGCAAACTCGGAGCCCAGCGCCGTCATGCGGCTTTCCTCGATGTTTCCATCGCAAGAAAGAATGACTTTGCTGAGATCCTGAACGACGCCGGTTCGGTCTGAACCAACTGCTGAAATAACAATGAGTTGCGACATATTTCTCGAATTATCCTTATTGTATGAATATAAAGCCAATCAGGCCTTGCCAGCACCTGACATGAACAGTAACATCGCCGCCTTATTTGTGGCGAGGACAACGTGTGTTTAAAGGTAGCCTGGTCGCTCTGGTTACGCCGTTTAACGGCAATAATCAGGTCGATTACACGAGTCTCAAGCGGCTGATCGACTTTCATGTCGAGCAGGGCAGCGACGGACTCGTCATCGCAGGAACTACCGGTGAATCGGCGACATTGTCCCGATTGGAGCACGTTGATCTTATCGAAAGGGCCGTCGAAATGGTGGACGGTCGTCTGCCGATTATCGCCGGTACCGGCTCCAATTCGACCGCGCAGACAGTCGATCTGTCGCGGGCAGTCACGGATACGGGAATCGGTGCCTTTTTGATTGTTGTGCCGTACTACAACAAGCCGGTTCAGGAGGGCTTGTATCAACATTTTTCCGTGATTGCCGATGCGGTCGACAAGCCGGTGATGATGTACAACGTACCGGGCCGCACGGTGGCGGATATGCTGCCAGAAACGGTTGCACGATTGGCTGTGCATGAGAACATTCTCGGCATCAAGGAGGCGACCGGCGATATTGATCGCTTGAAGGCCATCCAGGATGTCGTCAGCGACGACTTCAGGCTCTTTAGCGGTGATGATTTCACGTTGTTGCCGTTCATTCGGCAAGGTGGCCACGGGGTCGTTACGGTTAGCGGCAACGTTGTGCCCGAACAGGTCGCCAGACTCTGTCGATTAGCGGCAGAGGGACAATACGATGAGGCAGAAACGCTGGATGCCACTCTGCAACCACTGAACGAGCTCTTGTTCGTTGAGTCGAATCCGATACCCGTCAAATGGGCAGCGAGTCAAATGGGATTGATGGACGATCACATTCGGCTACCACTGACGCCGTATTCGGCGCAGTATCATGATCAAATGCGAGCGGCGATGCGTTCCGCGGGCGTCGCTCTGGAGGAAAGTGCATGAACCCAGCACGGGTAGGAATCATCATCTTGAGTTTGTTATTGCTCAGTAGCCTTGCGGCTTGTAGCAAAGACCGATTTATGACGAAGTGTGACGAGCCGGAGCCTTACCAGTCCGTCGTGGCGAGCAAGCATGTTGTTGTTCCGGACGGGCTTGATCCGCTCAATGACATCAAGGAAATGCCGATTCCAAAAGCTGAGACACCGCCGCGACCCGAGGGAGCAGGGTGTCTCGCGAGTCCGCCGGCCGTAGGAGCGGGCAACTAACGCAATAGCGCGTAAAAATTCGGAGAGGTGGCTGAGTGGCTTAAGGCGCTCGCTTGGAAAGCGAGTGTACGTTTATAGCGTACCGCGGGTTCGAATCCCGCCTTCTCCGCCAGAAAAATCAAAGGCCCCTTTA
>RCNB010001292.1_pt1 | contig 15803 bp, 14 predicted proteins | sample 2041321 | NCBI WGS metagenome assembly RCNB01 (sample SAMN09708232, study PRJNA481090) | Marine sediment metagenome, whole genome shotgun sequencing project. | reverse complement strand
CAGCGGCGCGGCGACGTGGAACGGCAAGAAGTTCTTCCGGTACTTGTGCATGGTGATGCTGCGTTTGCCGGTCAGGGTGTCGTTACAGAAACTTTCCAGATGTCGCAGACGAATGGTTTTCGTACCGGTGGCACTGTGCACATCGTGATCAACAACCAAATCGGTTTTACGACCAGCCGGCCATCTGACGCTCGGTCAACGGACTATTGCAGCGACGTTGCGAAGATGATCGAAGCACCAATTTTTCATGTCAATGGCGATGATCCTGAAGCCGCGCTTTTCGTGACGCGTCTCGCGCTAAAGTACCGCCAGAAATTCAAGAAAGACGTCGTGATCGATCTCGTCTGTTATCGTCGCCACGGCCACAACGAGGCGGATGAACCGGCAGCAACGCAGCCGGTTATGTACGGGCAGATACGTGGCCAGGAGACGACTCGGCAGTTGTATGCGAACAAGCTGGTTGACCTGCAACTCACCAGTCGTTCCGATGCCGCAAGAATGCAGGATGCCTATCGCGACAGGCTGGATCGCGGTGAGCCGGTTCCGAAGGCCGCACTCGGCATGATAGGCGACGAGTTCACCGTTGACTGGAGTCCGTTCCTGAATGCCAATTGGGATGAAGTGGTCGATACGACGATCAGCCCGGCGACTGTATCTGATCTTGGCAAAGCGTTAACGACCTTGCCGCCCGATATGAAGCTTCACGGCCGTGTGCAGCGCGTCGTCGATGAACGCGCGCGCATGGCGGTTGGCAAAGTCGATATGGACTGGGGGTTCGCCGAGACGATGGCCTACGCGTCACTCCTCAAGGACGGTATTGACTGCCGGCTAGTGGGTCAGGACAGCGGACGCGGCACATTTTTTCATCGTCACGCTGTTTTGCACAATCAGGTAAACAATCGCGAGTACACGCCATTACAGCATCTGGTCGACCGGCCTAACGCATTTCGGGTTATTGATTCATTGCTCTCGGAAGAGGCGGTGCTCGGATTCGAATACGGTTTCGCGACAACCGAACCGAATACGCTGGTCATCTGGGAAGGTCAGTTCGGCGATTTCGTCAATGGTGCGCAGGTCGTAATCGATCAATTCATTAGCTCGGGCGAGTCCAAATGGGGTCGTATGTGCGCCCTGACCATGTTGCTGCCGCACGGCTACGAAGGGCAGGGCCCCGAGCACTCTTCGGCTCGCCTGGAGAGATTTTTGCAGCTGTGCGCAGAGCACAACCTGCAGGTCTGCGTGCCGTCCACACCGGCTCAGATGTTCCACATGCTCAGGCGACAAATGCTGCGATCGTATCGCAAGCCACTGATCGTAATGACGCCAAAGAGCCTGTTGCGCCACAAAGGCGCGGTTTCGCCGCTGACGGATTTATCCGCCGGTGAGTTTCATTTGATTATTCCTGAAGCAGAAAACCTCGCCGTGAAGAAGACACGCCGCATTGTTTTCTGCAGCGGCAAGGTCTACTACGACTTACTGGAAGCTCGTCAGGTTCATGGCATTACGGACGTCGCATTAATACGAATCGAACAGCTGTATCCGTTCCCAATTGCTGAATACGCAGAAATCCTGCAGCAGTACAAACATATGACCGACGTTGTCTGGTGTCAGGAAGAGCCGCAGAACCAGGGTGCGTGGTATCAGATTAGACACCGGCTCCAGGAGTCGCTACAGGACAATCAGCAGCTGTATTATGCGGGTAGAGACGGTGCCGCGGCGCCGGCGTCCGGCATCTTCAAAGTACATTTGCAACAACAACAGGCATTGGTTGAGGCCGCTCTCGGTATCGAGAAAAGAGCCAGTAAGTCGGCCAAGCCCGGAACGACAAAACGGAAATCTAAATGAGTATTGAGATAAAGGTACCCCCACTGCCGGAGTCCGTCAGTGATGCAACTCTTGTCGCATGGCACAAGAAGGTTGGCGATTCGATTACACGCGACGAAAATCTCGTGGATCTGGAAACGGACAAAGTTGTTCTTGAAGTCCCGGCTCCGGCGTCGGGCGTACTCCAGGAAATTAGAGTTGCTGATGGCGAAACGGTGCTTGCCGGAGACGTGCTCGCGGTTTTTGAGCCCGGAGAGGGCGCAGCGACGAGCGATGAGCTACCGGCAGCCAAAGCCGAGATCGTAGCAGCGGGTTCAACGGCGCAAGAGTCTGAAAAGCCTGTCAAGACCAGCCCTGCGGTTCGGCGCCTTCTCGACGAACATGACCTTGACGACACGATGGTTATTGGCAGTGGCAAAGATGGCCGAATTACCAAGGCGGATGTCCTCAAATTTCTCAAGTCTGACGACAGCGGTAATGTAACGCCCGGAGATCCGGCTCCCGGGATTGTGGATTCAAGCCAGGTCATTGCGCTGGAGCGAAGCGAACAACGCGTTCCGATGACACGCCTGCGCGCGCGCATCGCGGAGCGCCTGGTCGAGGCACAGCACACAGCTGCGATGCTAACAACATTCAATGAAGTAGATTTGACCGAAGTGATGGCATTGCGCAAGCGCTATCGGGATTCATTTGAAGAGAAACATGGTGTTCGTCTTGGTTTCATGTCGTTCTTTGCAAAGGCTTCCATCGAAGCATTGAAACTATATCCGGCTGTGAATGCGTCGGTCGAAGGGACTGATATTGTTTATCATAACTACTACGACATTGGCGTTGCGGTATCGACGGAGCGCGGCTTGATGGTTCCTGTGCTTCGGGATGTGGATCAAATGAGTTTCGCGCAATTCGAAGGCGAACTTGGCGCCATCGCGAAAAAAGCCCAAGACGGTGCCATTGGCATGGAAGATCTTACCGGCGGCACATTTACAATTACTAACGGCGGCATATTCGGTTCTATGTTGTCGACGCCGATTTTGAATCAACCACAGAGCGCTATTCTCGGCATGCATTCCATTCAGCAACGACCGATGGTGGTTGATGGAGAAGTTGTTGCGCGACCGATGATGTACCTCGCGATGACATATGACCATCGCATTATTGATGGTAAGGAGGCCGTTCAGTTTCTCGTGACGGTCAAAGAGCAGCTCGAAGATCCGAGCCGTTTGTTGCTACAAGTCTAAGGCGTCTGAAGAATGAGCAAGAAGTACGATGTTGTTGTTATCGGGGCAGGTCCCGCGGGCTACATTGCGGCTATTCGGGCGGCACAAAATGGTTTGTCTGTTGGCTGTATTGACGAGTGGCAGAACAAGGACGGCAAGAACGCATTTGGTGGCACCTGCCTTAATGCGGGCTGCATACCGTCGAAAGCACTGCTTGAGTCGTCAGAGCTTTTCCATCGGGCGCAACACGAATTCAAGAAACACGGCATCACAACGGGCGAGGTCGGTATCGATATTGCCGGCATGCAGAAGCGTCGTGCGAGTATCGTTCGACAGTTGACCGGTGGCGTCGCCGGGCTTCTCAAAGCGAACAAAGTTGATGGTCTTGTCGGCCACGGCAAGTTGCTCGCTGGTAAGAAAGTAGAATTCACACCGGTAGATGGCGAGCCACAAACTATCGATGCAGAGCACGTGATTCTTGCTTCCGGATCTACGCCGATTGAACTGGGTGTCGCAGCATTTGATAATAAATTCATTCTGGATTCCTGGGATGCGCTCGAGCTCGACGCTGTACCGGAACGTATGGGCGTTATTGGTGCCGGTGTCATTGGTCTCGAGCTGGGTAGTGTGTGGGCGCGTCTTGGCGCGAATGTGACGATTATCGAAGCGATGGACAATCTCCTGTTCATGGCTGATCGCGACATTGCCAAGGTCGCAGCGAAAGACTTCAAACAGCAGGGACTCGATATCAAGCTCGGCGCGAGATTGACCGGCGCAAAAGTCAGTAAAGATGTCGTCACGGTTTCGTATGAAGGCAAGGATGGCGAGCACACGTTCGAGGTGGACAAGCTTGTTGTCGCCGTTGGCCGCAAGCCTGTCACGGAGAATCTGCTTGCAGACGATTCCGGTATTCAGCTGGACGATCGTGGCTTCATTGTTGTCGACGATGAGTGCAGAACTCGCGTTAAAGGCGTTTACGCGATTGGCGACTGCGTCCGTGGTCCGATGCTCGCGCATAAAGGCTCGGAAGAGGGCGTAATGGTAGCTGACCTGATCGTTGGCGAACTCGCCGAGGTCAACTATGACGTGATTCCATCGGTTATCTACACCGCACCGGAAATCGCGTGGGTTGGCCTGACAGAAGAACAGGTCAGCGCGAGTGGCCGACCCTACAAAACTGGTTCATTCCCGTTCGCTGCAAGTGGTCGCGCGAAAGCGATGGAGCAGACCAGCGGCATGGTCAAGATTATCTCTGCCTCTGACGACGATGAGATTCTCGGCGTACACATCATCGGCCCGATGGCCGGCGAGCTCATTGCAGAAGCCGTGTTAGCACTGGAGTTCTCGGCCAGCACCGAAGATTTGCAACGCACGATTCATGCACATCCGAGTTTGGCCGAAGCAATACACGAAGCCGCTCTAGCAGTCGACAATCGCGCGCTCAATTTCCCAAACCGATAGTTCGCCGTACCGTTCGCCGGCTGTGTGATTACCGGGAGCAGGCCATGCCGCGCTGCTATTTCTTCCAGAAGTCGGCGTTCTTGATGCCGAGGGCTTCGGGGTCGAATGTGTATTTTTCGACGCCCGCTTTGCGCTGTGCTTCATAGTCTTTGAGCGCTTTGATCGCGGGCCTGCCCATGAAGAACAAGATCAATATTGCGACTATGTTGAGCCAGGCCATTAGTCCAACACCGATTTCGCCGAGTCCCCACGCGAGGCTTGCTGTTCGAATAGTGCCGTAAAATACGGATGCCATCAGTGCAAGTTTCAGGACGATCAGTTCGCCAGGGAATGTGAAGAATCGCCGCAGATACGCAACGTTTGTTTCAGCGATGTAGTAATACGCAAGCAAAGTTGTAAATGCGAAGAAGAACAGGGCAACGGCGACAAATGGTTTGCCCACGCCAGGAAGCGCACTTTCAACGGCAAGCTGTGTATACGTCGGTGTATTCGGATCAATGTTAGTTAGCACATTGGTCACTAACATACTGCCGTCCGTACCGTGCACGTTGTACGAAAAAGTGATCAGGATCATCAGGGCTGTCGCGGTACACACGAGTAAGGTATCGATATACACCGAGAAAGCCTGAACCAGTCCTTGCTGGGCAGGGTGATCAACTTCCGAGGCTGCCGCCGCATGCGGTCCGGTTCCTTGGCCGGCCTCATTTGAAAAAATACCGCGCTTAACTCCCCAAAAAACAGCTCCGCCGCCAAGAGCATTGACCGTAAATGCTTCGCGGAAAATCAGGCTGATGACATCTGGCAAATCCGAAATGTGCATGCCAATAATGACTACTGCTGTCACGATATATCCGAGTGCCATGACAGGCACGACAATCTGAGTGAAATGCGCAATGCGCTTAACACCGCCGAAAATAATAAATCCGAGAATAGCTACAACGGCGATGGCCACTGATAGTTTTGTCGTGCTTAGTGGTCCGAACCAGGTATCGAGCATTTCGCCACCACCAAACGCCAGCTCTACCGCATTTCCGATTGCGTTAGATTGAATGCCGGGAAGCAAGAGTCCTGTAGCGATGATCGTCGTTACCGCGAATAGCCATGCGTACCATTTTTGACCCATAGCCTTTTCGATATAGAAGGCTGGTCCGCCGCGATACTCACCTTCGTCTTCCTCTTTGTAGATTTGGCCAAGCGCCGACTCGATGTATGCCGTGGCCGAACCGAGAAAGGCGACTACCCACATCCAGAATATTGCGCCAGGTCCACCGAAGCCTATCGCGGCGGCAACGCCGGCAATATTTCCAGTGCCAACCCTGCCCGAGAGTGAAACAGATAGAGCCTGAAACGATGAGATGCCTGCATCCGAGCTTTTATTCGCGAACAGCAATCTGACCATCTCGCGGAACAAGCGAACTTGTACACAGCGTGTCAGCACCGTATAGAAGAGCCCAGCACCCAGGCACAGATACACAAGCGCCGGACTCCAGATGTAGCCGTTTATTTGGTCAACGATTTCCTGCATGCCAGCTCCCCGATTCTTGTTATTTGATTTTCGCGGCAGCGGTGATAGTAACCGAAAATCGGTTTTGGAGCCGTGGCAGCGGGGAGTACCGCCGACTTCCCCGGGCACGCCGTCACGCGCTATAGTGGCGGAATCCTTGTACAGGAGTCAGACGATGACGTGGTGGGCATGGTTAGTCTTGGGCGCCGTCCTTCTCGGTGCAGAGTTATTTGCGGTCGATGCGCAGTTTTACCTCGTATTTCTTGGCGTATCAGCAGCCCTTGTCGGTCTGGCCGGGCTGTTCGGGATTGTGTTGCCCGAATGGGGTCAGTGGTTGGCTTTCGCCGTCATTGCGCTTTGCTTTTTCCTGACTTTTCGCCGTACGCTGTACACCAAGATTCGTGGCGGTGGAGAGAATTATTCTGACTCGCTTACCGGCGAGTCTGTGCTGGTTGCTGAAGATCTCGCTGCGGGCAAAGACGCGCGCACAGAATATCGTGGTACTAAATGGACTATTCGCAACGTTGGTGAAACCGCCATTGCGGCCGGCAGCCGGGCAAAAGTTGTGGAAGTGAACGGATTAACGCTGAACGTTGAAGCTGAGTAGTCGGCCAAGAGGAATTCCTGATGGACACATCATTAATCGTCGCACTTGTAGTTACATTTGTCGTCGTCATTATCCTGTTCAAGACGGCTGTTGTAGTGCCGCAGCAGAATGCCGTTGTTGTCGAGCGGCTCGGTAAATTCAACCGCAAACTTGATGCCGGATTCCATGTTCTGTTTCCGTTTCTGGACAAGGTTGCCTACAAACACACGCTTAAAGAGCAAGCGATCGACATCGCCGAGCAAATTTGCATCACCAACGACAATGTCCAGGTTGGCGTAGATGGCGTGCTGTACATGCAGGTTCTTGATCCAGCACGAGCCTCCTACGGTATCGGTAATTACATGTTTGCGATATCGCAGCTCGCTCAGACGACGCTTCGTTCCGAAATCGGCAAGATCGATCTGGACCGGACCTTTGAAGAACGCGGCGCGATTAACGCAAACGTGGTGTCAGAACTCGACAAAGCGTCCGATCCATGGGGCGTGAAAGTCCTGCGCTACGAAATCAAGAATATCAATCCGCCGCATGACGTCCTGAGTGCCATGGAAAAGCAAATGCGCGCCGAACGGGAAAAGCGTGCCGTGGTCTTGACATCGGAAGGTGTGCGCGACGCGAAAGTCAACGAAGCCGAGGGCGAGAAGCAACGCGTAATCAAAGAGTCGGAAGCAGCCAAAATGCAGCAGATCAACGAGGCGCAAGGCGAGGCAGAGGCGATTCTTGCAGTCGCGACTGCAACGGCCGAAGGTCTGAGAAAGGTCGCAAACGCAGTGATCGATCAGGGTGGCGCGGAAGCAATGCAGCTACGCATTGCAGAACAGTACATCGGCGAGTTTGGCAATTTGGCCAAGACTGGCAATACGTTCGTCGTGCCGGCGAATCTGGCGGATCTCACGTCGATGATGGCGTTGGCCACTGATATCGCCAAACGCAGGAGCGGCGCAGACGCCGGATAGCCTCGTTCAGGCTCTGCGCCTGACCGAGATAACGTTTGATAGTTGCTCAAGGCGCTTGATCGCGGTGCTTAGCGTTGGCAGGTCGCTGATCTCCACGCTGATGTCCATTATCGTTTCCATGCTTTTCTTTTCGGTGTGGCTGGCCAGATCCGTAACGCTGGCATGCTCGTCAGCAAGCACTGTACTGATGTCACGCAACAATCCGTTACGATCAAACGCCCGCAGTCTCAAATCGACCGGGTAGGTTGCTGTATCCGACTCGCCCCAGTCGACATCGATGATGCGTTCCGGGCTGCGTTGTTTTAATCCGAGGAAATTGCCGCAATCCTCCCGATGAATTGTAACGCCGCGTCCCTGAGTGATGTAACCGCTGATAGCTTCTGGTGGCACGGGGCGGCAACAACGCGCGAAGTTACAGAGCAAGTCACCAACGCCGCTGACAGCGACAGCCTCCGACTGCTTGTCCTTTCGTCGTGTGGAGCGGCGTTGCCTGGTTTTCTCCGGCATCTCCGTAACGTGAAGATTCTGCAGGGCAGTTGCTATGGCCGCGGACGTCAAATCGCCGGCGCCAAGAGCGACACACAGTGCATCGTTGTTCTTGTACTTGAGGTGATGCGCAATGTCGTCTGTTGGGACGCCACGTACGTTTAGCCGCGATAGTTCCCGATCGAGGATATCTCGACCTTGCCGCTGGTGTTGATCGCGATCCTGCTGTCGAAACCAGTTGCGTACTTTCGAACGATTGCGCGGGCTGGCCAGGTAACCGAGTTTCGGGCTTAGCCAGTCACGACTTGGCTGAGGCTGACTGCCAGTAATAATCTCAATCTTGTTGCCATTTTCTACGGTATACGTAAGCGGCACAATACGACCATTTACTTTCGCGCCTCGGCAACGGTGCCCAACCAGCGTATGCACATGGTAAGCGAAGTCCAGCGGCGTGGCTCCGGCTGGTAATTCTACGATGTCACCCTTGGGGCTGATCGCATAGACGCGATCCTCAAAGACGTCGTCGCGGATCTGGGCAAGCAAGTCCTCGCCATTCCCGCTGGGGTCGAGAAGTTGTCGTAGAAAACGAATTTTTTGGTCAAATGCTGCTGGTGTTCGACCACCTTCCTTGTAGCGCCAATGTGCGGCAACGCCGAGCTCGGCCTGGCGGTGCATGTCATGTGAGCGAATCTGTACTTCAACGGTCTTGCCCTCGGGGCCGATAACCGCCGTGTGTAAAGACTGATAATCATTGTCCTTGGGGTTGGCGATGTAGTCGTCAAATTCTCCGGGCAGATAGGGCCAGAGGTTATGCACGGTGCCCAGGGCTGCATAACAGTCCTTAACGTCATCCACGAGAATGCGTACGGCACGAATGTCATACAGCGAATCCAGGGCGCGGTCTTTGCGCTGCATTTTTCGCCAGATACTGTAAATGTGCTTCGGTCGGCCACTGATTTCCGCTTTCACACCTTGTGCCTGAAGCTCATCCTGAAGCATTGCCTCAACTAACTGGATGAAGCGTTCACGTTCATCACGTGTTTCATTGAGAGCCGTGGCAATCGAGTTGTAGGTGTCGGGCTGCAGATATCGAAACGAAAGATCCTCAAGTTCCCACTTGAGTTGCCAGACCCCGAGCCGGTTCGCCAGCGCTGCGTATATTTCGCGCGTCTCGATGGCGATTGCCTGTTGTTCCTCGTTGCTCGCTGCCTTGGCATGCCGCATGCGATAGAGCTGCTCGGCAATGCGCACCAGCACCAGGCGAACATCGGACACAACCGCCAGCAACATCTTGCGCAGCGCTTCGGATTGTTTGCCGGCCAGAGCCTCACCTGGTCGCCAGCCAGGGGGCAGGGAGAAGTGCCCAAGCTGTTCGAGATCAATAACGGTTCGAGAAATACTCGAAAAACCATTGTTATTTAAGGTATTTTCATCAATCAAATCCTTGCGAACTAGCGGGCAAAGATGCACTGCTGCGAGCAGTTCATTCGGCAATCCCAGGGACTCAACGATCGCTGCGATTTCTCGTCCTTCGGTAATTGCTGCGGAAAGCCCCTCCGTCTCTGGTAATGCATCGACAAATTGACGCGCTGCCTCGACGATGTCGACCTGTTCGCTGTCGATGGGGGTGTTTTCGGGATTGGAGCGCGACATTGTGAGCAGCTTCGAGTGGATGCCTGTGTATTCAATAACCGTTATCATACGCGCAGATTTTGGCCCGGGTGCGACCGGGTCTTGCTTGGGCGAAGCAGGGGAACATGGCAGGACATAGTAAATGGGCGAATATCCAGCACCGCAAGGGTGCTCAGGATAAGAAGCGAGGTAAGCTTTTCACGAAGCTGATACGCGAAATCACGGTCGCAGCGCGCATGGGTGGCAGTGACATGAACTCGAATCCGCGATTACGGCTTGCCGTCGACAAGGGCAAAGCGCAGAGCATGCCCAAAGACAATATCGAGCGAGCTATCAAACGCGGCGCAGGCGAACTCGACGGGGCCGACTATGTTGAAATACGTTACGAGGGCTACGGGCCCGGTGGCGCTGCGGTTATCGTCGATTGCCTTACGGACAACCGCAATCGTACCGTCGCCGAGGTAAGACACGCATTTGCCAAGTTTGGCGGCAATCTTGGCGCTGACGGATCGGTAAGCTACCTGTTCAATAACGTCGGGCAACTGCTTTACCCTTCAGGTAGCGATGAAGATACGATCATGGAGGCGGCGATCGATGCCGGAGCCGAAGATATTGTGGTTGACGATGACCATTCCATTGAAGTTCTGACAGAACCTGCAGACTTCGAAAAAGTTCGCGACAAGATGGTCGCAACCGGATTCGAGCCGGAGAACGCCCAACTGACAATGCGCGCTTCGACCAGCGCCGAACTTGCTATCAAGGAAGCGGGGTCGATGATCAAGCTACTCGATATGCTCGAGGACCTTGATGACGTGCAGGAAGTTTATAGCAACGCCGATATTTCAGACGACGTCCTGGCGCAGATCTGAGGCCGGTTTTGACTGACAAAAAACGCATTCTTGGGATCGACCCGGGTTCCCGGTTCACGGGATTTGGTGTGCTCGATTTTGTCGGTGATCGGGCGTCGTACGTGGCGAGCGGCACCATCAAAAGCCCGGACGGGTCCTTTCCAGAGAGGCTTAAGAAGATTTTTGATTCGGTTAGTGATGTCGTGGCGCAGTATCAGCCGGACATCGTCGCGATTGAAAGCGTTTTCATGGCAAAAAATGCCGGCAGTGCTCTCAAACTTGGGCATGCGAGGTCGGCTGCCATTTGTGCAACATTTGCATTTGATATCGAAGTTTTCGAGTACGCACCTCGCGAGATTAAACAGGCTGTGGTCGGAACGGGGTCGGCCAGCAAGGATCAGGTGCAACACATGGTCGTGTCGTTGCTGCAGCTTGATGGAGTCCCGGCGTCTGACGCGGCTGATGCACTTGCGGCCGCCATTTGCCATGGGCATCAACGACGACTGCAGTCCCGACTTGGGGCACAGCAGGCCACAGCGAGTTTGCGATGATAGGCTCGCTGCGCGGAAAACTGACATCGAAGCATGCGCCGCAGATCATCGTTGAATGTCAGGGCGTCGGCTACGAAGTAGAGACACCAATGTCGACCTTTCTCGATTTACCGAGTATCGGCGAAGACCTGTTTCTACATACACATCTGCTGGTTCGAGAGGATGCTCAAATCCTGTATGGGTTTAGCTCCGAAAAGGAACGGTCGCTGTTTCGTACCGTGTTGCGGATATCAGGCGTGGGAGCAAAGATGGGTCTCGCTATCCTGTCGGCGATGAGCGTGAGCGATTTCCATCGCTGCGTTCAGTACGAAGATGCCGCGATGCTGGTCAAAATTCCGGGCGTTGGCAAGAAGACGGCCGAGCGCCTCATCATCGAAATGCGCGACAAGATCGACAAGACGGACATTGGCTCCGGCGTAGCGAAAGTCGCGGTCGAAGCAAACCCTCGAAGTGAGGCAGTCGATGCGCTGGTCACACTGGGCTACAAGGCGAATGAGGTGAACAAGCTGATTGGTGCGATGGACGTCGACGGCAAATCTGCCGAAGACATTATTCGGCTGGCGCTGCGCCAGGCGGCACAATAGACCATGGCTGATATCGAACACGACCGCCTGACCAGCGCTGAGCCTCGCACAGAGGACAAAGCGTTTGACCGGGCGATTCGTCCGAAGACCCTGGGCGAGTACGTTGGGCAGCCGAACGTCAAGAAACAGATGGCGATTTTCATTGAAGCTGCGCGTCGCCGTAAAGAGGCGCTGGATCACGTATTGATCTTCGGGCCGCCAGGCCTGGGCAAAACCACACTGGCTCACATCGTCGCCAACGAGATGGGCGTCAATCTTCGCCAGACATCAGGGCCGGTGCTTGAGCGACCTGGCGACCTGGCTGCCATTCTGACCAACCTCGAAGCCAACGACGTACTGTTTGTCGACGAAATACATCGGCTCAGCCCTGTCGTTGAAGAAATTCTGTATCCGGCGTTGGAGGACTTCCAACTCGACATCATGATCGGCGAGGGTCCTGCTGCTCGTTCGATCAAACTCGATCTGCCGCCGTTCACGTTGGTCGGTGCTACGACACGTGCCGGCTTGCTCACGTCACCGCTCAGAGACCGATTTGGCATTGTGCAGCGGCTCGAGTTCTACACGACGCCGGATCTACACGCGATTGCAATGCGATCTGCGGACATCCTCAACCTGCCTATCGAAACCGAAGGCGCCAATGAAATTGCAAAACGCTCGCGCGGCACACCGCGCATTGCCAATCGACTGTTGCGTCGTGTGCGTGACTTCGCAGAGGTCGAGGCAAATGGTGTCGTGACCGGGGCAGTCGCAGTCAGTGCGATGGACATGTTGCAGGTTGATCCAAATGGCTTCGACGCCATGGATCGGCGCCTGTTGGAGACGATTATCAAGAAATTCGATGGTGGTCCTGTCGGAATCGAGAGCCTGGCGGCAGCCGTCGGTGAAGAACGCGGCACCATTGAAGACGTACTGGAGCCGTACCTGATCCAGCAGGGATTCATGATGCGTACCGCACGGGGGCGGGTGGCGACGAAGAATGCCTACCTGCATATGGGGCTCGAACCTCCGCCGAGCGGTCGGCTTGGGGAACTCCCGTTGTTCGACGAGGACTGATAAACGTATGACCGTTGCAGAAGACGCTAAACCCTTTGAATGGCCTATCCGCGTTTATTACGAAGACACTGATGCACAAGGCGTCGTATTCTACGCGAACTATTTCCGCTTCATGGAGCGAGCGCGCACTGAGTGGCTGCGTGCGCTGGGTGTGGATCAGGTTGCGATGATGGAGCAGGACCGCCGAATATTCGTCGTGACCGAAACCAGCGCCGAGTTTCTGTCGCCGGCTCGGTTCAATGACCAGATTATTGTTACTGCGGGGCTCGCGGAACTAACGCGGGCGACTTTTAATATCGAACAAAACATTTATCTCGACAACCCGGAACGCAAGTTACTGTTGCAGTCTCACGTGCGCGCGGCGCTGCTTAATGCCGACACGATGCGCCCGGTGCGCGTGCCGGCGTCGATTTTTGAGGGAACGAAACAATGACAGCTGATATGTCAGTGGTTGGCCTGCTGCTGGAAGCCAGCTTGCCGGTGCAAATCGTCATGCTGCTTCTGATGATTGCGTCGCTAATGTCGTGGAGCATTATTTTTACCAAGCGGCGCCTGATCCGTCGCACGAAAGATGCATCCGATGAATTCGAGGCAAATTTCTGGTCCGGTGGAGACCTCAATACGCTGTATCGCAGTGCGTCCCGTGAGAGCGGTGGTAGCTTGGGCATGGCGAGTATTTTCGAGTCGGGTTTCCGGGAATTCAATCGCGTCATGCAACAGGGTGATATCGTCGCGGACAAGGTGGTTGAAGAATGCCGCCGTGCGATGCGCGTTGCTCAGATGCGCGAAGTTGACCGGCTCGAACAAAACCTTGCCACGCTGGCAACTATTGGCTCGACCAGCCCGTATGTAGGACTGTTTGGTACGGTGTGGGGCATCATGAACGCGTTCATGGGGCTCGCCAACGTGCAGTCAGCGACGCTCGCTGTTGTTGCACCGCCAATTGCAGAAGCTCTGATCGCGACCGCGATGGGCTTGTTCGCGGCGATCCCGGCGGTCATTGCCTACAATCGATACGCCGATAAAGTTGTGCGGCTCGAATATCGCTACGACGGTTTCACCGAAGAGTTCTCGAGCATCCTGCAACGCCACGCGGGCGCGAAAAAGGGAGCCTGATATGGCGACTCCTCTGAAAAAGCGCAAGCTCATGAGCGAAATCAACGTCGTTCCCTACATCGATGTCATGCTCGTGCTGCTCGTAATCTTTATGGTTACGGCACCGTTGCTGACGCAAGGCGTCAAGGTCGAGTTACCCAAAGCAGGCGCTGAGCCAATCGCAGACATTCCTGATCATCCGCCGCTGGTACTTAGCGTAGACGCCGACGGTAACCTGTACGTCAACGTGGGCGATGATGAAGACGAGCCGGCGACGGCCAAGGAAGTGGTTGCCCGAGTCGGCGCAGTCATCCGTAATCGCCCGGATACGCCGATACTGGTTAAAGCCGATCGGTCTGTGCCCTATGGCAATGTGGTCGGTGCGATGGTGCTGCTACAGCAAGGTGGTGCAGAGTCGATAGGTTTTGTAACTGATCCTCTGGATTCCTACCCGGTACCTGAATAGGCCTTCGTTGCTTGGATCGCGATTCTCATAACGTTATTCCTTTCACGCTGGCGCTGCTGCTGCATGTGCTGTTGTTCGGGTCTCTGATTTTTGCCCTCGATTTCGGGGATCGACCACAGATCGCAATGCCGCTCGCGATTACGGCGACGCTGGTGAGCGAAGATGAGGTTGTCGAGCAACCGAAGGTGGTGGAAGAGTTACCACCGCCAAAAGTCGAAGAGAAATTACCACCACCGGAGCCCGACACCAGCGAACAGGATCGCCGCGAGGCCGAGGAACGCAAGCGGCGCGAAGACGCGCTCGTGGAGAAGGAGCGACTCAATCGCATAGCGAAAGAGGAAGTGGAGCGCAAACGCAAAGCGGAAGAAGAGGCTGAGAAACGTCGTAAAGCCGATGAGGCGGAGAAAGAGCGCAAACGTGTCGAAGTTGAGCGCGAGCGGCAGGCAGAAATCGAGCGTCAGCGCCTGGAGAATGAACGTCTACGCCAAGAGGCAGCGGCGGCAAGTCAGGCGGAGCGGGACGCCGAATCCAATCGACTGAAGGCGATGGCGGCGACTGCCGAGGCCGGTTATATCTTCGCAATCCAACAGAAAATTGTACGCAATTGGGTTCGGCCACCCACAGCGATCGCCGGTCTCGAATGTATCGTTAACGTGCGCCAACTGCCCGGCGGCGAGGAAGTTTCCGTCAATATTGGTGAATGCAATGGCGATTCGACGGTCAGGAGATCCATCGAAGCGGCGGTGCGCAAAGCCTCACCATTACCGGCACCATCAGACCCAAGCGTATTCGATCGCAATTTGCGGTTAGAATTCAGACCTTCGGAACAATAACCCGACCACTCGCAGATGAGGCTACCGTGCGCAAACTCTTAGTAATCTTCTCGCTCGTTTCATTATTGTTGACGGCCGCCGCTCAGGCCGAGCTCACGATTGAAATCACCGAGGGTATTAAACGCAGACCTGTGGCGGTTGTGCCATTCGGCTGGCAGGGAAATTCGCCCGACATGCCGCTGAATATTGCTCAGGTCATTAGTTCCGACCTGGTTCGCAGCGGCCGATTTTCGACGATACCAGTTGGCGACATGCTGCAGACGCCGACCTCGGGTGTCGATATGGACTTCGACGACTGGTCGATACTCGGCGTAGAAGCCGTTGTCGTCGGCAATGTGACTCAATCCGGTGAGAACGCTTATAACGTGCAATTCCAGTTATTTGACGTTTTTGGCCGCGATCAACTGCTCGGTTATCGTATGCCAGCGAGCCGCGGCACGATGCGACGCGTCGCGCACCGCGCCGCCGACATGATTTACGAAAAGCTCACTGGCATAAAAGGCGTCTTCGATACAAAAGTTGCCTACGTGAGAGCTGAACAGCGCGGCAATGGCCAGCTTTATTCACTTATCGTGTCTGACCAGGACGGTGAGAACGAATACAAGATCATGGAAAGCGCCGATCCGATCATGTCGCCGGCATGGTCACCGGACAGTCGTCGTTTGGCCTACGTATCCTTTGAGGGCAAC
>RCNB010001291.1_pt1 | contig 15811 bp, 9 predicted proteins | sample 2041321 | NCBI WGS metagenome assembly RCNB01 (sample SAMN09708232, study PRJNA481090) | Marine sediment metagenome, whole genome shotgun sequencing project. | reverse complement strand
TAATCAAATTCCGGTTTAAATTCGACAATCATCGAACGGGATTAAAAACAACAAGTCATGAGAAAATTAAGTTATGCTTTTGTAGCTGCAATGCTACTTTCAACAGGTACGATTTTAGCTAACACTACAGATGTTAGAGAACCTTCAACAGGTCTTTCCGCACAGATTGCAAAAATGTTATCTGACAATTCATTTTCAGAAGAGTCAACCAATTTGACAGCTGAGGTTAGATTTACCTTAAATGATGAAGGGGAAATCGTCGTCCTTTCAGTGGAAACGGATTCTGATAATTTTGAGAGTTTTGTTAAGAACAGATTAAACTACAAAAAAGTAAATATTGCTAATCTTAAGGAGGGGAAACTGTATACTGTTCCTGTTAGAATAGCATCTTAAATACATTTGAATTAGCTGAAAAATCCTAAGATTTTAATGATCTTAGGATTTTTTTTTATTCTTGTATTTTACATTTGGTATAGCCCTATCTATTTTTTTTATTTGACGTGCTTTAAAGCTCTTGTCACTTTCGTATTTTTTGTCTCCTGTTATTTCTCCTAGCAGTACTTCTCCGGGATTTTTTGGATTTTCTTTAGTACCTCTTAAGTGAAGAACCAAACCGTTCAGAAAATTTCTTAATACTTGATCACCACATTCCATATAGTTGGGATGGTCCTCTTTTCTGAAGAATGCACTCAACTCGCTTTTAGATATTTTAAAGTCTACCAAGGTTAGAATGTCTATGATGTCTTCATCCCGGAACTTTAAAGCCACCCTTAGTTTTTTAAATACGTCATTATTTGTCATCGTCCTCAAATTTTCTGCAAGGTATTATAATTTGCACAAAGGAGTATGACTGTAGAAATAATTAGTAGTAGGGCATACGATAACTGGTTTTTAATAGTTATTTAAGTACTTGTAAACAAGAATCTAACATTTGATGAGGAGCGAAAAAGAAAAACTAAGTATCCTTTCTGAAATGATTTCTTTCGCTAAGGTGCATAATACCCTCAAACAAGCGGAGTATGATTTTCTTTTTAACGTTGCCCAACAGCTAGGGGTGCGTAAAACTGTGTTTGACGAACTTTTTCATACAGGTGCGGAACATGTGATACCGAAGTCTCAGGCCGACCGCCTAGTTCAGTTCAACCGTCTAATTTTACTTATGAATGTAGATGATACCCAAGAACTAAACGAAATAAGCCGTCTTCATGATATAGGCCTTGCCATGGGGCTTCCACCATCTGCAATACAACAAGTGTTATCCATTATGCATAACTATCCAAATAAGGTGGTTCCTCCAGAGGTCATTATTTCTATATTTAAGGCACATTACAACTAATTAGTTTTCTTCGAATTAAACCCAACGATTTTAATTTCTTCCGGTTTGGTTATTTATACCAAAATTCCGGACAGTTTTTTTCCGATATTTTGAGACACAAATATTCTTTATAAAAGATTTTCGTAAGTTAAATTACCGTTTTCACAACAATCTAACCTGACATTTAGAAGGATATGCTCTAAAAAAAGTCAGCACATCATCTATTTAATGTCATTTTGTCACTATTTAAATAGTATTAAATGACATAAAGTCATGTTTTTTGAATTGGTATAACATTTGTCATTAATTGAGTGTGTTACATGTTTAACCATATTAAAAAATATAATTATGAGTTTAGTTAAAAGAAACGATATGTTATTCCCTTCATTAATGAATGAAATTTTTAAACCAGATTGGTTTGGAGGTATGGATGATTCAAGGGTTTCCGTCCCAGGAGTAAATATTATCGAAAATGAAACAGGTTTTGAATTGGAGCTTTCTGTTCCCGGAAGGTCAAAAGAAGATTTCACAATAGAGGTGGATAATAATGTGCTCACCGTTTCCTCCGAAATAAAGAAGAACAAAGAAGCTGAAGAAATAAATTATACACGCAGGGAGTTTGCTTTTAAATCCTTTAAAAGAGCTTTTACACTTCCAGATTCTATTAACGCTAATGAGATTGAAGCGGACTATGAAAACGGAATTTTAAAGTTCAATTTACCTAAAAAAGAGGAAGCACTACCCAAACCAAAAAGAATGATTGATTTAAGTTAAGTGTCAAAGAAGAATAAATTTTAAAGTGTGACGAGAAGTGTTTGTTAGATTTTAGGTTGGTTGGTTAGTTAAGAAAAGTGTCTTGAGAAATTAAGGCGCTTTTTTTAATTTTTAGGTATCTGGGTTTTATTGATTTCTACTTTTTAAAAAATACTCGGAGTTTGTTTCTTAGCTTAAGAAGTAAAAATTAAATTTAAAAAAAACAGTAATCTATCAAATGTTTTGTAATGCAATTTTGAGAAATAGGGTAGTGCTGGTTGACTTTTTAAAGGTTTATTTACGTTAAAAAAAAAGCAGTATAAGCTATTAATAGGTTAGAGTTTTATGACCCTATATTGAGCGATTTTAATTGCTGTTTAGAAGTCAGAAAAATATCGTAAATTTAATAAAAATCCAACTTGTTTTGAGGTGAATTTGCATTCCCTCTCGGTTACAAATGAATGATTGTTCTGTTTCAATACTAAGTTCATTTTAAAGACAACAAGCCTCACTAATTTTATTGAAAAAGTACTAAAAATCGAAATTTAGACAAATCTAAAAATAAGTATAAATTATTGTAAATCAGTTTGTTAATTTTTACTATTTAATTTAAAAGATTAAGTACTAGTAAAATTTAATTTTTTAACACTTTTGGTTATGCTTCTTGCGCTTGAAGTGCTTTTATTTCGTCCCGCAGTTTTGCTGCTTGCATAAAATCCAATTCTTTTGCAGCTTTTTCCATGGCCTTCCTTTTCTCACGAATCATCTTCTCAATTTGCCCTTTTGTGAGGTAGTCTAAATCAGGTTCCGCTGCTCTTAATTCTTCTTTTTTAAAATGGTACGTAGAGACCGAATTCTTGGAGAGAACACTATCCAGATTTTTGTTCAAAGCCGTAGGGGTAACATTGTTTTTAACATTGTAGGCAATCTGTTTTTCTCTTCTATAATTTGTATCGTCAATCGTCTTTTGCATGCTGGCGGTAATCTTGTCGGCATACATAATTGCTCTTCCGTTTAGATTTCTTGCAGCGCGCCCTACCGTCTGGGTTAGTGATCTATTACTGCGTAAAAAGCCTTCCTTGTCAGCATCTAAAATTGCGACCAAGGATACCTCTGGCAAATCCAATCCTTCCCTTAAAAGATTCACTCCTATAAGTACGTCAAAAATTCCCTTTCTTAGATCTTGCATAATTTCTACACGTTCCAAGGTATCTACATCGCTATGAATGTATCTGCAACGCACGCTTATTCTATCCAAATATTTTGCAAGCTCTTCAGCCATACGTTTGGTAAGTGTCGTGATAAGGGTACGTTCATCTTTTTCTATGCGTTGGTGTATTTCTTCCACCAAGTCGTCTATTTGATTCAGGCTTGGCCTCACCTCTATAATGGGATCCAAAAGTCCTGTTGGTCTAATCACCTGTTCAACGAATACCCCTTGACTCAGTTGTAGTTCATAATCAGCCGGGGTGGCGCTGACATAAAGAACCTGATTTTGGACAGCTTCAAACTCTTCAAATTTTAAAGGACGGTTATCCATAGCTGCTGGTAAACGAAAGCCATAATCCACTAGATTAACTTTTCGAGAACGGTCACCACCGTACATGGCGTGAACCTGTGGAATGGTAACATGACTTTCATCGATTACCATTAAATAATCGTTTGGAAAATAATCTATAAGGCAAAAGGGACGCGTGCCCGGCTCTCTACCGTCCAAATATCTTGAATAGTTTTCAATTCCGGAGCAATACCCTAATTCCCGAATCATCTCCAAATCAAAATTAGTACGTTCTTCTAATCGTTTTGCTTCCAAAGGTTTTCCTATTTCCTTAAAGTAGTCGATTTGCTTAACAAGATCATCCTGAATGTTATGAATGGCACCTTGGAGTACATCTGGAGAGGTAACGAACATGTTCGCCGGATAAATGTTTAGGGTTTTATATACTTCAATCACATTGTTGTTGAAGGGGTCAAAGGCCTCTATTTCTTCTATTTCATCTCCAAAGAAGTGGATACGGAAAGCATGATCGGCATAACTAGGAAAAACATCTACTACGTCGCCTTTTACCCTAAAATTCCCGTTTCTGAAATCTGCGGTTGTTCTTGAATATAAACTTTGAACTAGTTGGTGCAGAAATTTGGTTCTCGCTATAACTTGATCTTTTTCTACTGTAATAACATTTTTTTGAAACTCCACGGGGTTTCCGATACCGTATAGGCATGACACTGAGGCTACCACAAGCACATCTCTTCTGCCAGACAGCAGAGATGATGTAGCACTCAAACGGAGCTTTTCTATATCCTCGTTAATCGATAAATCTTTTTCTATATAAACGCCACTAGTTGGAATATAGGCTTCGGGCTGATAATAATCGTAATAGGATACAAAATACTCAACAGCGTTTTCAGGAAAGAACTGTTTGAATTCAGAATAAAGCTGCGCGGCTAAGGTTTTGTTATGTGCAAGGACCAAAGTTGGTTTTTGCACCTCTTTTATAACGTTGGCAACGGTAAATGTCTTCCCGGATCCGGTTACGCCAAGAAGTGTTTGATATTTTTCTCCTTGGTCCAAACCTTGGGTAAGTTCCTTAATGGCGTTGGGCTGGTCACCAGTGGGTTTAAATTCTGAGACTAGGTTGAATTTCATGTTGTAAAAATACAAAATGGCCTTTCATAAATGGATGCGGTAACGTTTAATTATGGCCTATCTTGAAATAGCTTTAGTGATACTAATAAGACAAGTCCACTTAACGTTTTAAGGAAAAATTCCCGTTAATTCCTTTGTTCTCATTGGACGTGGTTTTAAACCAATAATCGGATGCCGGTGCGGGTCTGCCATCAAATAGACCGTTCCAACCACTGGATGTTGGATCTATTTGTGCCATTAATGCACCAAATCTGTTAAATATAAAAATCATTCCTACATTTATTTCACCTGAATCCAATAAAGGAATAAATTGCCAAAAATCGTTTATTCCATCACCATTGGGAGTAAAGAATTTGGGAAAACCTTCTAAGGTGAGATCTTGTTCTATGGTTTCTTCAGTTATTCCACATCCGTTTTTATCCCTTACGTAAACCGTGTGATTCCCAGGAGTTACACCCCTAAATGTATTGCTGTCTTGGTAGGGTCCGTTAATATCATCTATAGCATACTCATACGAACCAATGCCTGTGACTTCTGCTTCTAAAGTTAGACCTAAGGCAGTTTCAGAGATTCTAATTTGATTAAATGTAGCCGCTTCTGACGATACTACATTAAAAATTTTGGAAGTGGGGCACTCTATTGTATTACCATCTTGAGAGACCGTATTATACGCCTCGTATCTATATAATCCGGGCTCGGTAAGGTCTACAATTGCCGTAGATGATACTAGCGTTTCAAGAGTGTTGCTCACAATCTTGTACCACCGGTACCCTTCGGCTATATCGGTTGTAGTATAGCTTGTGGGGTCTGTATTTAAGCAAATACCAATTTCATCAGGAATATTAATTTCTGGATTAAGAAATGTAAGTTCTCCTGTAACGCTGTCAAAAAAAGGTCCGCACCCTAAAATGGTGGAAAACGTTTCTTGAGTACATCCTATGGCCTCTCCGGTAGCATTGAAAGGAACAATAGTTACAAAAAAGGTCCTATTGGCCTCAAAGTCGATAACAAAGGTAGAATTTGTTAAAAAAGTAGCGTTATCTAAGATATCCTTCTCAAAGGGAGAGCTTCCAATAGATAGGAAATAACCCGTTGCTCCAGGAACAGCATTCCACTCTATAAATGGCGTTAACGGCACATTAATGGCTCCGTTGGCGGGTGTAATAAGAGAGGTACAGGCGGGTAATGGAGCTAAGTCTGCCGTAGTAAAAGAGATTTCTGCGCACGTTGGGGTGGGATTAATATTGTTATAAGGTGTAACACGAACATAAATGGTAGTATTTGGGGGAAAATCTGCAGGCGGATTATAACTTAAATTGTTAAATATATCTGTAATGGGTAGTATCTCCGTGCCATTAGGTGTAGTGCCTATCGAAATAGTATAACCTGTCGCAAAAGGGGCATAGTTCCAGTTGATATTCGTACCCACGTTAACGTTAGTCGCACCATCCAAGGGACTTCTGAAGGTGGTGCAGGCAGGTGGAACCGTTACAGCTGCCGTACGGAAAGTCTCGCTAGGGCAGGTAATTTCTGGTAGATTTCCTAAAAGAAACAAGGTGATTGTTACATACACTTGCGTGTTCTCTGGCAATCCTAAAGGAGGCGTATATGTGGTTGAGCTACCCACATTTAGTCGGTTAACTATATCGGTACCACCAGGCGTTGTGCCTAAGGAAACGATATATGCTGTAACGCCTGTAACGTTATTCCAGCTAATAGAAGAAGTTATTTGTACATCGGTACTTCCGTTAGTAGGAAGACTAAGTACTGGACAGTCTTGCGCCCTCATACTTTGCGTGAGTAGTATAATGGCTAAAACAAAAATGAATCGATATGTACTTATCTGCTTTATCATCGATTACCGTTTTAAAGAAAAATGGCCCTTAAATTCCCTTCCGTCTTCCAAGTTGGCACTAAACCAATAGTCGTCTTCTGGTAAGGGTCCTGAATTAAAGGTTCCATTCCATTTTGGGTTGTTATCGTTTAAGTTCATTACCAGTTTGCCATATCTATCAAAGATAGCTATCGTATTGTTTGATCTTAAATTTTCATCAACCCCTATGAGTTGCCAGTAGTCGTTAATGCCATCTCCATTGGGGGTAAAAAACTTTGGATAGCCAACCACCGATGTTTTGGCCAAGGTGTCACCACAACCGTTCTTGTCTCGTACTATGATTTCATAGCGTCCTGGAGCAATGGCTTCAAATATACTTTCCTCTTGGAAATTCATTCCATCAATGGAATATTCATAAACTCCATCCCCTTCAGCGAATACTTGAATTGTATTGTTTTCTGCCAAGTCTTTGACATCTATTCGGTTTATTGTTGCGGGGTTGGAGGGTGCTACCGTAAACAGAAAACTGTATTCACAGACTTGGTCGTCGCTGGTAGTGGGATACCTATAGCCTACAGTGAGGCTATAGGTGCCAATTTCCTGCATGGAAACCTCTGATGTAGTTGCAATTATTTCTTCGTTTGAACCGGTGACTTTGGACCACCGGTATAAGTCAAATCCTTCCGGTGCTGCTATCATTAGCCTAGGATCGTTGGTGCAAAGTAAATATTTCTCCAGTAACCCAACGGTTGGAGTGGGATTCACAATCAAGTTAATAGCTATAACATTTTCACAACTATTACTATTTTCTAAACGGGCAAATATGACAGACGTAGTGGCTTCAAATGTATTTGGCAACCTATTCTCTTCTAGCGATGCATTACTTAAATTAGCATAAAAAGAAACCTCAAAACCTGAAAACTCGTTGGTTGTTAAAGAGGTAAGGTCAAATAGTGCCAGAAGTTGCGTATCATTTGGATCTATATCACATTGAAAAAGGGATATGGCATTTTGTTCTAAAAAGGGGATAGGTACTATCTCTATTTCTAGTGTACCCGTATTCGTGCACCCTTCCTCGTTACCAACCTCATAATATAGGGTTTGATTAAAAGCTGTTGTGTTGGTATAATTACCAGCATTTTCTAGTGGCATATTGTTCTCCCTATCTGCTAGCGATGCATAAAAAGTGAAGGTTTCCGCTGTATTCTTTGTGGTTTGATCTAAGTTAATGGTGGTAATACCATCTGTGCTGTCTGAATCTACATCGCATTGTTTTAAGGTGAGTACCCCACCTAAAGGAATTGCTACTAGTTGTATCAATGCTTCCCCTAGTATAGGGCATTTTTGCGGATCTGAAAACACGATTTCCAATTGGTATCTCCCGGCATCAATTTGCTGGGAATCAATAACTTCTAATATATGCTCTTCCGGATTATTAAAGGGCGTTCCATCTTTAGACCAGTTATAGGTAGCTCCGGAAAAAGCTTCGGTTTGGAGGATAAAAGGTTCACCTTCGCACAATACCAAAGTGTTACTTGTATTTCCATTTTCGTCTACAATAAGGTCGGTCTTATCAAAAAAGGACTGAATGAAAGGAGGGAGGCCTTGAGTTCCTATTTTACCATTTAAGGATATAGCCCTATGAACATAATTGGCTCCGGTTCCTTTCGTATCAGGATTATTGATAACGCTTAAATAAGGTGTTCCGTTAAAATAATCGTCTGCTAAAGTTCGGTATATTTTACCGTTACTCCCTATTTGAAGGGCCCCTCTAAAAATAGATCTGCGATCCAACTCTATTTGAGAGTCAGGAATATTGGCTGCTAAGACATCGAACTGAACGAGTAAAGAGACATAGGTTTCATTCTCTAAATACTGTAATGAATGCGTGTATAAGTATTGCCCTTTAGAGGAAAATTCAATGCCGTATGGCAACTGATCCGTTGCATTAACAGGAAGTTGTCTCTCATTAGATAATATTCCGGTATCAGAATTAAAATCGTATAACTGAAGTCCAAAGAACATGTTGGCACTTGCCATCATGGTTCCATTGGGTGAAAATTTTAAGGCTCCTCTAGGGTCGTCTATTTGTAAATCTGGAAAAGTAGTTTGTACTGAAGTGCCTATGACGCCAGTTGTATTTACTTCAAAGGCATGATAGGTATTGAATATGGATTCTGTACCGTTTTCGGACGCCAAGGTTATTACCCAAATAGATTTATCGAAACAATTTTTTCTAACGGCTGCTATTTTTTCAGAGCAATCCTGTAGTAATCTAATATTCTTTTCAATTACGGCTCCGTTACCGTTATTAAGCGAAATATCTACTGTGGAGTAATTCAGTCCCCTATCGGGGTCTCCATCAAAAACGGAAGTATCTACAGTAAATATGTAATAGATATAGGGATCTTCAGGTTTAGGGACTATGATAGCAGATTGTGTGCTGGAAGGGTCGCCATACAGCCCTGTGCCGTTTTCCATAATATTATGGTTTCTGTCATAAACGAAAATACCATCGGTATAGAAAAGTAAATCTCCAAAGGTATTTGATATGGTGGCGCATCCTTCAAAAGTATTCAACCTTCCATCGGTCAAGGCATTTATACTACCGTCATTATTGAATTTAAGACCCGCTTCTTCACCAAAGTACCAGTTCGCGGTCTCTCCTTGTCCCCAAAATACATAGGGTACAAGTAAACCGATTAGGAAAACTAAGGGCCTTATTTTTTTCATAGCGCACTTGATAGCCCCACAATATAATTAAAATAGGCTTTTAGACACTATCTATAACTGTTAAATGGGCAAAACACACGATGTATATGATAAACGGTTGTGAAAAGAAAGAGTAATACAATGAGGTTTATAGGTCACGTTTTTTAAGTAGAGCGTATGATAAATAGACGAAAATTGCTGTCCAAGCTAAGACAATCAATATCTCATACCAGTGTACATGGTAGTTTAAATTTATTTGTTCCCCTACTTGGTTAGCAACTGTTTGTACGGCATCTAATCTGGTAAAAGGTTCTTTTATTAAATTGAACATGGATTGTAGTGGAAAAAACCCCATAATAGTATCCGTGGTATCCCCGTCAAATAATTTCCATCTCATCAGACCTCTTATGATACCTTCTAATATTTGCCATATAATCAAAAAACCTAAGGCAAAAGCTGAACGTTTTACGAGAATACCAAGGAACAAACAGAAGGAGAAAAATCCCATCAATTTTACGAAAAAAGCAAGAATAAATTCAAGATCTGAAAATATAATGGAGAGTTCATCAAAATCTGAATATACCAAGCCTAAAATTAAAGAAACGATAAAGACGAATATGGTAGATATTAAGGAAAATGAGACTACCGTTAAAAATTTAGAAAGGATAAATTCTTTCTTGGATAAGCCGTCTATCAAATTCTGCTTTATGGTCTTATTACTGTATTCATTGGCCATCATAGAGACAATGACTATAGCAAGGAAGAGCTTAAAAAATGCGGTTACAAAAGTATTAAAATGCCAGATGTAAGGGAAATTGAATATCCCAATTTCGGCCAAATGAAATTTAATTGGTCCTATGTCAAACTTTATTGCGGCTACTAAGGCAATGGACGTAAGCAAAATAAAATAGGAAATAATTAGGACCTTACTGGCCCTATTGTTCCATAGTTTTATGAATTCTATTTGTAGTAATCGTATCATTGGTTGGATGGCTTAGTTTGATTGATTTTTGGTTAGTTCCAAGAACTGTTCTTCCAAGCTTTCTTTTCGTTTCACCAAGTGGGAGAGTATAATTCCTTTATCAATTAAAGATTTATTGAAATCTTCCGCACTAATATCCTCTTTTAAGAAAGCGGTGATGAGTCCATCTTCGGATTTGATTTCACCAAAATTTATGTTGCCTTTTAAGTGATCAATGAGCGCATCATTTTGGGTGGACCTCAGTTCAAAAAAACCATGAGTGGCCAACATGTCTGAAACTCTACCAGAATATAATTTCTCACCCTTTCTTAAAATGACAACATGCGAGCATACTTTTTCGACCTCGTCCAATAGGTGCGATGCCAATAAAATGGTAGTACCTTGTGAGGCAATTTTTTTGATGATTTGCCTAATTTGATGAATTCCTTGTGGATCCAATCCATTTGTAGGTTCATCTAAAATTAAAATCTCAGGATCGTTGAGTAGGGCAGAGGCAATGGCTAGGCGCTGTTTCATTCCTAGAGAATACGTTCTAAACTTACTATCCTTTCGGTCCAAAAGCCCTACCAATTCCAATTTCTCGTTTATTTTATCCGTAGCTACTTCCTTAATTTTACAGACTAACTTCAGGTTTTGTACGGCAGTCATGTACGGATAGAAATTTGGTCGTTCGATTATGGCTCCAACCTTTTTAAGGGCTTCATGGGTAGATATAGCACCATCGAACCAAGAAAATTCCCCTTGCGTTTTGTTGACTACATTTAGGACAATCCCTAAAGTAGTGGATTTTCCGCTTCCGTTAGGCCCTAAAATACCGTAAACATTACCTTTTTCTATCGAAAACGAAAGGTCTTTAACGGCAGTTAAATAACCGAATTTCTTGGTAAGATTTTTTACCGTTAGTATATGCTCCAAAGTTGGCTTGGTTTTAATTGCTATACTAACTTGACGAAAGATCGACTAATTTGTTACAGATTTTCTGTAAAAGATTAAAGAGATGGGGTGGCTGTTGGCTCTTGTTTACGCTAATTGTAATTTTTCAGCTGATGATTACGGTGCTAAAGACTACATTCAAAAGAACTATATTTTAAATTGATTGTCCACATATATGTGTTATTTGAAAGAATTATTCTTTAGATACACACATGCTTATTTTTGATTTAAGAAATTATGGTGACCATATACGCTTGAATATTCTGCGCCATTATTACTATAATTAAAACTAGTACCTCCCTCATCATTGATAACCTAACATCGATAATCAACCGTATTATTTTATGTTAAACCGAAAGCGTTTTAATTAGGTAATTATTTTCTTTTATTAATAAGATATTTCTGGTTTTGTATAAAGTAATTATTGGTTGTTTAATTTATTGACAGTTTTGTAAAGCAATTTTTTCGTGTTTTATTTGGGATTCATTTGTATTTAAAAAACTCCGGTATATCCATTTTAATGCAAATACCGGAGTTATCGTTTAGTTGGTTCTTAGCTTGTTTTAACGATATAGGGTAAAGTGCCCAACGAACTCTCTGCTATCCTCTGGACCATTTAACTTAATTACGTACCAATAATCTCCTGTTGGCAGTGTATTATCCTGATAGAAACCGTCCCAACCCTCTGGACTGTCTGCTAGCCTAAAAACAGCACGACCATAGCGGTCATAAATATTCAGAAAAAGATCTGGGAATTGGTCTATATTTCTTGGAATCCAAATATCATTTTGGCCGTCACCATCTGGGGTAAAGAAATTAGGGATTTCAATATCTATGAATTCCATAAATATATTTGCTGTAGCTTCACAACCATTCTCATCTACCACGGTTACAGCATAGGTTCCTGTTTCCCTAATATAGAAGGTGGTATCATCACCATTATCAATACTGTTGAAATAAAAGGTGTATCCTTCTCTTCCACCAGTTGCTATGGCAGTAATCTCATTTAAGCTTTGCTGCTCCAAAGAAATTTCTAGCGGTTCAAACGCCTCCACTTCAAAAGGGAAGGTTCTTGTACATCCATTGTCATGCGCTATGGTAAGCGTATGAGAACCTGGAGCAATATTTATAAAATCTGGTTCTAGTTGTAGGTCATTTGGATCAGTACTATCTAATGCGTATAGCAGATACGATCTTTCTGTACTATCTTCTAAAATGACTTCGATGCTGTTACCTAGGGTGCCATCTGGGCAATCGTAGATTACTTCTACGGTAGCATTAATATTGACCCCCTCTGTAACATTTACAGTTTGATTGGTCTCACAGCCGTTCGCATCTTTTATAAATACGATGTAATCTCCGCTCGTCAAATTCGAATATAATAATCGTCCTTCAGCAAAATCTGCTGGACCATTTGAGTTGAGACTTGTACTGTATGGAGCTGTTCCTCCTGTTGGAGTAATAGTAATGGTTCCATCTTCTTCTCCAACACAATACTCTGGAGTAACGGTCACTTCCATTTCTAAAATGTCCGGCTCTGTAATCGTGAATTCTATCAGCTCAAAACAACCTTTACTATCTTGTACGATAACCGAATAGTCTCCCGGTGCAAGGTCTTGAAAGCTATTGACATCATCGAACTGATTCAGATTTGGGGATATGGCATATTGGTAAGGTGCCGTGCCACCTTCCAAAGTTATTGCGATACTACCGTTGTCTTCACCATTACAAAGAACATCTGTGATAGTTGGGGTGGCTACTAAAACTTCTGGTTCTGTAATAGTAACTACCTCTGATGTAACTTGACAGTCTTCGCTCAATACACGTACATAATAGGTTCCTTCGGTCAGATTATCAAAAAGACTGTTTGTCTGGTATGGTCTAAGTTCATTCGTTAAGCTAGCGTCAGCGAATAATCCATATTGGTAATTTCCTAATCCACCATCGGCTACTGCATCAATAGATGCAGAGCTTTCACCGTTACAATTAATAACCGCAGCGGAGGTATTAAGTGCTACACTAAGATTTTCAATAGCATTTATATCCACTTCATTAGAGATAGTAGATACACAGTTGAAACTATCTTGAACATAATACTGATAGGTCCCTGCCACTACATTTAGGAATTCGTGCGTATCGGGTCCGTTTGATCCGTTCATAGGATTATATGTGGTACCATCCACACTCCAGCTATAAGGTGCTGTGCCTCCTAAGGCAGTTAAGACCAATGAAGCTCCTTGTTGGCAGCCGATTGATTGTGTAGTCAATAGCTGCGCGTTGACATCGATTGGCTCTACAATTTCTGTTATTGCTGATTCAAAAGTACATCCCATCGTATCCAATACTTCAATAGTATAGAATCCTGCACCCAAATTAGTGAAGGTATCACCAACTTGACTTGCTGTACTTCGTACTAAAGTACTTCCCGTAGCATCACTGTAGCTATTTAAAATATACCTATAGGTACTGCTTACATTTCTTGGGCTCAAGACTATAGAAAGAGAAGCATCCGTATCTCCTTGACAATCCAAAGTCGTTGGGGAAACGGTTCCGGTGATAGCTTCTGGTAATAAGAGTTCAAAAGCATTGGCAAATGTCTGGGTACATCCCAAGGCATCTGTTACGCTAATGCTATATTGACCAGCTGTTAGGTTTTGGAACAAATTTGCGTTTACTCCGTTAGTATTGCTTACCGGGCCGGTTGTTATTCTTGTTAATTCTATGTTATAAGGTGCCAATCCGCCTAAAGGTCTAATCGACGCTGTTCCTTGGTCGTTTGCACAACCTACATCCGTGCGTATAATCGTATCTAGTGTAACAGGCGCGCTAGGACTAGTAATGTTAAAGGACCGTACTTGTGAACAATCTGGGAAAGCGTTTTGAACCACTTCGACCACATAATTTCCTGCTGGAACAGCTATAGTAGCTGTTGGCCCCATATTCAAAGAATTTCCAGTTAATACAGCTACTCCATCATCGGAACGATCGGCTGGTGTCTCATTGCTGTTGAATATTTCCCATGAGAATCCACCTAAATAAGTTGCGTCGGTAATACTCAGGGTGATACTACCATCATCGCCAAAGCAGACAACATCGGAAACTTTTGTTACTGTGACATCAAATGTATTTGGGTCTGCTACGGAGTGGGTTGTCGTAACCTCACAACCGGTTGCGATATTCCTTATGGTAAAGGTATAATTACCAGGTTGCAGATCTGTAAATTCATTGGAGGCTTGGAATGCAACAGTTGGCAACATCCTAAACTCGTAGTTTCCAGGATGACTAATATAGTTGGTGATGGTACTTGTAATATTGATAGAAATATCTTCTCCTAAATTGCTACAAGAGATGGTATCATCTACGCTTATGGTCGCAGTTCCTAAAGCATCATATGCGGGGACATTGACCAACAGTTCTGCTGGACATCCGTTTTCGTCGTATACACGAACCATTACATCGCCACCAGCGCTATCTGTAAATACATAACTGCTGTCGGTTCCGTTTTGTAATACGGTGCCACTACCATTTGCTACAAATTCATATCGGGTATAGACTCCGGAGCCGCCCGAAATACTGGCCAAGTCAATAGCAATTGTTGCGTTGTCTTGGGTGTTGCCTGCGCTACAAACAAATGAAGTTACCGTTGGTAGATTAAAAGTAATAGGATTGGGTTCATTTACCGCAATATTATTTATTGTCGTTGTACAGCCGTTAGGAGCTGTTGCCGTTATACTATACGTACCCATCGGAAGATCTTCATAAATGTTAGTTGCAGCATTGAAGCTTCCATTATTTGGAACTAGGCTGTAGGTCAACGGATTGTTGCCATTGTTATTTTCCGTGATTGCTATAATGCCATCACTGCCGCCGTTACAGGTTACATCTGCTGGGTTAGGAGTGAAATCGGGGAGGACCGTAGGAGAAACGTCAATTGTAAATGTTCTATTACATCTGGGGTTATTCGTACCCATATCATATACATTTACCGTGTATATGCCAGCTATGGTTATTTGTTCGGTGATTAAGGTAGTTGATGTGGTTGGACTCGTGAAAACCGATGTGCTGGTCGCATCCAAAATTTCATACATATAGCTGCCGGAACCACTATTTACCTCCATACTGATTTCCGCCTCTTGTCCGATACCACAGCCCAGATTTTGAGTAAGTGATGCGGTAGCTTGAAGATTTGGGTTGATAGTAATCGCACGCGAATCTGTACAACCGTTACCATCTTTTACAAAGACCGTATAACTTCCTGGGGTAACATTATTGAAAATACCACCATTATTAACATACGTACTTCCATTATCTAAGGAATAGACCATAGATGCCGTAACGGTAGTTGCCGAAATAGTCACTGATGCCGCTGCGCTACAATTATCTACCACAACTGTATTTATTGTTGGATTGGCAGTCAAGGTCATTGTTACATCCCCTAAGTCATATGAACAACCATACTGGTCCCTAACATGAACATTATAAGGACCTGCTAAGGAATTGGCAGGAATTTCTATTGGATTGTCTGTAGTGCCAGTAAGTGTAAAACCTCCTGGGCCACTAACGGTGTAATTGTACGAGCCGCCGCCGCCTTGTATATTTTCTACTAGGATTAGTCCTGGATTCTCACAACTGATA
>RCNB010001289.1_pt1 | contig 15831 bp, 15 predicted proteins | sample 2041321 | NCBI WGS metagenome assembly RCNB01 (sample SAMN09708232, study PRJNA481090) | Marine sediment metagenome, whole genome shotgun sequencing project. | reverse complement strand
CTTAAGTAAATCTTGTTTTTAACCTCGTAACGGTCTACAAAGAAACCAGGGACGCTGGCAAGGGCTTCTTCTAAGGTGCGGAACCTTTTGAGATCTTCCCCAGCGATTACGGTAACCGCTGCAGGTGCTCTTCGTAAGGGTTCTTCACGTCGAGAAGCAATTGAAACGGTGTAGAGATCCTCACCAATAAACATGACCTCTGTATCTTTAAAAATATCCTCAATGCTTTCTTCTCCCGTCGTAACTTCCCCTTCTTTTTCCTGTGACCATAGCGTAACGGGAATGAAAAGGAGGCATGAAATAAAGAGTAGAACGATAGGGGTTGTAAGTTTATTAGTCATTTTTACCCCCTTCCTTTATGTTTTTTAATAAAACCCGAAACTTTCCTCTTGAAAGGCCCAATAGTTTAGCGGCTTGGCTCTGGTTGTCGGTGGATAATTCTAAAGCTTGACGAACTATACTCGCTTCCATTTTTTCAAAGTCAACACCTTCTGGTGGAAGTACAAAATCAGAATCTACTTCAAATGTCTCCTTTTCACCTGGCGAAGAGGAAGTAAGGTGTGAAATATCAATATTACCATCCGCTGAGTGGATAACAGCTCTTTCAATGGTATTTTCCAATTCCCGAACGTTGCCGGGCCAATCTTGTTTGAGCAAGAATTTTTTAGCTGCGTCAGTAAGTCCAGGATGAGGCTTTCCCATGGATTGGGTTAATCGTTTAAGAAAATGTTCTGCTAAGGGAATGATATCTTCACGCCTTTCCTTCAAAGGCGGGATGTAAAGGGGAAACACTTTAATGCGAAAGAGAAGGTCTTTTCTAAAGGTGTTCTGTTCAGCCATTTGATCAAGGTCTTGATTGGTAGCACCAATGATGCGAACATCAACCTTGACGGGTTCGTCACCTCCTAATCGTTCAAACTCTTTTTGTTCCAGTATTCTTAGTACCTTAGCCTGTGCTGCTATGCTGAGATCGCCAAGCTCATCCAAAAGAATAGTTCCTCCGTGAGCTTGCTCAAACTTTCCTATGTTCCTTTTGTTTGCTCCTGTAAAGGCACCTTTTTCGTATCCGAATAGCTCGCTTTCGATAAGTTCCGAGGGGATGGCCGCGCAGTTTATGGCAACAAATCGGTGTTCTGCCCGTTTGCTATTGTAATGTATGGACCGGGCGATAAGCTCCTTTCCCGTACCACTCTCCCCCTGAACAAGAACCGTACTGTCAGGGGTATTGGCAACCATAGAGGCCTGATTTAAAATTGCTAACATCTTTTGGGAATGGGCAATAATCCCGGAGAAGTCAAAACGTTCCATCAATTCTTCTCGTAACAACTTTACTTCTTCCTGGAGCCTTGAAATCTTTAAACTTCTTTTGACAGTAATAATTATTTTCTCTTCATCGAAAGGTTTTGTGATATAATCAATTGCCCCTTTTTGCATGGCTAAAACGGCGTTTTCTATGGTGCCATGGGCTGTGATTACTACAATGGGAAAATCGGGATATATTTTTTTAGCTTCTTCCAATAGTGACATTCCATCCATTTCAGGCATCTTCAAATCAGTAATGGCCATGTCAAATCTTTTACGCTTCAGCATATCTAAAGCTTCTTTACCATTTCCCGCTTGTTCTGTTTTAAAGCCTTCTCTTTCCAGCATTAGTTGGATGATATGTCTCATTCTTTTTTCGTCATCAATGATTAAAATTCCATCCATAATACAACCTCGTTTTTGCAATTGGTTCTTTTTGTGTAATGACAAACTAGGTTTTTAATGAATCAACTTTTTTTAAAAACCTTCCATAAAAATTGACGTTTTGACACATTAGCTATTCATAGGAAGCCAGAGAGAAAAGGCAGTTCCCCCATTCTCCCTATCCGTGATTTTTATCTCTCCCCGATGGTTATCTATAATCTTTTTCACGACTGCCAGTCCTAACCCTGTGCCTCGTTGTTTTTTAGTGAAGAATGGCTCAAATACTTTCTCTTTTTCTTCATCGGGAATGCCTATGCCAGTGTCCATGGTGGTGATGAGAATGCCATTTCTGGACTCCTCTGTTTTTAAAATGATTTCTCCTTTCTTAGGGATGGCTTGAATAGCATTGTTTATTAGATTGACGATAGCTTGATTGATCTGGTGTTCATCGATATTGACCTCGGGAATCTCTTTCGATAATTGCACGTTGAGAGAAATCTCTTTTTCTTTAAATTCAGGAAGGGGTATGAGATTAATAATTCTGGTTATCATTTGGTTAATATCTATTAGGCTTTTGTGAGCGGGATTAGGACGGGCAAAAGAGAGAAAATCTTCAACCAGTCGATTAAGCCTTTTAACTTCGTCTTGAATATATTCAATCATTGTATCTCTTACTTTAGCTTTTGTTCCGTCTTTTGCCATAATATCTACCGAACCCTTAATAATACCAAGAGGATTCTTTAATTCATGAGCAATCATCATAGAAAAATTGCCTATTTCAGCCATTCTTTCTCTATTAGCAAGCTCTTTGTAAGTATCTTCTAGTTCTTCCCTCTTCATTATGAGTGCATCTGACATTTTATTAAATGAATCGGTCAGTTGCCCGACCTCATCTAAGGTATCTATAGGTAATTTTGTTTCCCAGTCTCCTTCAGCTATACGAGTGGTTGCCTTGGCCAGTCTTCTCACAGGTTTTAAAATAGATGTAGAAAAATAGAGTGCCAGAGTACAGCCTATAATAGTTGCCAGTATGGCTAAGAAAAGCATGTTTCTCCTCATGATGTTGATGGTATCAAAAATTCCTTTTTTGGAGAACATAACCTCAACATAGCCGATGGTTTGTTTACCATTCTCATCAGGAATGACATTTTCTCTTTCTTCTAATGATATGGAAAAACGATCGGATATATTTTCATCACTTTCCCTTGTAACCATTAGTGAAATGATTTCTTTGTATTTATCGTCTAATTTGTCAGGTTTGGAGAGGTCAACCAGAAGCTGCCTATTATCATTCATAATTTTAACAGCTTGGACGTCCCTTTCCTGAAGAAGGTTTTCCGCAAGGGTTCTCAGAGCTGTTCTGTTTTCAATCAGTATTTCCAATTCAGCATTTAAGGACAAGTTCTTAACCAGGGAAGATCCTCTTCTTATAAATTCATCCATAATGGCATTCTGAGATTGATAAGAAAAAAATATCCCATAGAGCAAAGAACAAACGACGAATAGCGAAATGGTGAGAATCAATATTTTGGTATTAAGACTCTCTCTTCTCACTTGATAACCTCACTGGCATTTTTAATCAGGTCACTTGAAATAAAAATGTTCAGTTTTCTAGCGATTTTCAGATTTACTATAGTTTTTACCGTTGATGGCTCTTGGATTAAAGGTTCTGATAAGTTACCCTCCCGGATAATTTTTTGTGCAAGTTCCGCAGTTTGCCTTCCTATTGCCTGATAATCCAAAGAAAAAGAAAGAATTGCCCCATTCTCAGTGAACCACTCGTTAAATCCGACCACAGGGATATTTTTAAGCAGCATATTTTTTATAAGGTATTTAAGGATCTTTTCAGAGCCAACCGTCCTGTCTGGTATGATCCAGAGGATATCGATATTGAATTGGGGTGAATTTAAAATTTCTGGAATCTCTTTCTGCGAAGCGATTGGTAGGCCAACAATAAGCAGATCTGAATTTAAGGCCTTGCCTGAAGTATAGTCAATAGTCTTTTGATTCAGCTTCTGATTGTAAAATACTCCTATCCTTTTTCTTTTTGGGAAACCTGATTTAATCATTTCAAGTTGTAAGGCAATCGGCAAGTTGAGGCTTACTCCAGGGAAGATGTTGTTTTTGTTCAACAACTTTTCTGGATTGAGTACCATGGTAAAAACTGTAGGAATAGTACTTGAATGCCTACCAGTTAGATAAGTTGCCTGGGGTCCAACAGCTAAAATGAGGTCTCCTCCTCTTTTTATGGCACGCTCTACGACAGATTGTCCTTGACTTTTAATGTCCTCGTTGATGGAATATTCCTGGAAAGTATCTTGAGGAAGCCGGCCTTTAAATCCTTCTATGGCTTTCTGGTAGGGGATGATGTCACTGCTTGTGATAATGATAACTTCTGAGGAAAGGGCTATTACAGGAAGGGTTAAAAGAGCTGCAGTAATAATCAGGAGTATCAGATTATGTTTCTTCATAGCTTATGCTATTAAGCAAGCTTAAACCCAGAATTTGCAGTAGCCATCTACTGCGGTTTGAAAATCCTTGCTGCACCGCTTGTTTCACGATTTTACTCCTCAACATATCTATGGATATGCCTTCGTCGTAAAATCTCTCCAACTGCACATTTCGCCGCGGTTTTCTAAGCCTCGCTACGATACCTACTGAAAAATCTGGGTTAAAAATACAGGGGGATACATAGCACGTATAATATGATCCCGAGTCCTGTTTCCGATGAGAAACTAAAGACGCTTAATTTTAAACCATTATTGAAAAAAGTGAAATAGCAAAGAAAAATAACTGGCTCGATTCAACCATTATATAAATAATAATAATAGTAAGGTGGTTGAATATAGCCATCATAGTAGACTACTTTATGAAAGGATGTAAAGATTTATTTTTACATAAAATATTTTGTGGTTCTAAGTTATAGTTAAAAAAGAACTTTTCTGTTGGCGGCAGATATTTTAGACATAAAATATTCTTGTGGCACTTGTTTTGCTTTATACACAAACAGCACGAGCAAACAAACCAACTAAACAAAGGATTTAAATTATGGAAAGAAGAGTCGTAATAACGGGAATGGGTGCAGTTACACCACTGGGATTAAATCTTGAAACTACATGGGAAAATTTAATGAGGGCCAAATCTGGCATTGATTATATTTCTCTTTTTGATGCTTCCTCTTTCCCAGTGAAAATTGCTGCTGAAGTGAAGGATTTTGATGAGTCGATCCTTAATATCCCTGAGTATATGAAACCCTTTGTCAGCAGAGCAAGCAAGTTCTGTTTATCTGCTGCTAAAGAGGCTATGGAAGATGCAGGAGTAAGTCTTGATACAATCGATCCTACCATGTTTGGTATTTCTATAGGAGGAAATGAGGAAACTTCTAAGCTGTCTAGTTTTGGTGAGGCCTTTACTGAAGAAGATATTTTTTCCTCCTTACAGAATGGCGACTTATCGTATTTGAATAATTCTAATTACCTGGGTCAGATTTGGGCATTAAGACGATGTGCCCATACGCCATCAAACATTCTTTCCATATTGTATGGTGCACAGGGCCCTGTGAGCACATCTTCCACTGCATGTGCTTCCAGTGCACAGGCAATAGGAAAGGCTATGAGGATGATTGAGCATGGAGACGCCGATATTATGATCACAGGAGGGTGTGATTCTATTATAGGTGAATTTTCTGTGGCTGGATTTGGCTTATTAGGTGCCCTTTCTAAGAATAATGATCATCCAGAAAGATCAAGCAGACCCTTTGACCTAAAGAGAGACGGATTTATACTGGGTGAAGGTGCAGGAATACTCATCATGGAAGATTTGGACCACGCCCGGGCAAGAGGAGCACATATCATTGCGGAAATAACCGGTTTTGGAACCTCCTCTAATGCTTACAGAATAACTGATTGTCCCCCTGATGGAAGGGGTGCTGATCTGGCCATGAGTTTAGCATTACAGGATGCCGGTCTGCCACCAAGGAAAATTAGTTATATCAATGCCCACGGCACGTCAACTCTTATCAATGATCGCAGTGAAACCCAGGCAATTAAGAAAGTTTTTGGCGAATCTGCTTACAACACACCAATCAGCTCTAATAAATCGATGCTTGGTCACCTGATTGCCAGCGCGGGTACTATTGAACTGATTGTAAGTACGTTGACTATCCATAAAAATGTCATTCCCCCAACCATCAACTACGAGACTCCTGACCCCGATTGTGATCTCGATTACGTTCCCAATGATCCAAGAGAGTGTGAAGTAGATGCCGTCTTGTCTAACTCCTTTGCTTTCGGTGGCCAGAATGCCAGCCTGGTTGTAGAAAGATATAATTGAGTAGATGTCTAGGCGTGTTGTAATAACTGGATTGGGTCTCATTTCCCCTCTAGGTCTCACCTTAGAAGACAATTGGAACTCCCTCATCAAAGGCATATCAGGGATAGATCATATCTCCTCATTTGAGTGTTCTTCCTGGAGAGTTAAAATAGCTGCTGAAGTGAAAAATTTTGACCCCTCTTGCCTGCCAGGGAAGAAGAAGTCCATTAAACTTATGAATAGGGATTCGCAACTGGCCGTTGCAGCAACTCATTTAGCCTTAGAAGATTCAAAACTAAACCGAGATGAGATTGACCCTTGTACAATAGGCATTGCCTTCGGGTCTTTTGGTATACAATATACACTGGAGGATGCTTATATTGTAACGTATAGCGCTTCAGGGAAAAAACCAACCTGGCTTGATGGCTTAAAGGAACCTAAATGTCTTAATCCCATATGGCCGCTTACCATACTTCCCAATATGAGTCTTTGTCACATTGCTATCACACATAACATAAAGGGACCCAATATTGCCTTTTGTTCTCTTGCAACTTCAGGGGCACAGGCGATAGGAGAAGCCTTTAAGTCGGTTAAGTATGGAGAAACTGATATTTTTGTTGCAGGAGGATGCAGCACCATAAACCCTTCGTATCTCTTTTCACTTGACTCTTCCGGTTTGCTCTCAGACGAGAATGATAACCCAAGCGCTGCCTGCCGTCCCTTTGATAGAAAGAGAAACGGTTTTGTTATAGGGGAGGGAGCTGGTGTTGTTATTTTAGAAGAGCTTTCGCATGCTCAAAGACGAAACGCCCCCATCTACGCTGAAGTTATAGGTTACTGTTCTACTATGCAGGGGGATGTTTTTCTTTCAGGAGAGGAATCTTTTGAAGAGAAGGTGGAAGGTGTTGCAGCGTGCTTGAAAGAGGTTATAGATCAAGCCGGCATTGACCCTCAAGATGTTGATTATCTAAATGCAGATGGGAAAGCTACCCTTATCTCCGACCGGGTTGAAACAGAGGCAATCAAAAATGTTTTTGGGGATTATGCTTATCAACTTTCAATCAGTTCCACTAAATCTATGATGGGTCATTTGCTCTGTGCTTCAGGTCCTGCGGAAATTATTATCGGAACATTGGCTATGAAAGAAGGGATTATTCCTCCCACCGTCAATTATCAAAACCCTGACCCCTGCTGTGATCTTGAATATACCCCCAACTGTTTTAGAAGACGGGAAGTAAATACAGTGCTTTCAAATACGATGGGGCTGAGCGGAGAAAATGCAGCGGTACTCCTTAAAAAGTTTTCTTAAAAGGGTCGCATAGAATCTCCACATGGGAGAAGAGATATGGAGAGAAGAGCAGTTATTACTGGTTTGGGAATGGTCACTCCTCTTGGCATAGGAAAAGAGGAGAATTGGCGGAAGCTCGTTGCAGGAAAATCTGGCATAGTACAGATAGACAGTATAAAGCCTAAAGAGATATCGGTTGCCATAGGCGGAATGATAAAGGATTTCGAAGCTAAAGACTTTATCAAGGACAGAAAAGCCATAAAGCTTTCTTTCCGTAATGTTCATTTGGCTATAGCTGCTGCGCAGTTGGCCGTGGAGGATGCAGGCATAAAAAATGGGGAGGTTGATCCTGCTCGGTTTGGTTGCTTCATCGGTTCTGGAGGAGGAGGTTATGATGATGGACCTGGTTTTTCTGATTTAGCCGAACCATTACTGCAATCTTGGTCAGAGGAGAAGGGAAAGTTTGACCCTGTTAAATTTGGGACTGACGGTATTGCCAGAACCTATCCACTCTTTCTTCTGAAAACACTTCCCAATAATGCTTTCTATTATATTACACTCATGAATAATATTCAGGGTGAAAATGATAATATTATTGCTTCATTTACAGGTGGTTCGCAGGCGATTGGTGATGCCGCTAGAGCTATCATACGGGGTGCTACTGATGTAGCAATTGCAGGTGGATATGATTCTCTCTTATTGCCTGGCACATTATTCAGTTTTGGTGTTTTGGAGCTCTTGTCGAAGAACGCAAGCCCTGCAGAAGCCTGTCGTCCCTTCGATGCGAAAAGAGACGGAATGGTTTTAAGCGAGGGTGCTGGCATGGTAATCATTGAAGAAATGTCGCGTGCCAAGAAAAGGGGTGCACCAATTTATGCCGAAATTGCAGGGTACAGTAACTCATCCAGCGCTCATCATCTCTACCAGCCCAGCCCTTCAGGGATTGGAATCAGTGTCGCTTTGAAAAAGAGTTTGAATGATGCGAAAATGGAACCTTCAGCAATTGACTATATAAATGCTGATGGTGTTGCTACTCCTCTTAGCGATAAAGCAGAAACACTTGCTATAAAAAATGTTTTTGGCTCCCACGCTCATCAGATACCAGTGAGTTCTACCAAATCAATGATGGGTCATCTGGGTACTGGAGCGGGGGGAGTGGAACTTATCATTTGCACATTGGCCATGCAGGAGAATATCCTGCCGCCAACGATTAATTATGAAAAACCTGATCCTGATTGTGATCTGGACTACGTTCCCAATCAAGCACGAGAAAAAGAAATACACACTGCGCTTTCTATAAATCAGGGATTAGGAGGACAGTGTACTTGCTTAATTATTAAAAAAGTTTCTTGACGGCTTCGCAAAAGGTCCATCTGCTGCGTTGCATTTCATCCCCGCCCTGTTAAATCGTGGCCAATCCAGTTCTGTTCCTGAATGGGTGGCTGAGCGATTTAATTGGGAAGCTGAATACCAAATGGGGTTATATTTAACAGGGTAAATCATTCCATGGCTAAGTTCGCACAATCTGCCGTCTAGCTAGTGCCTGAACGAAAAGCTATGTTCAGGCCAAATCCGAATATCGAAATCCGAAATACGAAACAAATTCGAATATCAAATGACAAAATGGCCTAAACTAAAAACTTGGAAATACGAATGTTTTAATCATTGGAACATTCTTATTTCGGTTATTGTTTCGGATTTCGTGCTTCGAATTTCTAATTTTTGACCGAAAAATGGGGTTTTCGGTCAAGCACTAGCTAGTAGTTTTTGGGAGATCATCTTTCTTAACTTTACAAAAACAAAGGATATTTTTTGAGCTTTCTATGAAATTTGGATTTATTGCCCATGCCAGAGGAATTGGCGAATTGAGAAAGGCTTTTTTAATACGGCACGACATATCATTAATACCTTTCAGGTCAGTTGAAGTCATAAAATCAAAGTCACTTGAAGAAGGATTGATAAGGGATATTTATACCTACAGGAAGATATATTCTACCCGTCATGTAGACTGTAGCGGAAGAACCTTCTGCATTTTTCTCACACCAGAGCAGTTACTGGAAAACCAGACAAGAGCCGTGGATCTGGTGGTTGAAGCGTGTTGCCAGGCGAAGGAATGGGGTGCTGAAATAGTTGGTTTGGGAGCTATGACGGCTGTGGTTGGTTCCAGGGGAAAAGAGATTAATGCAAACTCTCCTGTCCCAGTGACTACAGGCAATTCTCTTACGGTATATTCATCCCTAAAGGCATTCAAAGAGGTGGTAAAAAAATTAGAGATTGACATTTATGGGCAGAAAATAGTACTTGTGGGTTTCCCTGGAAGTATTACCCTGGCTATAGCAAAAACTCTGCTGAAAGAAGGGCTAAAACTCGTATTGGTAAGCAGGAGGCAAACCCGTTTCTTGCAGCGGTTTTTGTCGGACATTGATGAAACCAGGCAAGGGAATGTAGAAATTACCCGGGATCTTTCTGATGCTCTGAACAGAGGTAAAATTATTTTCAGCGCAACCTCAACAGGGAACATTATAGATCCAGACAATCTTCAACCCGGATCCATCGTATTTGATATAGCACAACCAAGAGATGTAATCCGAAAAAAGACAAAGCGAAAAGATGTCCTTATCATTGACGCTGGAACAATTAGATTACCAAAAACCAATGGGAAAGCTATTCATTCCGTTTCCCTGCCCTTTTTTCCCTTTATTTCCTATCCTATCTGGGCATGGGAATACTGCTCTTCTTTGTTTGCTAATTATTCTGGCCTTGGTCCTCTCTACATTCCTTCATGTTTGGGAGAAACCATCACACTTGCACTGGAAGAGCGCAAGGATAGTTTTTCCATAGGTAGAGAATTGGATTTAGAGAAGATTGAAGAGATTGGAAAGTTGAGTGAAAAACATGGTTTTATCTTTGACCATTTTTTAAGTTTTGACCAGGCGATTAAAAAGCAGAACTATGAATGTGTCCAAAAAGCTATAAAAAAACAGATTAACTCTGGATAAGGAGTAAGAAGGATGAGATTGAAAGAAAAAATTGCATTGGTGACAGGTGCTTCCAGGGGAATAGGGAAGGCTATTGCACTTCACCTGGCAGAGGAGGGTGCACAAATTATTATCAATTATGCTAAGAATTCAGAAAAGGCAAAGGAAGTTGTTGCTGCTGTTGAGTCGACCGGGGGTAAAGCGTTAGCTTTGCAAGCAGATGTTTCTTGTTGGCAGGAAGTTGAAAAGATGGTAGATTCTATTTATGAAAAATTTGGCAGGATAGATATACTGGTTAATAACGCAGGAGTTAATCGTGATGAACTCCTCATCTCTATGGAAAAAGAGGATTGGGATGCTGTAATCAACACCAATTTGGGCGGGCTTTTTCACTGTACGAAGGCAGTAGCAAAATATATGATGATTCAAAAAAACGGAAGAATTATTAACATGTCTTCAGTTGCCGGGGAAAGAGGAGGAAGGGGCCAGTCTAACTATGCAGCTTCTAAAGGAGGAGTGAATGCCTTTACCAGGTCAGTTGCTATGGAATTAGCTCCAAAAAAAATTACTGTTAATGCCATAGCCCCAGGAGTTATAGAAACGGAAATGAGCAGTACAGTAATTAGAAGAGCCAAAGATTTCATTCTAAATTCTGTTGCTTTGAAAAGGTTGGGACAACCAGAAGAAATAGCGAAAGTAGTAGCATTCCTCGCCTCGGATGACTCCTCTTACATTACTGGTGAGGTCATTCGAGTTGATGGAGGTTTTAAGGGATAACAATCTGTTTGGGAAAGGGGTGAATGTAATGGATGAAAAAGTAATTTTCGAAAAGGTTAAAGAAAGTGTAGTGGAAGCCTTGGGGGTTGATGAGGAAGAAGTGATACCTAATGCACTATTATTTGATGATTTGGGTGCTGAATCCCTGGATCTGCTTGATATTGTCTTCAGACTGGAGAAGGAATTCGGCATAAAAATCCCAAGGGGTGGTATTCAAGCGGATGCCTTGTCTGATGAGGGAGAAAACCTGAAAGAGGAGGATTTGGTAGTCGATGGAATTTTAACTCCCCTCGGGATAGAAAAGATTAAAGCATCTATGCCTGAGGTAGACCCAGCAAGGATTACCGAAGGTTTCAGGGCAGATGATATCCCAACTCTTTTTACCGTGCAAACCTTTGTTAACATCACTAAGAATCTGTTGGAGGAGAAGGAAAAGACAGGGTGATTTTGTGGGTATAGGTATAGATATTACAGAAGTTAGTAGAATTAAGTCTTTGGCAGAACAGCACGAACAATTCCTTACCAGAGTTTACACAGAACGGGAGATAACATACTGTAATAGAAAGAAGAATAAGTATCAGCACTTCGCTGCGAGGTTTGCTGCTAAAGAGAGTGTACTAAAGGCACTGGGTGTGGGATGGGCTAAAGAAATCAAGTGGACTGATATAGAAGTCGTTAATGATCCAAATGGGAAGCCGCGAATTAATACTTATGGTGCAGTAAAAAGGCTTATGGATAAAAATGGGGTTAAGGAGATTCTTATCTCTCTCTCCCATATTTCTCAATACGCCATTGCCTCTGCACAGCTTGTGAAAGGTTAGGGAAATGAGATTCCTTTTAATTGATCGAATATTAGAATATCACAAGGGTGAGTCTGCAATTGGCATCAAGGATATTGCCATGAGTGAAGACTTCCTGGCAGAACACTTCCCCCGGTTTCCTGTGATGCCCGGGGTACTGCAACTGGAAGCCATTTCCCAGTTGGCTTCCTGGCTCGTTTTTGTAAGTAAAGATTTTAAAATGAAAGGAACTTTATCAGAACTAAAAAATATCAAATTCAAAGATTTTGTCAAGCCAGGGGATCAGCTCATTATTGAGGTTACCTTTAAAGCCATGGATAGTGAAGGAGTTACTTTCGATGCTAAGGCTAGGGTAAAAGATAAGATAAAGACCATCGTAAACTCTGGACGCCTGAAGTTCATTGATATTGAACAACTTGAGGATCCTGAAGAAGCCAGGGAGTATTTCCACTACCTAACGGGAGAAAAACCCTGGGGCGGGTATAGTCTCTGATAAAGGCTAATCCTATTTTTAAGAATTGTCCAGAAAACGAAATTATGCATCCTGATGGGCTAGGATTTTTTCATGCGCTTCTATCTAATTGATAAAATAACCCATTTTGAATCAGGGAAAAGCGGTACTGGTATTAAGAACGTCACTCTCACAGAAGATTTTTTTGTGAAACACTACGATCGCACTCCCCTCATGCCGGAGCCCCTTATTATTGAAGCGCTGGCTCAAGTAGGAGGATGGACCATTGCTGTTTCCACCCAGTATCATTCTGTAGCCATCATGCTCAGGATCGATAATGTCAGATTTTATAGATATGTGAGACCTGGAGATCAGCTTGTTCTTAAAACTTCTATCCAGGCCATTAGTGATAATGGTTCTCTCATTGAGGGAAGGGCCGAAGTGGGTGGAGAAGTAGTAGCAAGCGTTGAACGATTGATGTATGGCAATTATCAGGTGCCTGATCATCTTAAGGATTTCGTCAAGAAGGGTTATGTTTATGCTAGCGGTGGTTTCCTTGATAGAGATGGTAATGTTGCATCACGGCCAGTAATTTGAGAAACACTCTCAAGAAAAAACGGGTTGTTATTACAGGTATAGGGGTTATCTCACCTATCGGTATTGGCAAAAAGGAATTTGTCCATTCTCTTAAAACAGGCAAATCTGGAGTAACTCCCATTACCCTCTTTGATGCCTCTCAGTTTCCTACCAGAATTGCTGCAGAAGTAAAAGACTTTAATCCTCGTCGAATATTAAATAGAGCTAAGATTCTTGAAATAACCGATGATAGGAGAGTGCTTTTTGCCAATTGTGCTGCCGCATTGGCAATAGAAGACACAAAACTCCCTGAGAAAAAACTCCGTCGGATAAGAGGAGGTGTTATCTTTGGTGCAGGTGTTCACCCCGTTGTTCCAGCTACTGAAACGATTATATCACAGGGCATTGTCTATGGGAGTGAAGCTGAAATGAGAACGTTGATGAAAGGGCAGGAGGAAAGTAAAACCGCTCCTATCTGGAACAGGGTAAGTCTGGGAACTCTTTCAGTAGCCCAGCACTATGGTATAAAGGGTCCCTGCTACACTGTTGTTTCTGCATGTGCAGCGTCTTCACAAGCGATAGGGCAATCTTTCAAAATCATTCAAAGGGGCGAAGCCGACCTTATCTTGACTGGTGGTTATGATTCCATGATATTTCCCTTTGCCATACAGGGATTCTGCTCCTTGGGAACCATGTCGTCACGTAATGAGCAACCTCAACAGGCTATGAAGCCTTTTGATAGGAATAGAGATGGTTTTGTATTAGGAGAAGGGGCAGGGGTGGTAATTTTAGAGGAATTTGAACATGCCCTTAAAAGAGGAGCAACGATCTATGCAGAGATGTCGGGTTATGGAAGCTCACTTGATGCTTATAGTGTGGCTGATCCCCATCCAGAGGGAAGTGGCGCAGTGCTATCAATGGAAAATGCCATAAAAGATGCGGGAATAGAACCCTTAAAAGTTGACTATATTAATGCCCATGGAACAGCAACAATGAAAAATGATAGAATAGAAACAGCGGCAATCAAAAAAGTCTTTGCTGCGCATGCCTATGAAATACCGGTAAGTAGCACCAAATCGATGATTGGCCATCAGGTTGCTGCAGCTGGGGCTCTGGAACTGATTGCTACAACCCTTGCTATGGATAACAACTTCATACCCCCTACCATCAATTACAACACACCTGACCCTGCTTGTGATCTGGACTATGTTCCCAATAGGACAAGGGATAAGTCATTTTGCAATGCTTTGTCAAATTCCTTCGGTTTTGGCGGTCAAAATTCCACTCTCATTATTACCAGGTTATAAGCAATTATTTTGATATTTTATTAAAGTAATAGAGATATTATCCGATATATAGGAAGAATATTTCGAGGGTTTCTACATCTGTAACCACATGCAGGGGGTTTCGTATGAAAAGGATAAAATTAGGTTTTTGTAGCGCTATTCTAATTATGATTTTAGGGGTTGGAATAGGGGGAGTTGCCTGTGCGGATTCCATTACCCCACTTTCTTTATTGGACATCAATGCTTTACCAGCTGTGGCAACCAATGGTAATGACGGTTTTACAATTACCTGGGGATATCTGGGGCTGGGAAGCATACCGGGCATCTTGGCAAAAAGGTATAACTCGAATGGAGAGTCCATTGATAACGTGGGGTTTTGGGTAAGCTCCCCTTTTGCTGCTCCCTCAATTTTTAATTATGATCCCGATATTGCAACTGATAGTGCCAACAACTCGGTGGTTGCCTGGTGTTCCTATGTGTTTTCTTCTCCAGGCAAGAACATCCAGGTCGTCTATACAAAAGTAGAATCCCCTGGTGAAGCTAGCCGGGTAGATGAGGTGCCCAGGGTTGCTGCCATTTCACCTCAACAGGAAGATGCAGAAATCAATTTATTAAACATTCCTTTCTCGCCTGTCATTGCGGTTGACAGTGAAGATAACATTGCGATCGCATGGAGTTATTATGATTTTGAAAGCGGAGAGAATGGCATTTATCTTAATGTGATAAGCTCGGAGGGTACCGCAATTGATCCTGTTAAAATAGTAGATAATGTTGAAGAATTTACCTGACCAAACGCATCACCAGCCGGTACGGCTGTGAAAGAAGGTACGATTACACTTAGTGATAGTGGGGTGAGATCTCTCTTCTACTATGCACCCTCGATTGCCTTTGATGGAGAGGGAAATATTGTCGTGACCTGGACAGCAACAGGGATGATGCCGTGCGTTTTTGAAGATACAGACCTTCCTATAACGGCCATTTTCTATAGCAAGTATGATACATCCGGGACAGTAGTAAGCGGCTACGATAAGCAGACGATAGCTGTGGGTTTTAACTCTGCTGTTGCTGTAAACAGCAGTGGTGATATGATTATTACATGGAACACCTTCGATGTTTTTACCTTGAAGGTGAGAATCATGGCTGCAATTTACTCTGCTCAGGGGGGAGCTTTGAGTGGACCTCTTGAAGTAGGGGTGAGACCAGATTATACACCCTCTAATTTTGTGGATACCGGTAACTACTTTTTAAATACTGGTATTGATATTGCTGCTGATAGTGTAGGTAACTTCTTCATTGCCTGGGGAGGAAGCAACATCTTAAGCAATCAAATTTACCTTAAAGAGATTTATATCGATGGATCCTATCTGTCGAATGAGATTCAAGTGAGCCAGGGGTTTGATTTTAATTACGGCCCGTCTATTGCTGTCGATAGCCAGGGGAATATAATCATCGCCTGGAATAAATTTTCTCTCATGAATCTGTCTGCAGGAGCATCCTCAGTCTATGCCAGAAGGTTCGACAATAATTTACAAGCCTTGGGAGATGAATTTAAAGTAAACGTTAGCTATTAGTTTAACTGTAAATACTTAAACCCAGAATTTGCAGTAGCCATCTACTACGGCTTGCCCGGCTCATGACTTTAAGGCTCAGCCAAAAGTCATGTATATTATATCAAATT
>RCNB010001288.1_pt1 | contig 15838 bp, 12 predicted proteins | sample 2041321 | NCBI WGS metagenome assembly RCNB01 (sample SAMN09708232, study PRJNA481090) | Marine sediment metagenome, whole genome shotgun sequencing project. | reverse complement strand
GAGCACTACCGAAATCTCAGGAGCAGTGCGTTCAAGGAATGGACAGCAGCTGTGGCCTGAACAAAGTTTTCGAAGTTTCGTTTATCCGAATAAGTTGACTTGTCAGTACCTCTGAGAATACGTCCTTGATTCGAACCGCTCCGTAACGTTCGAAGTCGCTGACATGATGTTGGGTCGCTTTTTTCGAGAGTTCATTCGTTTTCTTGCCGTCCACTCATTCTCAGGTTTCTTGTAATTAATGCAGGCTCGCTTCCCAAGCGTTGTAGCCATAAACCCAGTCCGCGTTGCCTCCGGCTTTCAGCCATTCGTTACCGCGAGATCCATCCTGTATGCGTTTAGTTCGCTCTTTGCGTGCGTTTTCGTAGCGCAAGAACGCCTCTGGAATTGCATTGTTGGTGACACCTTCTAGTGCTCGCGACAGGACTACGCCGTCTTCGATTGCCATGCATGCACCTTGGGCCATGAAGGGCACCATCGGATGGCAGGCATCGCCGAGTAAGGTCACGTGACCGTCTGACCAGCAGTCCATTGCGGCTCGAACATAAAGCGCCGACTTGGTCACCACAGTGCTGGCAGCGAGCAGGGCGCGTGCTTCCGGATGAAAGTCCGCATAAATGGCACGTAACTCGTCGACATCTCCCGGTGCCGTCCACGATTCTTCGCTCCAGTCAGCTTGCGGCGAAGTGGCGAAGACGAAGGTCTCGCGACCACTGTTCAATGGAAACGTTACGATCTGTATTTCCGGGATCGGTCCCCACCATTTGGTGAAAGCTTCTAGATTGGGAATATCTAGGTCGGCCTGACTAACCACAGCGCGATAAGACACAATGCCGGTGAATTCAGGATGATCGGCGCCAAACAGAGTCTCCCTGACCATCGAATGTATGCCGTCCGCGCCGATAACAGCGTCAAGCGTTTCCGCTCTACCATCGGCGAACTGAATAGTCACGCCACCGCTGTCTTGGGAAAGCGCAATCGCTTTACGACCCAACTGTAGTTTGTTCTCACCAAGACAGTTGACCAGAGCCGCCAGCAGATCGGCGCGATGGATGGTAAGTTGCGGCGCCCCATAGTTATTCTTGGCCGTGTCTGCCAGTTCGAGCCGAGAGGTTTCCTCACCCGTGTCCCAGGTGCGGCTAATGCGGAAGGTTGGTTCGGCCGCGGATTTTCGCAATTCACGGCCAATTCCTAGTCCGTCGAGCGCATGGACTGCATTGGGCGTGAGATTTACGTCTGCGCCGATGCGTCCGAACTCTGCGGTGCGCTCAAACACGGTTACCTCGTGGCCGACTTTCACCAGCGCGATCGCGGTCGTCAGTCCTCCAACGCCACCACCGCAAACCCCTATGTGTGCCAAGAAACTTTTCCCCTTTGTCTTCTTCTGTGCTCTGAATTGATGTTGACAAGTATGCTTCATTCCACTAAAGTTTGTTATGGAAATATTTGTTTTATATAGCAAACATTCATCAAAGTGAGAAAGGGAAGAGATGCGACTATCAATATTGATCAAGCAAGCACTCGTCATTGGCTGTTTGTTCGGACTGTCTAGCGCATTCGCGCAGGATACGAACAGCATCACCGAAGCAGATACTGTGCTTGAAGAAGTTGTTGTGACCGGTTCATTCATTCGTAGAAAAAATCAAGCTGACCAAACGTCGCCTATCGAAGTCATCGGTCGTGTCGAAATGGCTGACGTAGCGGCATTCAACCCTGTTGACTTAGTCGCAACGTTACCGAGCAATACCGGTTCACAAAATCAGAGTGATCAGGCCAATCAAGGTATTGCCATTGGAACAGCCAATGTCAACTTGAGAGGATTGGGCGTGAGCTCTACATTGGTCCTGCTCAATGGACGCCGTCAGACGTTAACGGCATCGACGACGGGCAACGGCGATCAGTTCGTCGATCTGAATTCTCTTGTCCCTAATATTGCAATTCAACAAGTCGAGGTGCTGAAAGACGGCGCCTCTTCATTGTACGGGTCCGACGCCGTCGCCGGCGTAGTTAACTTTAAGACCCGAAATAGTTTCGTCGGTGTTGAGCTTGACGCAAGCTTCGTGACCACGACCAGCGATAGTCAAGAAGACTTACAGTTCGGCGCCCTGTTTGGTTGGGATGCTAGTGACCGTTTTCATCTGCTTGGCGCAGTAAGCTTTTTCGACAGAAGTCCTCTGCAGGCCGGACAACGTCGAGACGAATTCGAGCTGAGAAATGCATTTAGTACGTTTGGTAACCCCGGAACGTACTTAGTATTTGGCGCTACTCCTGGCCCACCAACCCGAACGGTTGACCCAGCCTGCCAGACCGTCGCAGCAGTCGACGACGACGTGAACTTCATTGGTGCAGGCCCGATCGCGCCGACCTGTCAGTTTGATTTCGGTGATTTCTTTCCGTTGGTGGCGGAAGAAGAGCGACTTCTAGTATTTTTGAGATCTGACCTTACGCTTAATGATTCAACCGAATTGTTTGCCGAGCTCGGCTACGCCGACAATGCGGTCGTTTCTTCAGGCGCACCGAGTCAAGCGCTTCTTCGTCTTCAAGATGTACCGAGCACAAACCCCGCAGCCGCGATCCTGGGTATTCCACCAGGTGGCAGAGCTAGGGCCTTTTACCGACCTGATGGTGCTGGTCAAGAAGCAGGTTCCATCTCACTTAACCATGAAACCCTTCGTCTCTCCGGCGGCCTGGTCGGCGAGTTTGGCAATGGATGGGGCTGGGAAACAGCAGTAACGTATGGCCAAAATAACTACCTTTACTCCAATCCTGGAGATACCAAGATTGACCGATTCAGTGCGGCGTTGGGCGGATTCGGTGGGCCCAACAATGATCAGTTCTATAATCCACTGTTTGGTGCGGCCAATGATCCAGACGTTAGAGAAGATTTTCGGGGTGTCAATACTAGGGATGCCGAATCCAGTCTGCTAACGGTGGATGGACACGTCACGGGAGAGTTTGGTGATCTTCCTGCGGGTACGATCGGTATCGCGGCGGGATTCCAATACCGAAAAGACGAGCTGAGCTACGATTACAGTGACGATGTTAATCAGGATAATCTGATATTCACTCGTTCCGCTCAGGATTTTTCGGCCGACCAGGATGTTTACGCGCTTTTCGTGGAAACAGATATTCCCCTCACTGACAATTTGAATTTGCAGATTGCGTTGCGCTATGAGGATTTTGGTGATGAAAATACAACCGACCCCAAAATCGGACTGTTGTGGCGGCCAACCGACCGGTTGAGTCTTCGCGGCACATTCGGCACTTCATTCCGTTCTCCGTCGCTCTTTCAACAGTTCGGCGCGTTTGCGACACCGGCCCGAGTTTTTGATCCGATGTCAGGCGGGCTTGTCTCCATAGCGCGTGAAACCAAAAGTGATCCCGATAATATCGTGGGCTCGCAGACTTCCGAGGCGCTTAACTTCGGCGTGACATGGGACAGTGATGAATCTGGGTTTACGGCAAGCCTCGATTATTGGAGCTTTGAGTACGAAGATTTCATTACACCAGAGAACCCGACTGCGATCGTCGCCGCGAACGCCGCGACCGGCGCATTCGCTGATCAAGTTATCCGTGATCCTGGCAGTGGTACTCTGTTGTCAGTCATCTCATTTTTCCGCAACGCCGGAAGTTTGGATACGGATGGCCTCGACCTGATGTTGAGCAAAGATTGGGACACGGCAAGTGCGGGTACCTTTACTGCACGTGTGAATATTGCGCGCAGGCTGAGTTACGACCTTGCGGATCCTGTCAGTGGTTTGATCGATGGGCTTGGGCAACGCAATTTCACTAACTTTGGTTCGTCACTCCCTGATCTCGGCGGCAATATCGGTCTAGTCTGGGCCAGTGCAGAACGCCATTCGGCGAATATTTTTGTTCGTTACACAACGGATTATAGGGATGAGAATAATGGCGATGCCAGAATAGACGACTTAACGACTGTCGATGTTCAATATCGTTACCAGGCCTCGGGATGGGGTAATTTCGAATCCGGCCCGTCTATATCGATAGGCGCGCGAAACCTTGGTGATGAAATGCCGCCGGATGTAGTCTCACGTACCGGTTACGATCCCCAAACGCACAGCCCAGTGGGACGCCAGGTTTATCTATCGGTTAAGCAGACTTTTTGAGAGGCGCGATTTTTGGAGATTTGAACGCAAATAGCCGGGAGCAATTCCCCCACCTCCTCCGGCTATTTGACGTTCACAATATTCGCTTTGCCGTCTAAATCGCTTGGGTACGACTTTTACTAAACACGCACTGACAATCTGTGCGTCGTGCGAGCAGATGGGCGTATGTACCGTAACCTCGCGCAATGTCAACGACCGCTAGGACGTAACGATCATGGCAAAAGCTGTAACAGAATCAAACGCCGTCGCAGCATCGGCTACCGTAGGCGATTGCATCGCCAACTTCCTCGCAGCTCAGGACATTGAAGCGACATTCGGTGTGATTAGTATTCACAACATGCCAATGCTTGACGCAATCGGTAGACTCGGCACGCTTAGATTTGTGCCCAGCCGTGGCGAGGCGGGTGCTGTCAACATGGCGGATGCTTGCGCGCGGGTGTCCGGCAAACTGTCGGCCGCTTTTACCAGTACGGGTACTGGGGCTGGCAACGCAGCCGGCGCTCTGATTGAAGCGCTCACTGCGGGATCACCGATCCTGCACTTAACCGGGCAGATAGAATCGGACTATGTCGACCGTGACCTCGGATTTATTCACGAGGCACCCGCACAGCTCGACATGTTGAAGTCGGTATCGAAGGCTGCTTACCGAATCAGTCGACCGGAAGACACCATCGACATTCTGACTCGGGCAGCCCGGGAAGCGTTGACCGCGCCAATGGGCCCCGTCAGCGTGGAGATTCCGATCGATGTGCAAAAAGCGGCACTGCAGACAAGCAGGGTTTTCACGCGCGTTGTGGCGGAAACGGTTGCGGCGAGTGATGCGGATGTGAACGCTGTCATTGCGGCTTTAACGAGCGCCCGTCGCCCAATGTTGATGCTCGGCGGTGGTGCACGCAAAGCTCATAACATCGCGACCAAGATTGCCGATCGCGGCATTGGGATTGTGACTAGCATTAATGGACGCGCCGTCGTACCCGAAGATCATCCGATGTCGCTCGGCGCCTTTAATCAGACAAAGTCGGTGCAGTCGTTGTACGAGAACATTGATCTAATGCTGGTCGTCGGTTCCCGTCTTCGTAGCACTGAAACCTGGACCTACAATCTCGATTTGCCGAAAAATCTGATTCGTATCGACTGCGATACGGCGGCTGATGGGCGTTCTTATCCGAACGAACAGTTCGTTCAAGCCGATGCCGTGGAGTTTCTCACCAAACTTGAAAGCCAACTACCGGATAAACTGAACATTGATAGCGGCTTTGAGCACGATATCCGCGAAGCCAAGCAGCAATCGATCAGCAATCTACGCGACGACATTGGCCCGTACGCGGATTTGGTTGACGTATTGCAAGAGGCCATGCCAACGGATTCGGTCTGGGTTCGTGATGTGACGCTGTCAAACAGCATGTGGGGCAATCGCATGTTGCAGCTTTCCGCACCCAATAAAGGCGTACACGCTTTGGGCGGCGGTATTGGTCAAGGGGTGCCGATGGCGCTGGGCGCGGCGTGTGCCGCCGATGGTTCAAAGACGATATTGCTAACGGGCGATGGTGGCTTGAGTTTGTGTTTGGGCGAACTCGTTGCTGCGGCGGAACAAAACGTCAATGCAACTATGATACTGATGAATGATCAGGGTTACGGTGTAATTCGAAACATTCAGGACGACATTTACGGCGGTCGTAAGTACTACTCCAATATCTTCACACCGAAGTTTGCCGACATCGCCGCGGGGTTGGGCGTACCACACCGACTGTCTGGCTCGATTGAGCAGTTCAAGGGTGACCTTCAGGCATCGTTAGAAATTGATGGCTTCTCGATTGTCGAAGTCGATATGGTCGCGGTCGGTCCGTTTGCTCACAGTTTCGCCGGCCCACCGCGAAAAACTTGAGCGAGAACGAAATGCGAGTAGCGCTTATTGGATTGGGTGGCATTGGCGCGACGGTCGCCAGAACGCTGCTGCAGCAGAAAGATGCGAACGATATTCGGGTGGTTGCTGTACTCGTCAGACCGGAAAGTCTCGAGGCGGCGCAAGAACAAGACGCTTTGGGTCTTCGTTTCGTCAGCACAATCGAAGAATTACTCCACGCACAGCCGGACATTGTTGCCGAATGTGCGGGCCACTCTGCGGTGACTGAATTCGGCGAAAAAGTACTCCGTGCGGGTATCGACTTCGTCGTGGTGTCGGCGGGAGCACTTGCTGACAATGCCGTGTATTCAAAGCTGGTGCGGGCAGCGCAAGAAAATCACGCAACGATGTACGTTCCCTCTGGAGCGCTTGCTGGTATTGACGGACTAACGGCCGCAAGGCACGCCGGCCTTTCCCATGTCAGCTACACAGGTCGAAAGCCACCGTCGGCCTGGTCCGGGACACCGGCAGAAGATGTCGCCGACCTAAGACGGCTTGAGGGTGAGGCAATCATTTTTAGTGGTAACGCGAGGGACGCGGCGCTTCAGTATCCGAAAAACAGCAACGTTGCTGCCATCGTGGCACTCGCCGGCATGGGGTTCGATAAGACCGAAGTGAATCTTATCGCAGACAGCCGCGTGAGCGAAAATCAGCACCATATAAAGGTGCATGCAAAGTCCGGTAACTTCGAAGTCTCGTTGTCAGGGAAAACATTGCCGGAGAACGAAAAGACGTCTGCGCTTGCAGCGTATAGCGCGGTGAAGTGTCTCGTTGATCGACAGTCGACGGTTGTCTACTAGGGGTTTGAGCATGCAGGAACGCAAAATCTTGATAGGTGGGGAATGGCGCACGGGTCGTGGCCCAGTGATTCAATCGGTGAATCCGGCTGATGGATCCGTTGTTGCCGAATTTGCAGGCGCCAATGAGGAAGACGTCAACGAGGCCGTCGCTGCTGGCAAGGCTGCGATGTTTGATCCGGCTTGGCTGAACCTAAAACCACACGTTCGTGCAACGTATTTGCACAAGATTGCTGCCGCCATTGATGCAAACGCTGAGGATTTGGCGAATTTGCAAATGTTGGATACTGGAAAGTGCTTAACCGAAACCACGGCTTTGGTAGGAAGTGCGGCTAACACGTTTCGTTATTTCGCGGCGGCGCTGGAAACACTAGAAGACGGGCTAACGCCTTCGCGCGGTGACTATCTCACGATGAGCGTGCACGAACCGATCGGTGTCGTGGGCGCCATCACGCCGTGGAACTCTCCCATTGCGAGCGATGCACAGAAACTCGCGCCAGCGCTTGCTGCTGGCAATGCGGTTGTCATTAAGCCTGCCGAGTGGTCGTCATTGGTGTCACTCGAACTTGGGCGTCTTTGCCAACAGGCAGGACTGCCCGATGGCTTGGTGTCGGTATTACCGGGCCAGGGATCAGTCATCGGTGCGGCTATCGTAGAACACCCCGATGTGCGCAAGATTTCGTTTACTGGCGGTACCAATACAGGGCGACACATTGCCGGGGTTGCGGCACAAAAACTCATGCCGGTGTCTCTGGAGCTTGGCGGCAAGTCGCCGACAATTGTATTGCCAGATGCTGATATAGATCATGCAATCAACGGAATTATGTACGGCATTTTCAGTTCGACGGGACAAAGCTGTATCGCAGGTTCGCGATTGTTTATTGCTAAGGACCATTATGATTCTTTTATGAGGAAACTGGTCGAGCGCACCAAAGCACTGCGTGTTGGTCTGCCGACCGATCCAAAAACCCAGATTGCACCGATGATTTCGATTGCGCACCGTAACAGCGTTGCCGAGTACGTGGATCTCGCGCGTAGAGAAGGCGCGACCGTGTTGTGCGGCGGCGAGATTCCAACGGGAAAGCCTTACGACGGCGGTGCATTTTACCCGCCAACTATTTTGGAGGGCTTAGACAACCAGGCACGCGTCTGCCAGGAAGAGATTTTCGGTCCTGTTCTGATCGCAATGCCATTTGAGGACGAAGAGGACCTGGTGCGCGAGGCGAATGACTCGGTATTCGGGCTCGCTTGCGGAATATGGACCGGTAACTACAAGTCTGCTTACCGTCTCGCCCGGCGTATCGATACCGGTACGGTCTGGGTCAATACTTATAAACAATTCAGCTCCTCGACACCATTTGGCGGTACAAAAGAGAGCGGTATTGGTCGCGAGAAAGGGCGCGAGGGCATTCGTCAATACATGCAGCAGAAAAGTATTTACTGGGGCCTTAACGATGAACCGCTTGGGTGGGCCGATTGAGTACTTTTGGCATTTCTACACAACTTACAAATTGGCGTCCGGCTGATAGGATGATTGTTTTACATAGCAAACAGCAGGGTACTATGGAAAGCAAAAATCATGATCGTTACTTTGTCCCGGGCCTGTCGCGGGGGCTCGCCGTATTGCAGATGTTTTCGGCACGCCGACCAGTCATTAGTGTTACCGATATCAGCAACGAATTGGGAACGACTCGTTCTTCGGCTTTTCGCCTGACTTACACGCTCGAATACCTCGGTTTCCTGCAAAAATACCAGGACACCAAGAAATACCAACTCGGCAATAAAGTGTTGGGTTTGGGTTTCAGTTATTTGTCCAGCCTTGGCCTTATTGAATCGACACGCGCAGCACTTGTTGAGTTGAGCGAAGAACTGAATGTCTCGACGCACCTGGTACAAAGAGATGGAATGGATGTTGTCTACCTTGCGCGTTATGCCGCCAATCAACATATCGCCAGCAACGTCCATGTCGGTACCCGATTTCCAGTACATGCCACAGCGCTGGGTCAGATATTGCTGGCAGACCTGTCCGATGAAGCGATCGTGGAAACTATTGGCGATACTGAGTTGACGCGTTACACCAAACATACGCCGACCACGTTAGCGGCATTCATGAAACGGGTCGCAAAGGGTCGAAAACAAGGCTTCCTCGAAAGTTGGGGTTACTTTGAGAAGGCTCTTGCCAGCGTTGCCGTGCCCATTCGCGACAGCAGTGGCGTCGCAGTCGCCGCCATGAACATTACCTGTCCCATTTCGCAGTTTTCACGCACGGAGTTTGATCGCACCGTAGCCCGACGTGCGAATGAAGTGGCAAAGACCGTCTCACGCAACCTTGGCTACCAGGAGTAGAACGAACCATGAGCGAACAAGAAGCCGCCGCAGTTAGTATCGAAGGGTCGCCAGGATATTATGGTTGGCGGGTGCTTGCCGCATCCGTTGTCGGTATGGCACTCAGCCCAGGGCCCTTGTTTTGGGGGTCCATGGGAGTGTTCGTTGTTGCTTTCCAAGCACAGTTCGGTTGGGACCGTGCGGACATCATGCTGGCCCTGACATTTGTGACGATTTCTTCGATTCCTGCGATGCCAGCAGTTGGTCGGTTGATTGACAAATTCGGCGTGCGCCGCGTGTTATTGCCCTCCATTGTATTGCTCGCGGTTATCCTTGTAGCGATTCCGCTCACGTTGAACAGCTTGTATTCGTTGTACGTGTTGTTTTTTCTTGCTGGGTTTCTAACCGTCGGTACGCAAAGTATCGCGTATATAAGAGTGCTGGCCTCATGGTTTGATCGTCACCGCGGTTTGGCGATCGGCATTACGGCGTCCGGTATTGGCATTGGTTATGCGGTCATCCCACCTATCGTGCAATGGTCGATCGCAAATTACGGCTGGCAGGGTGGTTACTATGTGCTGGCCGCCATGGTACTCGTGGTATCACTGCCCATCATGGCTTTAGTGATTCGCAATGAGCCGAGTTCCGGGGACATTGTTACGACATCCGAGAATCCTGCAACAAGACCACCGGGCATGGAACTAAGCGAGGCCATGCGTACTCGCGACTTTTGGGTCATCGTGATCGGTATTTTAATTGTCGCGACCGTGTTTAACGCAATGCTGCCAACGATGGTCCCATTACTGACGGATCGCGGGATGACCATAGAGGCGGCAGTGTTTGCCGTGACCGTCATGGGTATTGCGATGGCGTTAAGTCGGGTCGTAGTGGGTTATATGATCGATCGTTTGTTTGCGCCCTATGTAGCGTTTGGGGTTTTCTTGCTTGCCGCTATCGGTTTGGCCTTATTGGCGTTCGGTGCTGTGGGCTCTTCGGCCTATGTCGCTGCATTTCTCATTGGATTGGGTTTCGGCGCAGAAACCGATCTGATGGGTTTTCTGATTTCGCGATATTTTGGTCTTAGAAACTTTGGTCAAATTTATGGTGTGGTACTCGGAGCATTCCTGATTGGCACAGGGCTCGGGCCATACGTGCTGAACGTTGCCTACGTTCAAGCAGGTGATTACTTGCAGGCGCTCACAGTGGCTACTGTCCTGGGTGTCATGGGCGCGGCTGGCTTCCTGTTACTGCGGCGGTATCCAGAACGCAACGCATAAGCGGCGGAGCCAGACTGACGGTTGAGGTTCGATCAGTGAAATTTATTATTAGGAGTAATCAGAAATGAATTCAAAACAAGCAACAGCAAGAGAGACCTTGGGCGACCGCGTGGATTCGCGTATTGCTCGATTTGAAACACGGCGCTATGACTTTGATGCGCTGAAGTTTCAAGCCGACTTTGATCCGAAATATCGGCGTGCTCAGGTGCGCTATTTGGGTACCGGTGCAGCGGGTGTGAGTAGCGATATGAACGTTGTCCCAGCAGAACATTTTACGTTCTCAACCATGCTACTACCGGGTGGCTGCGAGGGGCCTCTGCACGTGCATCATGATGTTGAGGAAGTGTTCTTCATGCTGCGCGGCAAAGTGAAATTGTTCATGGAAGACGATGGTGAAAAACACGAAACCTATCTTAATGAACGTGATTTGATATCGGTCCCCCCAGGCATGTATCGCGGTTTGAAAAATGAGGGGCAAGAGGAAGCCCTGCTGTGCGTCATGCTCGGCAACGCAAAACCGCAGATCCCGACATACCCGGACGATCATCCCATATCGAAGATCAAACGCGACCTCTGAGAACTGGGTGAGCGATCTCGACAAACGACTTGATGCCATCCCCGTACAGTATGCCGAACTCGAGTTTGGTCGACTGGCATACCGGGATAGTGGTAGCGGTCCGCCGGTTGTGTTTCTGCACGGCATCGGTTCGGGATCCGCTTCTTGGGTGCGTCAATTTGAGGACCTGGCACAGGACTATCGCTGTATCGCTTGGGACGCACCGGGATACGGCGAATCAACTACGTTTGCCGTCGATGCCCCGAGAGTATCCGAATACGTCTCAGTGCTTAGGGTTTGGCTAGAGATCATTGGCGTTCATGACTATCACTTGGTTGCCCATTCTTTGGGTGCGTTGACCGCTGGTGTGCATTGTCAACCGAATGTCGATTTGCCTCTAACGTTGACATTTATTGATCCAACGCTCGGGTATGGCGCACGTTCTGAATCAGAGCGTACCGAGATGGCCAACCGACGGATGCGGATGTTTGACGAGCTCGGTGCCGCGGGATTGGCAGAGGAACGCGGGCCGGCTTTGTTGTCACGAACAGCGTCTGCCGAAGCCCTTGAAATCGTGCGTTGGAGTATGAGTCGCTTACACCGTGACGGCTACTTCCAAGCGGTGAGAATGCTTGCCGATACAGATTTGCTTGCAAGCGCGGGTGATATTGAAATTCCGGTCACGGTGATGTGTGGAACTGCCGATAAAATAACACCGGAGACAGTTAGCCAGCGCCTGGCGGCAGCGTATCGAGATGCCTCGTATGTGCCAATCGAAGGATGTGGACACGCGTCGTATGTTGAAGGTGCAGCATTGGTCAATCAAACTTTAAGAACACGGTTTGCGTCTGTGAATGAGAAAGCGCTTTCGCCGCAGACTAACCGTAGAGCGGGAAACTAAGCAATGGATACAGGACTAAAGGACGCTGTTGTCGTCGTTACTGGCGGAACGTCAGGGATCGGTCTGAAAACCGTTCGGATGTTACTCACCGAAGGTGCGAAAGTATCGTTATGCGGTCGATCTGAAGATCGCTTGAATGAGGCGCAAGAACAACTAGCTGTAGATTTTCCTGATGAGCAGTTCGCAGGCTTTCAGTGCGACGTACTTGATGCGAATGCAGTGGGGAAAATGGCCGACGCGACGATAAATCAGTTTGGCGGAGTCAACGTACTCATCAACAATGCCGGACAAGGCCGCGTCTCGACATTTGCCGAAACGACCGATGAGGCTTGGTTGGAGGAACTCCACCTAAAATTCTTTAGCATTATTCGCCCGACCCGAGCATTTCTTCCTGCATTGGAGAGGGCCGACAATGCCGCAATCGTGTGCGTGAACTCGCTATTGGCGCTGCAACCCGAACCGCATATGGTCGCGACCTCGGCGGCGCGCGCTGGTGTATTGAATCTCACCCGTTCGCTTGCGGCCGAATTCGCACCAAAGGGTATTCGAGTGAACTCGATTTTGCTTGGCACGGTGAACTCCGGTCAATGGCAAGCTCGCTACAAGCGCCGTGCGAAGCCCGGTGAATCTTTTGAAGACTGGCTTGCCCGACTGGCAGATGAGAAAGGCATCCCGCTGGGTCGATTTGGCCGTCCGGACGAGCCCGCTCGTGCCATCACGTTATTGGCTTCGCCGTTGTGTTCCTACACGACCGGCACTGCACTTGATGTTTCCGGTGGCATGGCGAGACATATCTAGAAAACCATTATCAGGACGAAAATATGAGTAATCTAATTGGTGTCGAAAAAGTGATCTACGGTGTGGCAGCGCTCGATGAAGGTCGTCGTTTCTTCAATGATTGGGGCCTGAAGGAACTGAAAGCGTCCAACACAGAGGTCGTTTTCGAAACGCTTGAGGGCACGCAAATAATTCTTAGGAACATGAACGATGAGTCACTTCCAGAGGCTGTTGAGGAAGGACCGACTGTTCGTCGAGTTGTATGGGGTGTCGCGGATGACGTCTCACTCATCGACATTGAGCAACGTCTAACCACGGCAGGTCATGCGGTCGCTAAGGAAGGGGACTTGCTGATCTGCGAAGATCCCGTCGGTCTTTCGTTAGGGTTCAGAGTCGCAAAGCGCCGCGAACTTGAGGTACGTGGTAGCGAGACGAATGCTTATGGCATAACGAACCGAGTTGATACGCCGAGTCCCGTTTATCAGCGAGCAGAACCGGTTCGACTGTCTCACGTTGTTTTCCATACCGATATATTCGCAGAGCATGTTGCCTTCTATACGGAGCAGCTCGGTTTTCACGTGTCCGATAGCTATCCTGGAGAAGGCGTGTTTCTGCGTTGCCAGGCAGAGGGAGGCCATCACGATATGTTTCTCGTGAGTAGTCCGGCAAAGCCCCGCGGTTTGAATCACGTGTCATTCATGGTTCGTGATATCTACGAAGTGATTGGTGGCGGAATTCACATGAACAAGCAGGGGTGGGAAACGAAGATTGGCCCGGGCCGCCACCCAATCTCGTCGGCCTACTTTTGGTATGTCGATTGTCCGTGCGGCGCACTGACCGAATATTACGCAGACGAAGACTACTTGACAGCCGCGTGGACGCCGCGCGAATTCGAACGAACGCTCGAAAACTTCGCCGAGTGGTCAATCGTTGGTGGTATTGACCACACAACTCGCAAGCAGGTGATCAAAAATGTTAATTGATATTATCCGTAAGGCTACGCGTGGCGGCTTACTCGCGATCGTTGTGATGTGCACTGCATGCAGCGACGGCGACGACCCTAGGCCCGCTGTTGAAGTGCCACCGAATATACTGCTCGTCATCTCAGACGATCTTGGTTACAGCGATATAGGCGTATACGGCGGAGAAATTGCCACGCCCCACATAGACGGTCTTGCAGACAAGGGCACGTCGTTTACTAATTTTCATACCAGCCCCGCGTGCTCGACAACCCGTGCAATGCTATTTAGCGGCGTTGATAATCATCGTGCGGGTCTTGGCACGCTGGCCGAAATCATGACGCCAAAGCAGCGCAGTAACCCGGGTTATGAAGGCTATCTAAATCACAATGTCACCAGTGTCGCCAGCGTGTTGCAAGATAACGGATATAGGACCTACTTTTCGGGTAAGTGGCATCTCGGCTCCGGCAAGGACCAAATCCCGGTCGCGCGCGGATTCGACCATAGTTTCGCAATGCTTAGTGGCGCCGGAAGTCATTTCGATCATCGAGGATATGGCGAAAAGTACGCCGTTATTAGCTACACCGAAGATGGCGAAAAGGCGACTCTGCCGGTTGATCACTATTCGTCGGTCACGTATGCCGACAAATTAGTCGAGTTCGTGAACAGCGATGATTCGCAGACACCGTTCTTTGGCGTTCTATCGTTTTCCGCGCCGCATTGGCCATTGCAAGCGCCCAAGTATGCCATTGATCGGTACGAACAAGTTTACTTGGAAGGATGGGACGCTATACGGGAACAGCGCTTTGCTCGCATGAAGGCGATTGGATTGATCCCGAAGTCCCTTACGTTTCCGCCTCGAGTTGCGACGTCACCGGCCTGGTCATCTCTGGGCGCAGATGAGCAGCGGCGAAATGCTCGGGTGATGGCTGTTTACGCGGCCATGGTTGACTTGATGGACGAGAACCTCGGCCGAGTGCTGGAGCGGCTGAAGGAGTCCGGTCAACTCGAGAACACCGTGGTAATTTTCATGTCGGACAACGGGGCGGATGCGCATGCAATCGTGGACTACCCTGTCTACGTCGATTGGTTGCGCGAGCACTTCGAAACGGTCGAGCCATCGGGTAATGCTGACTCATTTATATTCGCCGGGCCCGAATGGGCGCAGGTGAGCGCCACGCCGCATCGAGATGCGAAAAGTAGCCTTGGGGAAGGCGGCGTACGTTCACCTTTGATCATTACCGATTTTCGAAATCTACGCGCACAAGAAGACCGTATTAAGGCCTTTACAACCGTCCTGGATATTGTGCCGACAATGCTCGACCTTGTAGGCAATGGGGTAGATACGAGTCGATACGACACGGATAAAACGATTCGGCCAACGGGGCGATCCGTTCTGCCCATTATCGCTGGAACAATGTCGGTGGTGCATGCTGAAACAGAATCGCTCGGCTTTGAGTACAGCGGACACTCGGCGCTCATTCAGGGGAAATGGAAGGCGTTGCGCCGAAAACAGAAAGAGGGTGAAAGCAGCTGGGCGCTTTACGATCTTGAAGCCGATCAGACAGAACTGAATGATCTTGCCAGTGTTTTCCCCGCGCGCCTCGAAGAGATGAAGAAAGCGTACGCTCAATACGAGGCCGATGTCGGCGTGATCAGCCGGTGATCCTCGAAGATTACGCCGAGAGGTACTGACGAGTGAGCATAATCACTTGCCAGTACCCGTGGAAGAGTTTCATTTGATAGGTGAAGATACTGAAAACGCTCTGTAGCAAGACGAGGTGGAAATCGTGGGTTTCATATGGTCATTCGACTCGAAGTCCTAGACAAAGCCGTCCCATACTCTGCGTAGAAAGGTAGATAAATCAACGTCATGCGGATGCAGGATTCTATGGGACCGCCATAGTTGTAAGCAACTAAATTAATTGAAGAAAATAGAATTCAGCACACTGGCTTCGAACCAAGTACTTCCAGAGTAATCCTTACCGACTTATGACCATGCATCTACTGAGTGGGTCGGGAGTTCGAATCTCTCCGGGCGCGCCAAAATTCATGAGAAAAGTCAGTTACTTAACAGTGACTGGCTTTTTCTTTGTCTGTAATTTCTGAGCAATAACGTAGCGATTCAGTCTGCGATCGTCCAAACGCTCATGCGATAGCCGATAGGCCTCTTTCCCGGACAATGTTGAGTAGCTTTAGGGATGGACCGCTGGGTT
>RCNB010001287.1_pt1 | contig 15839 bp, 11 predicted proteins | sample 2041321 | NCBI WGS metagenome assembly RCNB01 (sample SAMN09708232, study PRJNA481090) | Marine sediment metagenome, whole genome shotgun sequencing project. | reverse complement strand
TATCTGACAAAGCGGGAAGCACCTGCATAAGCTCCTTCAGCCTGCTGCCGCTATCCCTGTTTTCCTTTATATGTTTCAGGAGCAAAGCCTTTTTTTCTTCACGATCCAGCCCTTTTTTACGCGTGTAGGTACCCTTTTTATCAACCATTTTGTAATACCGGCGGCTGAGGATATATTTGACCCCACGGCCACGGCCGAAACGCTCTACAACGCCCTTTTCCACAAGTGACTGCAAACGGTTTTGAAGATGATTCGGCACCCTGTGTTCTCTGTGTATATGATCCAGCAACAAAAAATCGGCTGTGCTGAAAAGTTCTAAAGTCTCCCGCCCCACCTTTTCGAGGAACTGCAAAAAATGGGGGTCCTGTACTTCTCCGTTGAGGTTAAGAACGACCTGATATTGATCCGTACCCGTAAAATCAGGCGTTGGTTTACTCTCCTTAATGCTCAATTCAAACATAAGGTTCATACCCTGCCCGGAGCGTTCTACAAGGCCGCATTTGGCAAAAATATCTGCAATACACCGGTTACGTGGCAATTGACGATCAAGAATATTCTGCTCGTTAATACCAACAGGGAAGCCACCTGGACTTTCAAGTACTAACCGGCGGGGATTTTGTCTGACAAAAACACTGCCGCCAAGCTGATAGTCCCGATGGCTGACGGCATTTAAAACAGCTTCTCGAACAACACGCTCGGAAAAAGTCGGAATATCCAGAACAAACAGACCTGACTGAAACTGCTGGATATCATTCCTCAGGTTAATCAGGTTCCATAGTTCATCTAAGAAGCTGAAAAAACCCTGCCGAAATTCCTTTCTCTGCTGAGCAGGACCAGAAGCGTCGGAAGCACGATACTCAAAAACAACTTCCGCCTGAGCAAGATGTCGCCCAAGGGCCTTCCGGGTGCCGAACAAAATCAGGGCAGCATAGGTTAAACTGCCGTCAACCAGGGCTTCAGCATCATTAAGCAGCTGTTTCTGAGTAAGATTGGTTAAACCTCGATTCCCGGACTTGTTAATCCAACGTTTACGAAAGTTTTCAATAGCCAATGTGTCCAAATCATCCATGGTGGCGGAAGCACATATATCCGCCGAGAAATCATGTCCTGCCTCTGCAAAAATATCGTGCAGCCGGTCTTCGGACATTGCCACCAGGCTGTCGGCCTGTCGTTGCCAGTAAATCCCTTTATATTTGACGGGATTTCCGATTGGATGCGTGGGGACATGAAAAATCAGAACCCGGCCATTAGGGTGATTGACTATGCTAAAATCAATGTTTAAATGTAATTGTTCGATAAGACCAAACCTTGTTCGTTCCGGTTGCTTGAAAGCCCGAGACCCCACAACGCTTCTGGGGCGTTTGTCTGTTACTCCAAGAACCATCTTTCCGCCGCCTTCATTGGCAATTGCCGCACAATATTTGACAAGAGTCTCAAAGTGAAAGCTCTTTCTGGCTTCCTTGAACTCAAGTTGTTCTCCCTCTTTGGAAGTTATTAGCTCTTCCAGTTGTTTAATTGCCATTTGGTTATTCATAAATCTTTCCTTAGTGCCTCAATGCGACCCGTGATATGTTTGATTCGAGTATTCAGTTGAACCTGCGTGCCCAAGTTCTTCTCTTTTTTCAGCTTGCCCTGGATTTCCGATTGTTATATGGGTTTTAATTTATAAGAATTTTCTTTTTGGGTTTGCTCCACATTCTTCACCCTTTTCCGCAATTTCCACCTGTTGATATCTAAGAATAAGAGTATCACACCCAAAACGATAAGGTCAACGACTTGTACTTCCCCTCTCCTCGGTTGATATCAGGAACTTAAAGAGATGAGCCGTGCATCTTTCTTTCTTGGTTTGAGCTCTGACCTGGCTAACGTTTCAGTCTACTTAACTGCACAAAAAATGCTAAGGTTCGGTTCTGAGTACTTTTGCACTTTGAATATTTCATCTGTTTGGATTAGTATATAGCTGCATTTATTCAGAAAATTTAAGGGAATGAGCCGATTCTCTGAAATTTTTCAGCAGGAGGTGAGCTTATGATCCTAACATACGGTATGGTCGGGGGAGGACAGGGCGCCTTTATTGGTGATGTGCACCGGAAATCCATCGCCCTGGACGGGAAAGCCGAACTGGTTGCCGGTTGTTTTTCCCAGGACCATCAAAACACCCTGGCCACAGGCAAAATGTTGGGGCTGGACAAAGACAGATTGTATGAGTCTTTCGAAGAGATGATGGCAGCCGAGGGGCAGCGAAAAGATAAGATCGATTTTGTGGTTATTGTCACCCCGAATAATTCTCACTTTGCCATCGCTAAATCAGCCATGGAAAACGGGATTCATGTGGTCTGTGACAAACCGTTGACCACGGACAGCAGTGATGCCGAAGAGCTTGCCAGGCTTTCGTCCGATAACGATCTTTTCTTCTGTGTGACCTACACATATACCGGATATCCGGTGGTCAAACACCTCCGGGAGATGATCGCCAAAGGGGATCTGGGTGACATCCGGTTTGTCAATGCCGAATATCCGCAGGAATGGCTTTCCACTCCTTTGGAAGAGAGCGGGCAAAAGCAGGCCGCATGGAGATCCAACCCAAAATTTACCGGTATATCCAATTGTGTGGGCGACATTGGCAGCCACATAGAAAACATGGTGTCCTATTTGACCGGATTGAAGATAAAATCCTTGTGTGCTCGATTGGATACGTTTGTTGATGGAAGAACTCTCGATGACAACGCATCCATCATGGTCAATTACGACAGTGGAGCCAAAGGTCTGTACTGGAGCTCCCAGATCGCTGTGGGCCATGACAACGGCCTCAGGGTGAGGATTTATGGCACGAAAGGATCGATCGAGTGGTCCCAAGAGGATCCCAACTACGCCAAGGTATGTGACCTGGATAAACCTACGGTTACCATTTCACGTGGCCGGGACGATCTGTATCCCCATGCCCAGAGTTATTCGCGTATTCCGGCCGGTCATCCGGAGGGCTATTTCGAGGCTTTTGCCAACATCTATTCCACTTTCTGTGATGCTTTGGGCAAAAAACTGGCCGGCGAGTCCTTAACGGGCGAAGAGATGGATTTTCCGGGTGTAACGGAAGGTGTCCAAGGTGTTAGATTTATCGAGAAGTGTGTGGAAAGTTCCCAAAAAGGATCAATATGGGTAGATTTATAGCAATATCAGATATTAATCTGATGTTGCTGTAAAATGGGAAATATCGGCATTTTTTATAAATAATTCAGGAAGGAGGTAAGAATGGGAAGGCCAGTTACATTATTTACCGGGCAATGGGCGGATTTGACCTTTGAAGATATCTGCCAAAAAGCCAGCGGGTGGGGCTATGACGGATTGGAGATCGCCTGCTGGGGAGATCACATGGAGGTGCAAAAAGCCGCCGAAGATCCGGGATATGTGGAAGAAAAAAAGAAGATACTCGAAAAATACAACCTGAAGTGTTGGGCTTTGGGTGCACACTTGGCCGGCCAGTGTGTGGGCGACAGGCAGGATGAGCGTTTGGATGCCTTTGTCCCCGATGACTTAAAAGGGAAACCCGATAAGATCCGCCAATGGGCCACAGAAGAAATGAAATTCACGGCCCAGGCAGCCAAAAAAATGGGTTGTTATGTGGTCAACGGATTCATGGGCTCGCCGATTTGGGCATTCTGGTATTCTTTCCCACCGACCACAGACGAGATGGTAGAGGAGGGCTTCCAAAAGATACGTGAACTGTGGACACCGATTTTTGACGAGTGCGACCGGTTGGGTGTGAAGTTTGCCCTCGAAGTTCATCCCACGGAGATAGCCTTTGACCTGTATTCCACCAAAAAACTTTTTGATGTGTTTGAAAACCGGCCCACTCTGGGGATAAATTTCGATCCCAGTCATCTTTTGTGGCAGGGGATGGAGCCGCACATGTTTATCCTCGAATTTCCGGACAAGATCTACCACACGCACATGAAGGATGTGGCGGTCACTCTGGATGGCAAAGCCGGCATTCTAGGATCGCATCTGCCTTTCGGTGACCTACGTCGAGGGTGGAACTTCCGGTCCTTGGGGCACGGGGATGTGAATTTTGAGGAGATCATCCGGGCCTTGAACGATATCGGTTATAAAGGCCCTCTTTCTGTCGAGTGGGAAGACAACGGAATGGACCGGGAATTAGGCGCACAAGAGTCCGTGGAGTTTGTCCAGAGCATGAACTTTGCTCCGTCGGATGTGGCTTTCGACAAGGACATGAAGGGGTGATCTGAATTTATTGACTTAGTGAGAAATCAAAATGATTGAATCAAAGCATGGCAAAAAGGAAAAAAGGCTTTCCCGCCGGGATTTTCTCAAGTCTTCGGCATCAGCCGGGTTGGGCATGGCTCTGGCAGGCTCCGCTTTGGCCAAGTCATCATCGGCAGAACTGAACGTCGCCGTGATCGGCACGGGTGTTCAGGGGAGAGTATTGATCGAATCAATGTTGCGTATTCCTGAAGTCCGCATCACAGCCATCTGTGACATCTGGGAGTACAGCCGGCAGTACGCCAGCCGATATCTGTTGAAATACGGGCAAAAGGTCAATGTGTACGAGGACTACAGGGATCTTCTGAGCAAAGAAAAGAATCTGGATGCTGCGGTCGTAGCTTCTCCCGATTGGATGCATGCCGAACACGCCAACGCCTGCATGCAAACCGGCCTCCATGTGTACTGCGAAAAAGAGATGTCCAACTCGCTGGCCAAGGCCAAAACCATGGTGCAGACAACACACCGAACAGGGAAACTCCTCCAGATCGGACACCAGCGTCGGAGCAATCCCCGGTATATCCACGCCATCGACCAGCTGATCCACGAAATAAAGATACTGGGTCGGGTGAACGTCCTTTATGCCCAGTGGAACAGCGCCAAAAGCGACATGCTGGGCTGGCCCAACAGATACACCATCTCCCAGGCAATCCTGTCTAAATACGGATACCGTTCGATGTCCGAGTTCAGGAACTGGAGGTGGTTCAAGAAATACGGGGGCGGCCCCCTTGTTGATTTGGGCTCCCACCAGATCGATCTTTTCAGCTGGGTTTTGGGGGCAAATCCCAGGTCTGTGGTGGCCAGCGGGGGCACGGACTATTACAAAGACCGGGAGTTGTATGACAACGCCATGGCCATCTATGAATTCGATACGGAATCTGGACCGGCCCGCGCCATGTACCAGGTCCAAACAACGACCAAACATGGGGGATTTTACGAGGCTTTCATGGGCGAAAACGGCTCGATCGTTTTGTCCGAAGTTCCCCAGAGAGGTGACTGGGCCATGCGGGAGGCCCACGCGCCGGAATGGGATTCTCTGGTACGGGAAGGGTATCTAAAAACGGAAAAACCCCCGCTCCGGAAAATCGACACCAAAAATATCTTTCTGGATGTAAGAGTTACGGCCGAGGCAGGCCGGTGGCCGCTTCCTGTAGAATTGGCCAAACCGGCCCATCAGCCCCATCTGGAGAATTTTTTCAGTGCCATCCTTCATGGTACGCCATTGACTTGCCCGGCCGAAATCGGTTATGAATCGGCTGTTGCGGTTCTAAAAGCCAATGAAGCCGTCAAAACTCGCCGCGTGATGATGTTTCGACCCCAAGATTTTAAAGCATGAAGTACCATAAAACGTTTTGTTGGATTGTGATTGCAGTTCTTTTTGGCCTGGGTGTATCCCTGTTTTTGCCGGCCCAAACACCCCAAAAAAAGACGACCTGGGACGGAAGCCGCACCACAGCCGTGCACTGGCTCCAGCTAAAAGACGAATTCGACCAGCTTATCGTTCCTTCGGATTACTACACGCTGCCGTATTCGGCACAATACACTTGTACACCCTGCCATGACTACAGAATCATACAGGAAGGGCTGCATTTCAATGCTCTCTTTTCTACCCAGCATGGCCGTCCGGGTGAACCCTGGATTTGGGCGGATCCGAAAACAGGGACTGTTTTGCCCCTTTCCTATCGTGGTTGGCCTGGAGTTTGGAATCCCAAAGATTTGGGCCTTACACGATGGGATTTTACCCTGCTTTTCGGCCGGCATATGACAGGAGGAGGAGTATCGGAGCCAGAGGATGATGAAGTCAGTCCCGATTCCCGATGGGAAGTCTCCGGAAAACTGGAGATGAACTGCATGGGATGCCACAATGCCTCGAGGCAACAGAGCCACAGCGAGTGGGCCAAACAGGTCTTGCGCCACAATTTCCGCTGGGCAGCCACGGCGTCTTCGGGATTGGGAGAAGTGGGAGGCATGGCATCACGGCTTCCCGGGACATGGGATCTTTTTGACGGTCCCAATCCGGATGATACCGAATGGGCTGTGGTTCCTACAGTCCGGTACTGGCCTTCGCAATTCGATAGCAAACACCGGGTGTTTTTTGATATTGCGCCCAAGATTGATGACCAGCGCTGTTTGGCTTGTCATTCTGTGACCCGGGTTGGGGAAAACAGGCTCACTGCACATCAAGACATTCATTCGGCTGCAGGGATAGGATGTGTGGACTGCCATCGGAATGACATTGGCCACAGTATGACACGAGGATATGAGGAGGAGGCAGAGGATTATCAAGATGGCAAAAGAGGTGAGTTTTCCTGCTGGGGCTGCCATATGGACGAAGACCTGTCCAAACGGGGCAGTGAGACGGCAGGCCGGTTGGGAGCTCCTTATCCAGAGCATTCCGGGATCCCGGCAGTCCATTTCGAGAGACTATCCTGTACGGTTTGCCATTCCGGTCCTCTTCCGTCAAAAGAATCGACCCAAGTGAGGACATCCCGAGGTAACAGGCTTGGCATTTATGGTGTTGCCCAGTGGTCCACCGAATGGCCGCAAATCGTGGAGCCGGTGTTTGTGAGGGATCAGTCCGGCAAGATAGCTCCGCACCGGTTGATGTGGCCGGCTTATTGGGGAAAAATGGAAGGGGAAAATATTACACCGCTGCGGCCGTCAGATGTGGAGAAAGCTGCGGGAAAGATCCTGATGGTTGAGGAGAGTGTAGTTGAGGTTCTCAAGGCCATCGCTTTATACGGGGAGATCGAAGGTGTGCCCGTTCTTGTTCTTTCGGGAAATGTTTACGGACCCAACGTGGACGGGCTTTTGGATGTGTCTGTGTATCCTGGGGAAGAAGTCAGTGCAGAGATTTATTGGGCCATCAAGTCCGATGGAGGAATAATTCCACTAATACCGGAGTTCGATCCCGATGCCGAAGAACCCGATGTCGATGCAGAAATCCGCATCCAGAATGTCCTCATGGCGTTGGACACCCTTGAGAACGTACCAGGACAGCCTTCCATAATCTATAAAAAGGCCATGTACCACCTCCCGGAAGGGTATTTGGAAAAAAAAGAGGCGCCAGAAGAGGTTACCACGACAGCGAAGCTTGTTTGGCTGGAAGATGATAAAATCACGCCTGCAGTTTCCGGTTTTCAAGTGCGCTCTGTGGTGGCCACGGTCGGGTCTGACCAAACCTTGACTGAGGAGCAAGTGGCCCTAGTCTTCCAATCCCTTCCCCAGAATGATGCAGAGGATTCTTTTTATGTCTATGTGTCGGGAGGAAAGGTTTTCAGGCTCGATGAAGAAGGTAAGCTTACGAATAGCAAACATCCAGCCGCAGAACCTGTTGTTTGGCCTCTGGGCCATCGAGTGCGACCGGCCCAGCAATCCCTGGGAATTAACGGGTGCACAGATTGTCATTCGGAGAGCTCGGCCTTCTTTTTCGGAAAAATCAAAGGAAACGGGCCTCTGAAAATGGACAAATTCGAGAAGCGTTCTGCCCATTCTTTCATGGACCTGAACTTGCCTTATCAAAAACTTTTTGGATTTTCTTTCCGGATTCGACCGCTGTTGAAAGTGGTATTGTTCGTTGTGGCAATTATCGTGGGCTCTATGCTTCTTTTCATGTTGATGGTGATCTTGGGACGTTACACTGGGCTTTTCGAAAAAAGGAGATGATTTTGACGTTCGCGATTATATCGATTTTCTGTTTGCTCGCCCTGTTTTTTGTGTTGTCCTATCATCGCTTTCGGAATAATCAATACAATAATTATTTTTCATGGCTCCAAAGCCGGGTGCCCATTTTTGTCAAAACTCCGTGGATCGAACGTTCCAAGAAGATCTATCGCTCTTGGTTCATCCAGAGATATCCGGACAACCAGAGATGGATTTACATAGGCCTGGCCTTGAGCTATTGTTACTTGGTCCTGAGCGGCTTTATTTTCGCGCTGATAAGTGTCCGGCTGTTCGGATTGGTTTTGCTCCTTCATGTTGTTCTGGGGGGGCTTTTTTCCGTGTGCTTGTGCCTGGCGGTTCTTTTGCGAGCCCGTTTTTACACATGGAATGTGGAAGATTTAGCCCCAGCAAATCTCAAGACAAAAGCAGGAAAGCGGAAGGTATGGCAGATTGTTCTGTTCTGGATTTTTGTGGCTTCCGGACTCGTTCTGATCGTGACAGCCCTGTTCCAGATGCTTCCCCAATTTTCTTTGCGGGCGCAACTGATCATTTTTGAAGTCCATAGGTATGCCGCTCTGGAAATTCTTCTTGCAGGGATCGCTTTTCTGTATTTCTCTCTGGTTGATGATGGCCAATGAGTGATAAAAAGAGGGACTTGGTCTTCCGGTTTGCCCATTTTGCGATGGGAACCACCTTTGAAATCATGCTGGCTGAAGAGGATGAGGACTACGCACGCCAGATTTCCCAAGCCGTTTTTGCCGAGATCGACAGGATCAAGGAAATAATCAGCAGGTTCAATCCCACCAGTGAAATCGGACAGATCAATCGCATGCGAGCCGGCCAATCTTTGCGTATCGGCATAGAAACGTATGAATGCCTGAAAATGGCTTTGATGGTGCAATCTCAGACTAATGGGGCTTTTGACATCAACGTCGGTTCCCTGATGAAATATAGAGGAGAGCCGCTTTTCGATAAACAACTTCATCGAGTTGATATCCTTGAACATTTGGAATTGTCTCAAAAATCGCGGGGATATGCGGTCAAATTTCTTACAGCTAAGGAGATGGAAAAGCCCATAGTATTGGACCTGGATCTTGGAGGCATTGGCAAGGGATATGCTCTCGACTGCACTCTGGAGATTCTTTCCGATTGGGGAGTAGACCGGGCCCTGGTGCATGGAGGCACTAGCACAGCCCTGTCCATTGGCACTCCGCCTGAAGGCGAAGGACAAAGGAAGGGTTGGCCTGTCGGGATCGGTGGGAAATGGGAATGCCCAAACACACCCAAGAAAATTTTCCTGAAGGACCGGGCATTGAGCGGTTCTGGAACCGAAGTCAAAGGGGACCACATTTTTGACCCGAGAATAGACAAACCGGCTAAGGGACATCTGAGTGCTTGGGTTTCTCATCCGTCAGCTGCCATTGCCGATGCCCTTTCCACGGCATTTATGGTCATGAACACCGAGGAGGTGCGGGTCTACTGCAAGGAGCACCCGGATGTTTGGACTATGGTGGTTATCGATCCCCAAACCTGCGAGGTGTTCAACCCCGACATCTCTGCCCAGTGAAAAGGAAAAATGTTATACTAAGGGAGGTAATCTGACAAAGGAGTGAGCGATGATAAAAAGGATGTTTTGGGGAATGTTGATCCTGCCGATTCTAGTGCTTTTTGTTTGGGATACAGGAATTGCATTTCAAGATAATGGTCAAGAAAAAGTGGTGTTGGAACTAAAATTGCCCAAACCCATGTTTGTCGGGACCCCACGCAACATCCGCAGTAAGAACCTGGAAAGAATAACCGGTAAAAAACGCGGCCCTTTTTATGTCCCTCCGGGAACAGAGCTGCTTTCGCTGAATAAGCCTGTAACCGGGAGCGACACCGCGCCGGTCATTGGTGAGTTGGAGTTTGTGACCGACAAGGAAAAATCCGGCGAAGAGGGATACTTTGTGGAACTCGGTCCAATGATGCAGTGGGTCCAGATCGATCTCGAGAAAACATACAGCCTGCATGCTATCCTTATCTGGCACTACCACAGCCAGGCCCGTGTCTACCGGGATGTGATCGTTCAGGTTTCCGAAGATCCCGACTTCATCACCGGTGTCAATACGATTTTCAACAATGACCACGACAATACTACCGGTTTAGGAATCGGGAAGGACAAGGAATATATCGAGACCAACGAGGGGCGCTTGATCGATCCGAGGGGAGCCAAAGCCCGTTATGTGCGACTTTTCAGCCGAGGGAACACCTCGAATGAGATGAACCATTATGTGGAGGTGGAGGTTTACGGCACGCCGGCAAATGAATAAAAAACCGGCCTTTTACGGGCTATTTCTGCTTGCCGTTTGTGCAGCCATTTTGTTTCGTGTGGTCCGCCTGGACCTTCGCCCGATGCACCATGACGAGGCCAACCAGGCGGTCAAGTTCGGGGATCTGCTGGAAAGAGGGGAGTACCGGTACGATCCCATCGAACATCACGGCCCTACCCTGTATTATTTTTCGCTGCCGTTTGCCTGGATAGGCTCGGGAAAGTCTTTTGCTGCCCTCGATGAAGTGACCCTGCGTCTCGTTCCGGCTTTGTTAGGGGTGGGAATCGTGCTTCTTCTCCTGCTCCTTAAAGATGGATTCTCCCGTTCGGCCATCGTTTTTTCCGGGATTTTTGTTGCCGTTTCCCCTCTTATGGTTTTTTACAGCCGGTTTTACATTCAGGAGACCTTGTTGGTGTTTTTTCTCCTTGGGGCTATCGCAGCGAGTTGGCGCTACCATGTGGAACGGACATGGGGATGGGCGGCCGCGACCGGTCTTTTTATCGGGCTGATGTATGCCACCAAAGAAACCTGTTTCATCGCTTTTGGAGCGCTTTTTGTCGGATTGCTGTTGGCCCGGATTTTCACCAAAGAGTCTATCGAAAAAAAACCGTCTATAAGCCACGCCTTCATTCTTTTGGGTTCGGCTTTTCTTGTGGCCTTCCTGTTGTTTTCTTCCTTTTTCCAAAATCCCAAGGGGATCGTGGATTCCGTCCTTTCCTTTCAGAGCTATTTTGGCAAAGCCGGGGAGGTCGGGTTCCATTCCTATCCCTGGCCCTACTATTTGAAGATGCTGACATTTTCCAGGTATGGAAACGGACCGGTCTGGAGCGAAGCGCTTATACTGGTCCTGGCAATTGTCGGTTGTGTGGCTGCTTTTTATCCGAAATGGCAAAAAGATTTCTCGCCCTTGTTTATGCGGTTTGTCTTTTTTTTCACTCTTCTGACCACTGCTGTCTACTCATTGATTCCGTACAAAACTCCCTGGAACATGCTTCCGTTTTTTATCGGAATTATCCTTTTGGCAGGAAACGGAGCCGCATTCCTTCTGGATCGCAGTAAAAATTTAGCTTCCTGGAGTTTAATCCTGTTGATTTTGTGCGCCGGAATATTCCACCTCGGGATCCAATCCCATGCCGCAAACTTTCGGTATTATGCGGATTCTCGCAATCCCTATGTTTATGCCCACACAAGCACAGATTTTTTGAACCTTGTCCAACGGATAGAAGATATCGCTCAATTTCATCCGGATAAGATGGACATGTTGATAAAAGTCATCACACATCCGGACGAGGCCTGGCCTTTGCCTTGGTACTTGAGAGGTTTCTCCCGGGTGGGATACTGGCAGGAGGCGGAGGATGCCGGGGTGTTGGAAGATGTTCCGGTTGTAATATCCTCCATCGATAAAATGGAAAAAATACTCGCGAAACTGCAGGAAACCCATCAGAGTGAATTTTTTGGATTGAGGCCTGAGGTTCTGTTGGCTGTGCACATACGTAAGGACCTCTGGGAAAAATTCCTGGAAAGCAGGCGGTAACCAAGTGGATATATCGATCGTAATCCCCGCTTTCAATGAAGAAAAAAAGATCGGTTTTGATGTTCAGGTCGCCGCTGTCTTTATCGATGAAGAAGCCCTGCTCGGCGAGGTTATCGTCGTGGACGATGGGAGCACAGACAATACGGCTGAAGAGGCACAAAATGCGACGCTTCCTTCAGCAATAGAACGGAATATCATCCGTTTGGATAAAAATCGGGGGAAAGGATTTGCTGTTAAGACCGGGATTTTAGCGTCCAAGGGAGATGTGGTTTTGTTTGCGGATAGCGGCACCTGTGTGCCCTACCCCAATGCGCTGGCGCAGATTAAAAGGATTCGTGGGGGGGAGCTTGATATCGCTATGGCGTCCCGGCGGTTGAAGGAAACGAAAATCCATCGAAACAGGAGTTTGAAACGCCGGTTGTTGTCCTCGTTTTTTCGTCTGGTGGCCAGGATCATTACAGGCGTGCCGAACCGGTTTTCAGACACACAATGTGGTTTCAAGATTTATCGTGGGGAGATTGCCAGAGAGTTGTTCGGAAAATGTAAAACGACCGGTTTTCTGTTCGAGCTGGAAGTATTGCTTCGTGCCCTGAAGCGGGAGTATCGAATCGAAGAGTTTCCGGTGGAATGGACGTGCGACCTGGACACAAGGCTGAGGCCTGGAAGCGATGCGGTTGGCGTGCTCAAAGAGATGTTTCAGGTCCGCTCTATTATCAAAAAAGACAAAGATTAAACGGGTCTCTTCCTTCAGACATGTCCTCCGCGTGCTCAATACAACATAGCCGTCTGACTCCGTCAGATTCCCTCGAAGAACGATTCGTGAAGGCTAGATCCTCAATGGCGCTCCAGACATGCCTGATAGAAGAGAACTGATTAAACTGTTTCCCCTGATTATTTCTTTTCTAAGTCGCGGATCCAGATGTTACGGAATCGGACCGGGTTGCCGTGGTCCTGCAAAGAGATGGGAAGCCTGTCCGGATGGGCGTTGTAGGGGGGGCGAGCCTTATGGACGGTGGGGCCTATCAGTTCGGCGTTGTTGTGCACTAGGATGTTGTTGTGAAATACTGTCATCCAGGCCGGGCTGATCAAATTTCCCTTATCATCGAATCGGGGTCTCCGGAATATGATGTCGAAGGTCTGCCATTCACCTGGAGGACGGCAGGCATTAACCAAGGGTGGGTATTGGGCATAAAGGGCTGCCGTCATGCCATCGGCGTATGTTTTGTTGTCATAACAATCGAGTACCTGAACCTCGTAAATGTTCATCAAAAACACACCGCTGTTCCCGCGGTCTTGACCTTCGCCCTTTACGAGAACAGGGGATGCCCATTCGACATGAAGCTGGCAGTCTCCAAAGTTTTGTTTGGTTCGTATGGCGCCGGTCTTAGCAACAACTTCCATGTAGGCATTTTCGACCTTCCAGCGGGCCGATTGTCCTTTTCCATCTGTCCATTGTGAGAGGTCCTTACCATCGAAAAGGATGATAGCATCCGAAGGTGCGGGCACAGGTTTGCCTGCCGGGCCTGGATCGACAACCGGAGGTAAAGGCCTGTCCGGATCATGAACCTTCCATTTTTCGACTTCCTGTTTGGCGGTTTGTCCGTTCAAATAGACTCCTCCCAGAAAAATCAGGATAGAAAACAATGTAAGCCAAAGGGGTTGTTTCATCGAGGCCTCCAGGGTATTACAGGGACCAACCCGGTCTGTATTCTTTATGAAGAAACTGATTGGCTGCGGGAAAGTTGGTGAATTCCATTTTTTCACCGTCCCACTCGAGTTTGGTGTATTTGTCCTGCATCAGGACGGCGATGTTGGCCAGGAGCATGGCTTCTGTAAGGACTGCCGAGTAGGAAAAATCGGTCGTGGATTTTTTGCCGGCCTTGATGGCTTCTATCCATTCCTCGTGGATGCCTGGTGAGCGGGGGATGGTTTTTTCCGGTCTGTTGTACTCTTGCATTTTGGTTTCGGGAACCAATCTTGGACTTTCGCCATAGGTGTTGCACATCAAGTTCCCTTTATCACCCACGAATAAGACGCCGCCGCCATCATCGCCCATCATCCGGCCGGGCTCGATATCATGCGGCCGGGGAGGCATCAGCCCTCCGTCATACCAGGTCAATTTAACGGGAGGCATTTTGCCGCGTTTGGGAAAATCGTAGGTAACGACTTCGGCAAGGGGATAGGAATCTTTGGTGTATTTTGTGGAGCTGGCTTGAACAGAAATGGGATACCCCAATTTTAGGGCCCAGAAGGGCTGGTCCATCAGGTGGGCGCCCATATCTCCGAGGGCACCTGTACCGTAGTCCCACCATCCCCTCCAGACAAAGTGGCATAGATCAGGGTGGTAGGGCCGGAAGGGCGCGGGACCTAGCCAGAGGTTCCAGTCCAGAGTCGAGGGCACCGAGGGAATTTCTTTGGGTGCATCGATTCCCTGGGGCCAGATCGGGCGGTTGGTCCAGACATGGACTTCGTGCACATCTCCGATAGCACCGTCCCAGATCCACTCGTTGATCAGACGGGCGCCTTCGCCGGCATGACCCTGGTTGCCCATCTGCGTTACGACTTTGGCCTCCTTGGCGGCCTTTGTCAGCAAGCGTGCTTCCTTGATGGTGTGGGTAAGCGGCTTCTGGACAAAGGTGTGTTTTCCCATTTTGATAGCCATCATGGCGATAACAGCATGGTTATGATCAGGTGTGGTGACGGTTATAGCATCCAGGTTTTTCTCCTTTTCCAGCATGATCCGGAAGTCTCGGTATTTATTAGCCTTGTCATACATAGGCTGGTTTTGGGGATCGTTCCGCTCATGTTTCAGGAAATCGGCCATGTGGGTGTCATCGACATCACACAGGGCGACGACGTTTTCAGAGGAAACGTTCCAAATGTCAGATGTCCCCTGTCCTCCCACGCCCACGCATCCGATATTCAACTTGTCGCTGGGTGCCGTGATTCCCGGGCCTCCCAAAACATGGCGGGGAATGATCATCATTCCTGCGGCAGCCGTTGCCGAAGCACCGAGAAATTCACGTCTTGTGATTTTTGATGCTTTTTTCGATGGATTTTTTTTGGTTGCTTTCATGATTGTCGTCCTTTCTCGTTTTCTTATTTTTCGTATTTATTAATATACTCTTAGCCAGATAGTGTCAACTCTACAATGATCATCCTTAGAGCTGCTTAAAGCAGCCAAGAAACCTATTGTGTTTCTACGGGTTTGGGTTCGAGGCCGAGATCGCACAGGATCAGATAGACGGTGAAGCCGACAACAAAGGAGATCAATGTTTCCAGTCCGTACGGGAAACCGATGCCGGGTATGACACCGAGGATACCGAAGAAAAATCCCACGCCCCACGCGATATAGCCTGCCCAGTTGATTCCTTTTCTGGGTCCGATCCACTTGCCGTTCCGCAGATAGTCGGCAGTCATGGCTCCGATGATCGGCCCGAAGGATGCACCGATGATCAGGAAAAAAGCCACAAGGTTTTGAGAAACGCCTGTCGCTGCCAGTACCGTTCCTATGGCTCCTGCTCCCAGCGTCAGAACGATTCGAGGGATCTTGGGGATCATGGTGGAGAAGGCGTTTCCTGCAAGGAAAGCACAAAATCCTGTCGGACAAATGCAGGCTATCACGAAAACCCAGAACATGATCAAAGCCACGATACCCCCGACAGCCCCGATGGAGTTGATGAAGACAGAAAAGACATCCAAATTAGCTGTTCCCATTCCACCGTTGGCTGCGATCTGAGGATCCTTACCGATGGCGCCGGCTATGGTCAAGAGAGCAAAAAAACCGGCAATCAGAGCGGCCAATGTGATTCCGAAAAATCCTCCCAGGACTACGTCCTTTTTATTCCGGTTGTTCATCGTGAAATCTGCACCGGCCGCACCCGCTGTGGCAAAAAAGCCTGCCGTGGCCTGGAGCGCAGCAAAAGCTCCCAGGGCCATGACCGGGATGATAATCGCTACCCCCCTGCCTGTAATGATCGTCGAGGAGAAATTGGAGAGCCCACTTATGTTGGAAATGCCGGCTACGACGATGATCAACAATGGAAACACCGGGA
>RCNB010003549.1_pt1 | contig 15841 bp, 16 predicted proteins | sample 2041321 | NCBI WGS metagenome assembly RCNB01 (sample SAMN09708232, study PRJNA481090) | Marine sediment metagenome, whole genome shotgun sequencing project. | reverse complement strand
CAAAATTAGTTGCCGGATGTTTTTCCAGAAGTTATGACAATACTTTATCTACGGGGAAAAAACTGGGCTTGAATTCCGGGCGACTTTATAAAAATTATAGGGAAATGGCCGAGAAAGAGGGGGCAAAAGAGGATAAAATTGATTTTGTTATCATTGTAACCCCTAATAATTCACATTTTGAGATAGCCAGAGCTTTTTTAGAAAAAGGTATTAATGTTGTTTGCGATAAGCCTTTGACCTTGAAAGTTGAAGAGGCTGAAGAACTAATAAATTTGGCCAGGAAAAGAGATTTGCTTTGTTGTGTGACTTATACTTATTCCGGTTATCCCATGGTAAAACATGCTCGAGAAATAATTAGCAGAGGTGAGATTGGGAAGATTAGGATGGTAATGGGAGAATATCTCCAGGAATGGCTGGCTATGCCGGTAGAGAAAGAAGAAGGAAACAAGCAGGCATCCTGGCGCACTGACCCCAGATATTCCGGAAAGTCTAATTGTGTAGCGGATATTGGAAGCCATATAGAAAATACTGTCTCTTATACAACCGGATTGGAAATCGATTCTCTTTGTGCTAATTTAGATATTTTTGTTGAGGGAAGAGCACTCGATGACAATGCAGAGGTTTTAATTAAATATACCAGCGGGGCTCGGGGAATTTACTGGTGTTCACAGGTGGCTATCGGGTATAGTAATGGTTTAATAATCCGTGTTTTGGGAGAAAAAGGATCTGTAGAATGGGAGCAAGAAAAACCTGATTATTTGAAAGTTGCTTTTTATGGTCGGCCAGTTCAGATTTTATCTCGGGGAAGGGATAATTTATATCCTCTGGCTTTGAGAGTCTCTCGACTCCCCGGAGGGCATCCCCAGGGTGTATATGAGGCTTTTGCCAATATCTATTCTAATTTTTCCGATGCCTTGCTGGCCAAAAAGGTAGGAAAATCTTACCAGAATCAGAAGGAAGTTGATTTTCCTACCTTTGAAGATGGAGCAAGAGGTGTCAAATTCATTAATCTATGTGTGGAAAGCTCACAAAGAGGAGCTTGTTGGGTATCAGCCAAGATGATTTAACTGGTAAAACAGGGATTTTGCTCTTTAGTACGAAATAATTTATTAAAGATTAACTTTTTAGTAAACAAATAATTTGCTTTGATAGTTTTAATGGATTAAAATAATAAAAACTTATTTTTAATTATTTGAAAGAACAGGAGGTAGACATAGTGAATAAAGCAAAAGTTTATTTTACAGGTTTAAGGGCAAAACCGGGAAAGAACTTGTTGGATAAATTAAAAAAATTAGTTTTTGAAGCCGGAATGAAAGAAATTGATTCCAAGGATAAATTCATAGCCCTAAAAATTCATTTTGGGGAACCGGGGAATCTTTCCTATATTCGGCCTAATTATGTGGCCTGCATCGTAAGACTGATTAAAGATTTCGGAAGAAGACTATTTTTAACTGATGATATTTTAAGAAAAAGTTAGGTTCAAGATGAATAATATGTTTATTTTAGAAAATAGTATAGTAGGTTTATTTTTTATTAAACTTCATAAGTACCTGTCTTTCTTTTAGTGAATTAAAATCAAATAATTTCTTTAAGGTAAGAAAAATCCCCACAAGTTCTTGACACCAACGTTTTATACAAAAAGTTTTATATAAAAAGTTGACAAAATTAACATTAATCTTGTATAATATAAATAATATAATATATAGAAATTGTTTCTATAATACAGAAATATAATTAGGGGGAAAAGATGAAAGAATCAAAACCTAAATACCCCATAAAAGTTTTAGATAAAACCTTTTCTATTCTGGACATTTTACTTCAACATGATTCCTCTATGCATATAACCGAAATCAGTGAAAAACTAAGATTATATCCCAGCACGACTCACCGCATATTAGATACTTTAAAATATCGAGGTTATGTAGAACAAAATTCTAAAGATCAAAAATATTTATTAGGTTTGAAGCTGGTAGAACTAGGCATGAGTCGATATCAGCAGATCAATTTAGTAGAAGAAGCTACTCCTTTTCTCAAAGAATTAGTAGCTGAATGCAATGAAACTGTTCATTTAGCCATATTAGACCACGAAGAAGTTCTTTATATTGCTAAAAGGGACTCTGATCAGACTATAGGTTTAGGGATGGTTTCTCGAGTAGGAAGAAGAGCTCCTCTATATTCGACAGGCTTAGGAAAAATACTTTTAGCCTATGTTACAGAAAAAGAAAGAAAGAGAATAATTGCTCATATAAAAATTCAGCGGTTTACTAAAAATACTATTACCAGCAAGGAAGAATTGGAAAAGGAACTTGAACAAGTAAGAAAAAAAGGTGTTTCTTTCGATAAGGAGGAAAACGAAAAGGAAGTGTATTGCATCGCTGTTCCGATTAAAAATTACCGTGGAAAGGTAATAGCTGCCCTCAGTATCGCCAGTCCTACTTACAGAATCAACGCTCAGCGGAAAAAGTTTTTAGAGAAATCTATATTATGCATGGGCAGGAAAATATCTAAACGAATGGGATATATGGGATAAATAAAATGTGCGAGGAAAAGAAGTAAAATATTTTATAGAATAAATTTTACAATGATTTTTATTTAATCTAATTTTTTATTGATATCGATTAATATTTATTAATATTAATCGAATAAATGAAGAAAAATAATTAAAAAAGTCGCATAAATTTGGACCCAAACCTTTTATTTGGATAGTTAATTTCATAATTAGTACGTTAATGTGGTCGAGAGGAGTGGATGGACGAATAGGCCATTTTGCTAATAAAATTAAAAAATAAAGAAATTTTTAAAGGAGGTAATTTTTAATGTTTAAATTTAAAAGTATTTTACTTTTAGCGCTAGCTATGGTTTTGATTATGGGAATATTTAGTTTTAGTTATGCTGCAGATCCGATTTTACTCGGTGTATCGATACGATCTTTGGCCAATCCTTACCATGCAGCACTTGGCGAAGGTGGGAAGTTATATGCTCAGTTCTTAGAGCAGGAGGAGAATTATGTCATTCTTGCAAGTGAGGGATCAAGCGAAAAACAATTGAATGATATTAAAGCTTTAATTGCCCGGGCAAAAGGAGAGGTTGTTTTTCTCGTTGATCCTAATGAATCACAGGATTCCCTGGCAATCGCTATTGAGTGTGAAAAACAGAAAGTTTATTTTGTCACTCAGTGGAACAAGCCTGACGATGTTAAGGTCAGTGACTATAATTACTGGGTTACCCATATCGGGATAGACAGTGTTACAACTGGATACGAAACTGCGAAATCACTTTTTGAGGCGATTGATGGAAAAGGTAAAGTATTCGCCGTGCTAGGGATGTTGGGAAACAATGCCCAAATTGGCCGTTGGAAAGGTTTCCAGATGGCACAAAAGGAGTATCCGGGGATAGAAGTTGTCGGTTTTGAAGTTGGTGACTGGCAAAAAGCAAAGTCATTCAATCTGACTGCCAATGCACTAATTGCTAATCCCGATTTGGATGCTGTATGGTGTGCGAATGACTCAATGGCAATGGGCTCTCTTGAAGCATTAAGGGCTAAGGGTCTTGCCGGTAAAGTTCTTGTTGCTGGCGCTGATGCCATTCCTGAGATGCTGGAAGCTATAAAAAATGGCGAAGCGGTAGCCACAGCTTCTACGGATCCTCTATGGCAGGCCGGAGAAGGTTTGGCAATTGCCCTTGCAGCTAAACAGGGCAAAATTGATGTCGCTAAACTTCCAGAAAATAAACGAGAATGGGAAGCCCCATCAGTGATGGTAAACTCAGATAATATCGATTGGTTTATAGAAAACTATATTGATTCCCATCCGACATACGATTATGATAATTACTGGGAAAGATGGAGTGAATAACCATTAAATTAGAGTCGAGTGATTGAACTGATAGGAGCAGGTCAATCGACCTGCTCCTATTTTTAGAATGATAAGTATTTTTCTTAAGTTAATTGATTGTGAATTGGAATTTAATAATTTAATATGATTTTAATTTTTATTGAATTAGAAATAAGAGGAGAGATTGATAGTGGTGAAAATGAAACAAAATAAGCATGACTCTTTTTTAGCAAAATATTCCAGAGAAAAAATTGCACTCCTGATTTCGGATAAGGCCTCGTTTCTTGCGCTCTTCAGTCTAATAATCATTTTCAGTTTTACAGCTGAGAATTTTTTCTCTCTACCTAATTTAACGAATATTCTTGATCTTTCAGCGACTTTACTGTTGACAGCTACAGCAATGACATTTATTCTGATGCTTGGAGCAATTGATCTATCAGTAGAAGGACTAGCAGGACTGGCAGGCATTGTCGGAGCCCTGATGGTAAAAAATTTTACCAACTCTAATGATTATGGATTTCTCTCTATTATTATTTGTATTTTTTTAGGTGCAATATTTGGTCTACTTAATGGCATTGTCTTTACGAAACTTAAAATCCCTTCCTTTATGACTACTTTAGGTGTCGGAGCGGTAGCTACAGGTGTAGGTGTTTTGGTTACCAGAGGCTATCCGGTAATTATTACCGATCAATCTATTAGAGGGTTGGCACATATCAGACTTTTAGGAGGAGTCGTTCCGTTATTATTTGTAATTGCGATTACTATAAATTTTCTTATCTGGTTTATCAGTGAGAGGACCATGTTAGGTCGACACGTAATCGCTATTGGGGGCGATGAAGCTATTGCAAAGGATTTGGGAATAAAAATAGATTTAGTAAAAATTATCGTTTTTGGTATTTCAGGTGCCATGTTTGGTTTGGTTGGGATGTTGCTTGTAGCAAAACTTGGTGCAGGAGACATAAGAAATACTATAGGATTGACTTTCGATGCTATAGCGGCGGCTTTAATAGGCGGCATTGCTATCACAGGAGGAATAGGAAAGATTCCTTATGCGGCCATCGGTGCAATAACATTACTGCGAAATGGCATGGTGTTATTAGGTATCAATCCGTATATACAGCAAGGTGTAGTCGGAGCAATTATCATACTGACCGTAGCTGTAACCATTGAACGTAAAAAAATTGGAGTAATTAAATGAAAACAGGAGAAAATTCAATACATCCATTTTTAAATATGGTGAATATTTCAAAATCATTTCTAGACGTGAAAGCATTGCAAGAAGTTAATTTAAGTATTAATAAAAATGAAATTGTTGGTTTGGTGGGTGAAAACGGTGCCGGTAAGTCAACTTTAGTTAAAATTTTAGCGGGAGTCTATAGAGCTGACCAGGGGAAAATATTGATTGATGACCAGCAGGTATATTTCAACAATCCACAAGATGCAAAAAAGTACGGGATAGGAATTGTGTTTCAAGAACAGTCGATTTTAAAGAATATGACTGTATATGAGAATTTATTTCTTGGCCAGGAAAAATACTTTTTAAACTTTGGTGTATTGTCAAAAGAAAAAATGCTAAAAGAAGCATGTGAAATCCTTGATGAATTAGACATCAAAATTGTGCCAACGAGAAATGCGAATACACTAAGTTTTGTTCAGAGGGAAATGATAGAAATTGCACGAAATATATGGTTGTCTAGGAAATCTAATGCAAAGATTCCCATAATATTACTTGATGAACCTACGACCGTTTTAGAACAAAATGATATTAAAATTCTCTTTCAAAAACTAAATGAGATGAAGAAACACGTAGCTATTATTTTTATTTCCCATCGATTAGAAGAAGTTGTTACTCTTTGTGATCGTGTCTATGTATTAAAAGACGGTAAAAATGTAGGCTGTTTCAATAAAGAGGACATATCTGAAAATCTACTTCGCTCAAAAATGGTAGGGAAGGAACTTATAGGTCAATTTTATCAACAATCAATGCAGAGAAAAGCTGGTGAAGAAATTGTATTAGAGCTAAAAAAATGCTCTAGAAAAAATGCTTTTTATGATGTCTCATTTCAACTAAAAAAAGGAGAGATATTAAGTATTTGTGGTACCGTAGGGTCCGGCAAAGAAGCATTGTGTGAGGCGATATTTGGTGTTAACAAGTTTGATTCAGGTGAGGTTTTTATTGGTGGTGTAAATGTAAAAGGAACTATTAACTCACCTATGGATGCTTTTAATAAAGGGATTGGCTACATACCTGAAGATCGTAGGAATGAGGGACTAATACTAAATTTACCGATTTTTGAGAATATAACCCTCGCGGTTCTTAAAAAACTAACATCGCATGGAATGATAAGCAGAAAAAAACAGTTTGAAGCAACAGAAAAAATGGTAAATAAATTAGATATCCGCTCTGCTTCAATTACAGCTCTAGCCAAGAATTTAAGTGGTGGCAATCAGCAAAAAGTAGTTTTGGGGAAGTGGCTTCTTACAGGAAATAAGATCCTGGTAATGTCATATCCAACCCGTGGTGTAGATGTCGGTGCCAAACAACAAATATACACTTTAATGAGAGAAATGGTAAATGACGGGATGTCCCTGGTAATGATAGGAGACAGCTTTGAAGAAGATATTGGATTGGCGAATAGAATTATTATCATGAAGGATGGTAAGATAATGACCATCATTGATGCAAATGAATCCAAACCGACACCAGTTGATTTAATAAAATACATTGTTTAGGAAGTAGGTATTTATGTATGAAAAAAAATCAATTTAAAAACAGCAATATCGATTTAACTAAAGTATTACCACCAATGGGCGTGGTAATTTTATTTACCTTCTTTAGCCTGAAAAATCCTCAATTTTTGAGCTTGTACAACATTGGTAATATACTGGACTTTGCAAACACCTATTTTATCGCAGGATTAGGATTGACTTTTGTCATATTAATAGGGAGCATAGATTTATCAATTGGTGCAATGATTTCATTAGATACCATCCTGTTTATCATAATGATTAATGCTATTGGTTTTTGGGCTTATCCATTCATTATAATCATTGGTCTATGTTTTGGCTTATTCAATGGGATTGTTTTTATGCGATTAAAAATACCTTCATTTATTGTAACTTTGGGGACCTCTGGAATATTTATGAGCTTGGCATTAATTTTTTCCGGAGCAGGACCTATCGGACTGGTACCAAAACAACTCCATGCCCTATCTTTTCTTTCAGCTCGAATTGGACCATTTACAGTGAATCATCTTTTAGGTTTAATTTTATTTATTGCCTTCCAGATTATTCAAAATAAAACATTTTTTGGTAAAGCAGTCTATGCAGTGGGTAACTCTGAAATAACTACAAAACTTAGCGGGTTGCCTATAATGCGGACTAAGTTAATTGCCTTCATGATTTCTGGTTTATGCACAGCATTGGCTTCAATCGTTATTGTTTCAATTATGTTAAGTGCGGCACCTGCTACAGGGCCTCCCTATATGTTATTGGTAATTGCAACAGTTATAATTGGTGGTACTTCGTTAAGTGGTGGCTTGGGTGGTGTGTATAATACTTTGCTTGGCAGCCTTCTTATTAGCATACTGGGGAATGGTATGAATGTTATAGGTATAGATATCTATTACCAACAGATTATACATGGAGCGATGGTCATTGCTGCGGTTTCACTGACATTGGATAGATCTAAGATTAAGATTGTAAAATAGTTTAAATATCCCTAATTAAAAACTATAAAATATTATTTATAAAAAATAAAGGAAAATATACTTACACTTGTTGGTCATTTAAAAACAATTTGCTATTGAAAATAAGGACCATCTTATAAAAAAACCATCCCAAAGAATCAGTTTACGGTCATATTATTAATTTAATAGGCAGATACGCTTAGCAATTTAGCCTGCTTGTTTTAATGTTTATTTTATATCTGACATTACCATTAAAAAAAGCAAATGCTTATCAATAAAAAATACTTGTTTTTAAAATTTAGAGGTTTTTAATGAATTTTAGAAATATAGATGGAGGAGGAAGAAATGATGTATGGATATTGGGGTAAAGTATTAAGAGTTAATTTAACCACTAAAAAATATGTAGTCGAAGAAGTGCCTTTGGAGGTTTGGAAACAGTTTATTGGTGGTTCAGGTTATGGCGCAAAGGTTCTTTTAGAGGAAACACCTCCCAAGGTTGATCCTTTATCTCCGGAAAACAAAATTATCTTTGCAGTAGGAGCTTGGCAGTCAGTGAATGCTCCAGGAAATGCTAAATGGAGTTTAGTGACTAAATCTCCTTTAACTAAAACTTTTCTCGATTCGGCAGGTGCTGGCCATTGGGCCCCACTTTTTAAAAAAACTGGCTATGATGCATTAATAATAGAAGGGAAGAGCGAATCTCCTGTATATCTTTATATTACAGAAGATGACGTTCAATTTAAAGATGCCTCTCACATTTGGGGAAAAGATACGATTGAAACAACGAAAATGATTAAGCAGGAAATAGGAAATACCCGGGTTAGTATGTTGAACATAGGTCCGGCAGGAGAGATATGTAATCCAATTGCCTGTGTTACTTGTGATGGTGACAGTTTCGCTGGGCGTGGGGGTTCTGGTGCAGTTTTAGGCTCAAAAAAATTAAAAGCCATTGTTTCCTTTGGAAGAAAACAGGTTCCTGTTTATGATTTAGAGGGCGCTAAAAGGAAATCAATTGAATTAATGAAGATTCTGGTAAAACAAGGCGCTAGTGGTACTAAAGATGGTACACCACAAGTTGTAACTCCAGCTGAAGAAAAAGGCGATTTACCAATGAAATATTGGACTCAAGACAAATGGGCAGATGCACCAAAGATTAGTGCACCAAATTACACCACTATTCTAAACGCAAAACCACTATATTGTGCAAATTGCCCTATTGGTTGTCATAGGCATATTAAGATAGAAAGACCTGAGGAATTTGTATTTGAAGGCAGCGGCCCTGAATATGAAACATTGGGTATGATGGGAGGAAGTTTTCTTTGTTCTGATCTGATTGCTATCTGTAAAGCAAATTATATTTGCAATAGTATGGGTATTGATACAGTGTCAACAGGAGCCTGGATTAGTTTTTTAGCAGAGTGTTGGGAGATGGGCCTTATTAACGAAAAGGATACGGATGGCCTTAAGATTGAATGGGGAGATGGCGCAGTGTTGGTAAAACTGACCGAAAAAATTGCAAAATTAGAAGGAATAGGAAAATGGTTTGAAGAAGGCATTCAGGGAGCATCTAAGATTATTGGACCAAAATCAGAAGATTTAATTGTACATACTAAAAATATGGATTATCCGGCACATGATCCTAGATGCAGTGTAAGTTTTGGTGTAAATTATGCTACCGGTACTAGGGGTGCTTGTCATGTACGAGGTGCTGCAGGAGATCTTTATTATAGTATGTATCCAGAATTAGGTATAAAAGAAGATGAAACACTTGACTCTATGGATAAGGCAGCGGAACGTACCTTTATCGTTCAAAACATTAGTAGTTTTTTTAATCAACTTACCATTTGCTATTTCATGTTTTGCTTTGCGGATATGAATCTAACTCAAATGCTTGAAATATTTAATCCTGTGACAGGTTGGGATTGGACAGTGGATGAAGTCATTGATGCCGGCAGAAGAGCTTTTACTATTCAACGATTGATTAATGTTAGAGATGGGATCACAAAAAAGGATGATATATTACCTAAGAAAATGACAATAGCCGCCAAAGAAGGAGGCAGAAAAGGTAAAGCTCCTCTTCCGCATAATAAAGCTTTAGAAGAATACTATAGATTAAGAGCATGGGATAAAAATGGTATTCCCACAAAAGAATCTCTAACCAGGCTTGGCTTAGACGAATATATTAAATATTTGATCTAAAGTATAAAATTTTTATTATTGTGTCTGTATTAATTTAGTTCTAAATTTATAGAAGGAAAAGATAAATTAGTATTTTTATTAATTAGTAATTTAGGGAAAATATCTTTATTATGTTTTTTAAGTTCAGGATAATACTTTATTTCCAATTTTGTGGGGAAGCAAGGAGGTTTTATGTTAAACCTTAAAGAAAAAAGAATGCAAAATGTATTTAATGCGGAAACGGGTAGAACACTTATGGCTTCCATTGATCATGGATTATATATGGGCGCAGTAAAGGGAATAGAACATCCATTAGAAGTTATCAAAGAATTTATTGAATGTGATTTGGACGGCATATTACTTAGTTTAGGACTAAATAAAATATCAACAGAGATATTTAAACAAAAAAAATATTTTTCTAAAATATTAACCCTGGATTATATTTTACTGTCTAAAATTCCTGGCATAGTAGAAGAAATATTTGCAAATTGTGCTTTTTTTTCAGTTGAACAGGCCGTTCATTGGGGATTTGACGCAGTAAAAGTATTGTTAGCTTGGGGAACAGATAGAGAAACCCAAATTCAGTCAATTCAATACATAGCAAAAATAGCTCAAGCATGTGATAAATTACAGATGCCTTTAATGATAAAACCTTTTTTAGATAATAAATATATACCAGAAGAAAAAAGGAAAGACCCTAAAGTGATAATTGATGCTTCCAGAATTGCCGTTGAAATGGGGGCGGATATTATTAAAATCCCTTATACCGGAGACAAGGATAGTTTCGCGGAAATTGTAGATCATTCTCATGTTCCAGTGGTAATTTATGGAGTTCCTGACATGGTTACAATGAAAGATTTACTTCAAGCCACTAAAGATTCCATAGATGTTGGCGGTAAGGGTATTGTGTTTGGCATGGATGTCTGGCAAAATAATAATAGAAAAAAAATTATTTTTGCTTTAAGAGATATTATCCATAAAAATAAAGAAATAGAGGAAGTAACAAGCAAATATAACATAAATTAAGTTATTTAACATGATCTCCATAATTAAAAAATTTATCATTTTTAAAAGGAGAATGTAAGATGAACAAAAACAACCTAAAAGAAGCACTGCAGAATGGCAAAACCGTCTTCGGACCCTTTCTAAAAATCACCGATCCGGCAGTAGTGGAAATTATGGGATTTGCCGGATTTGACTTTGTAATCATTGATGCAGAACATGGACCTATCTCCATGCAAAGTGCTCAAAATATGATAAGGGCAGCTGAAACTGCAAATATTACTCCCATTATTCGAGTGGCTAACAATGATGAAGCTCTTATTTTAAGAGCATTGGATATCGGAGCTCAAGGAGTAGAAATCCCTCAGATTAATTGTAAATCTGATGCACTACGAGCAGTAAAATCAGTGAAGTACTCACCTCAGGGTGAGCGTGGAGTCTGTCGATATGTTCGTGCTGCGAATTATTCTTCCATGGATAAATTTAAATATTTTAAATCTGCTAATGAAGAAACCATGATTATTGCCCATATAGAAGGAGTAGAAGGTATAAATAATTTAGATGAAATATTATCAGTTCCCGGTATAGATGTTATTTTTATTGGTCCCTATGACCTTTCTCAATCCTTGGGGATTCCTGGAGAGGTTAACCATTCTTTAGTCATCGAAAAGATGAAAGAGGTAGTTTTAAAGTGTAAGCAAAATAAAATTGCCGTGGGAACTTTTGCAGATGATGTAGAAACAGCAAAATTTTGGGTTTCATTAGGTGTACAATACATGTCTTTTTCTGTTGATGTAGGCATTCTTTATGAAGTGAGCAAGCAAATTGTAGAAAAATTAAAGAAATAAAAGGAAATGAATAAAAATATTAATAAAGAGGACACTTAGGTGAATAAAATTCTTAAGAGAATCGGCGAACTGGGCCTTGTCCCGGTAGTTAAAATCGAAAAAGCTGAAGATGCACTTCCTCTAGGAAAAGCTCTTCTTGATGGCGGTCTTCCTATCGCTGAGATTACCTTCCGAACTTCTGCTGCCGAGGAATCAATTAAGGTTCTAAATAAAGAACTTCCTGATCTTTTGATCGGAGCAGGTACTGTATTAACCATCGAACAGGTAAAAAAGGCGGTTTCTGCCGGTGCTCAATTTATTGTTTCTCCGGGCTTTAATCCCAAGGTAGTGGATTATTGTTTAGAAAACAACATTCCGATAACCCCTGGCCTAAATAACCCCACCCAGATTGAGATGGCCTTGGAAAGAGGCATACAGGTCGTCAAATTTTTTCCTGCCGAAGCATCAGGAGGTTTGCCCCTACTTACCTCTATGTCGGCCCCTTATTCCGGCATCAAGTTTATTCCCACCGGAGGGATCAACCCGAATAATCTAACTGCCTACTTGGCGAACCAGAAAGTGCATGCCTGTGGAGGCAGTTGGATGGTCAAGCCCGAACTCATCTCTTCGGGCAATTTTACGGAGATTACCCGACTGACCCGGGAAGCCATTGCTCTCATGCTCGGTTTTGCCTTTGCCCACCTGGGGATCAATGAAGAAGATGAAGCGAAAGCCCTTCATGCTGCCAACCAGCTATCCCACCTTTTTTATTTACCCTTAAAGGAGGGAGCCAGTTCTCTCTTTGCTGGCCCAGCTTTTGAGGTGATTAAAAAAAGGTACCTGGGAAAACATGGTCATATTGCTATAGCTACTAACGATATTAATAGAGCAATCACCTACCTAAAAATGAAAGGCATTTCTATTCTTCTTGAGACTGCAAAAGAAAAGGAAGGTAAACTGAAAGCAGTTTATTTAGATCAAGAGGTATCCGGATTTGCCCTTCACCTTTTACAAAAATAATCCTTGAAAAGGAGGAGACCATGAAAAAATACATTACTTTTGGAGAAATAATGTTGCGACTTAAACCACCCAATCGGGAGAGATTTTTTCAGAGCCCTCTTTTGGAAGCGACCTTTGGAGGAGGAGAGGCAAATGTAGCCGTCGGACTAGCCCGATTTGGTTTAAAGGTTGCCTATGTTTCGGCTATTCCTGATAATCCCATTGGTGATGCCTGCATAAGAGAATTGAGGAAACAGGGAATTGATACTTCACTTGTTATAAGAAAAGGAGAAAGACTGGGTATCTATTTCCTGGAAGCGGGAGCAAATCAGAGACCATCTAAGGTTGTTTACGATCGCTCTCATTCGGCTATTGCTGAGGCGAGCCCTGGTGATATTAATTGGGATAAAGTATTTGATGGAGCGAATTGGTTTCATATTTCTGGTATTACCCCGGCTATTTCCCTTTCAGCAGCCGATCTTTCTCTGGCAGCAGTTAAAATTGCCAAGGATAAAGGAGTAACCGTTTCCTGTGACCTTAATTTTAGAAAAAACCTTTGGAAATACGGAAAATCTGCTCCCGAGGTAATGGGGGAGCTAGCCAAATATGTTGATATTGCCATAGGGAACGAAGAGGACTGCCAGAAATCTCTGGGGGTAAAGGTGAATATTAACGTAGAGACGGGAAAGCTACAAGCTGAAAAATATCAAGAATTGACCGAACGTGTACTGGAACTCTATCCCAATATTCAGAAAATTGCCATTACCTTAAGGGAGAGTCATTCTGCAGATTACAATGGATGGTCTGCAGTGTTGAACAATCGCAAAGAATTTCTTATTTCCAAAAAATATGAAATTCATAATATTGTAGATAGAGTAGGAGGAGGAGATGCCTTTGCCGCAGGCTTAATCTATGGTTTTGATCACTTACCCAGTGATAAAGAGGCCCTTGAATTTGCCGTAGCAGCCTCTTGCCTTAAGCATTCTATTCCCGGCGATCTACCTTTAATTTCAGTGAAGGAAGTAGAAAGCTTAGCTGGAGGAGCAGCATCAGGTAGAGTACAAAGATAGTAGTTTTGCTAAATTTAAAGGGTAGAAAAATTTCTTAAAAATACTTGAAAAAATTTTTCATGAAAGAAATATTAAGATAGAAAAATGACTAAAATAATACTTATTACTGGTGCAAGTACAGGCTTGGGAGTAGCAACTGCTAGATTATTAGCTCCCCAAAATAAAATCATTGTGCATTATTATAGTTCTAAAGAGGCAGCTAAATAAGTTGCCATGGAGCTCCTTCAGCAAAAATTTATGGGGCTTGTAAGGGGGCGATTAATTCTTTTACTAGAGGATTAGCTAATGAATTAGCTCCTGGAATTAGAGTAAATGCGGTAGCTCCAGGAGTAATAGATACTCCATTTCATAAAAAAGTGTCAACCCCGGAGAAGATGAAAACATTTAAGGAAGTTACCCCCATTAAAAGGATAAGAGAAGCAGTCCATATTGCAAAAACGATAAAATTTTTAATTGAAAACGATTTTATTACCGGAGAGACTATTCATGTGAATGTTGGTCTATTTATGAGATAAATATGAATTAATAAAAACAATCATTGTTTCTATGGGGGCAAGTTTCCTAAAAATAGAACTTGATTAATCTTAACTTATTTTTAATTTTTAAGATATTTTTAATTATAAGAAGGGCAAATGATACGAATAGATTTGAAATTTGCGGGATATTTCCGCAAATTTATAAAAGAAGAAAAAGAATATATTAAAATTTCTTTAGAAAATCCTTCTACTGTTAGAGACATCCTTATGAATTTTGATATAGATTTTCGAAAAATTAAAGTTAAACCCATAATAATAGTAAATGGACACGTTTATAGTCTTGATTATGTTGTAAAAGATGGAGATGAGGTTATTCTAATGAATATGCTCTCCGGTGGTTAAATTGTTTTTTATACAAAATGTAAGATAATTTTTAAGAATATTATAATTATCTGCCAAAAAATAATGTTTTAATAAAACATATTTAACTCTATATATTCTTTGAAAACTAAATATGAAAAATAAATGGCTATATAAAAGAGTAGAAAGCTCAGGCATGGGCCTATTTATCAAACCTTTTATCAATTTCTTAAAATTTATTGCTGATATCTTAAATCCTAAGTAGATTTTTAAACCTACTAATCCTCTTACCGGCAGATGATCTATTTAGCCTCCATTCTCATTTTATACTTTTGGGATAAATGAATTCTACCTTTAAAGCCCGATAGAAACTCTCCAGCACCGCATTATCGAAAACAATTTCCTTTGCGACTCATCAGACATAAGATGCCGTTTCTTATAAGCAATAACTGGTAATATTTACTGGCGTATTGACTGCCCCGATCTAAATGCTGGAGTAACCTCTGAGAGTATTTTTCTTTGCTTGATGGACATATTTAGTGCCTCAATGACTCAGTCTGATGTTATCCGATTTTTCATGGACCACCCCATGATTTTACGGGAATACAGGTCTACTGCCAAAGGACCGTCCCCTGTCAGGAAATATGAATAGACAAGAGATAATTAAAAAAACAGAATTATTTGTAAAAAAGACCTTAAGTGAAGAGTGTACCGGTCATGATTGGTGGCATATTCATCGAGTAAGGAATTTAGCAAAACGAATTGCCCGAGAAGAAGGTGGCGATATATTTTTAGTAGAATTGGCAGCTCTTCTACATGATATTGGTGATTACAAATTCTTTAAGGGAGATGAAGAAGCTGGGGCAGCGAAGGTTGGGGAGTGGCTCTCTTCTTTAGAGATCTCCCCTTCACTTAGGGATAAGATTATAGAAATTACTTCCCGGGTATCTTTTATGCTTTCACTCCCTGATAAAGAGAAGGGGAAAGATAAAAAGAATTCCGGTATTCCGACACTCTCCAAAGAATTGATGTCCGTAACTGACGCTGATCGTTTAGACGCGATGGGAGCAATAGGAATAGCCCGGGCTTTTACCTATGGCGGATTTTTTAATCGACCAATTTACGACCCGGCCGTTAAACCGAGCAAATTCATAACTAAAGAGGAATATAAAACTACCGAAGCCCCTTCCATTAATCATTTCTATGAAAAATTATTAAAATTAAAGAACCTGATGTATACTAAATTAGGTCGTAAAATAGCCAAAAGGAGACACCGTTTTCTAAATCTTTACTTAAAACAATTTTTTAAAGAATGGAAAGGAAAAGTGTAAACAAAGGTGCCAGGCACCTTTGTTTACACTTAAAAGAATATGTTACCGAGTGGGTCTAAGAAAAATGAAAATTAAA
>RCNB010001671.1_pt1 | contig 15852 bp, 15 predicted proteins | sample 2041321 | NCBI WGS metagenome assembly RCNB01 (sample SAMN09708232, study PRJNA481090) | Marine sediment metagenome, whole genome shotgun sequencing project. | reverse complement strand
CCCTGTATCTTGCTTTCTCCACTGCCGTTCTGCTGGAAAACAAGAATTTCCTGCGGTTTCGTTGTTTGTTCATTTTTCATCATAACCAACTTTTCATTCGAAATCGAGCTTTTCAAGCTTTTTTTCAAACATCGCATTTTGCTCATCAAACTTATTGGTAAACGTTTCCAGTTCGTCAAAGAGACTGTCGATGGTAATTCGACAACTGTGTATCGACTGGGAAAGCTCGGCTATTTTTGAGCCATCTTGCTGCTGTGATGCTTTCATCATTGTTTCATTGAGTTTATTGAGCTTTTTTTCATGTAAGTCAATATTATTTTCTATCTTAACAATACGCTGCTTAAGTGGCTTTACAGCTTTGCCCCGTTCGGAATTAATTGCGGAACGCTTGCGCCGTAATTCTTTTTTATTAAGCCTGGAATGCGGCTTCTTTTCATTTGAATTTTTCCGGGCAGCATCTTCAGATTCATTTTCCCAGCCAACCTCTTCAAGAAAACGTTGGTAGCTTCCATCAAACACATATGTGCTGTTCTCTTGAAAAACAATAAGCCGTTGTGCAAGGGCATGAAGGAACATCTCGTTATGGGTAACCATGACTACGGTACCGTCAAAGTTATCGATTGCAGCAAGGAGTGCATCACTCGATTCCATATCAAGATGGTTGGTCGGCTCGTCCAGAAGCAGAAGGTTAACCGGCGTAACAAGGAGTTTTCCCAGCATAACCCTGCTTTTTTCTCCCCCTGAGAGCACACTGATTTTCTTCAGTGCATCGTTACCTCCGAACATCATAGCCCCGCATACGTTTCTTGCAAGCTGCCTGTCAACATTTGAATCTGAATAGAGGATCTCCTCTTCCACCGTTCTTGTATCCACAAGAGTTTTGACATTTGTTTGTTCAAAAAATCCTTTTGTCACATTTGGATTGTAGGTAACCCCCCCCTTTTGAGGATCAAGTTCTCCTGCCAGGAGCTTGAGTAGTGTTGTTTTACCCTTTCCGTTTTTCCCTACCACACAAACACGATCGCCTGCATTGATATTGATATCAAAGTTTCTAATAACCACCCTTTTTGAATCATAGGAAAAGGAAAGATTTTGTGTATTCAAAACGTGCTTTGCAGGAAAAGGGCTGTACCGAAAAGAAAAATCGAGAGTCTTAATCTTTTCAAGCTTTTCCCTCTTTTCAGTTTTTGCCAGGGTCTTAACCCTGGACTGAACCATATTGGCAAGCCTTGCCTTGGCTCTGAAACGGGTTATAAACTGCCTGATTTCCTTTTGGCGACGTTCATCTTTTAGACGTGTCTTTTCGTAAATTTCCTCTTCCTGGGCAATCTGATTATAATACTTTTCGGTATCACCTGCAATTTTACGCAGCTTTTTACGGTTTATGCCGATAATGTGGGTTACAAGATTATCCATGAAACTTCTGTTGTGAGTGATGAGCATTACTTCGTGAGGCCAATTTAAAAGAAAACGTTCAATCCAGCGGATAGAAGTTATATCAAGGTAGTTCGTCGGTTCATCTAGGAGGAGTAGATCGGGATCGGAAACAAGGGCTTTGGCAAGATTAAGGCGCACCTGGAATCCACCTGAAAATTCAGATGGATGCCGCTGAAAATCCTCATTGGAAAATCCCAGCCCGGCAAGTATTTTTTCCACCTTCCAGTAGTGGTCGCGTTCTTCTTCACAAAGGGATGTCATACATTCTTTAAGTGCAGTTTCCTGTGTAAAGTTAAGATCCTGGCGGACATAGCTTATGCGATAATTTTTAGGAATTGAAAGACTGCCTGAATCGGACAGCTCTTCACCGGCAATAAGTTTAAAAAATGTAGTCTTGCCATGACCATTTCGGCCTACAAGACCCAGTCGTTCCCTGGGGTTGAGTCTGAAACTTACACCTTCAAACAGTGTATGACCGCCAAAACTTTTTGTAAGATTTTCTACATTAATCATGAATTAATTAGCTCATAGGTGATAGCTGATAGCTCAAAGCTCATAACTCATAGCAAAAGGGATTTTCATCCTTTAAACTGAACCGCTTGCAGCGGTCCTCTGAACTATGAGCTGTGAGCTATCAGCTATATGATCTATGTGCAAGTAAAATGTTTGTAAGCGTTCACAGCCACCGCATCTGCGCGTGCTCAGGACAACCAGCATAGCAGACTATAGCTGATCGCCCTGAGCACGCACATCTGCAGCACCTGTGAACGCTTACAGGACACAGACTGTGCAACATTATTGTTTTGAATGGGCGTGAACGGGTACAAATGTATAGCTGATCGATATTTCAGGTGGATGCTAAAACGCTTGACTTTATAAGTTACCATGGCATTATTGCCATGTAACTTTGGATTTGAACAGGGAGGATCTTATCATGGCAAAAACCTATAAAAGTCTTGAAACAAAACTAATTCACGCTGGTGAGCCTGACCCGCTTATTAATGGTGCGGTCAGCATACCGGTTTTTCAGTCTTCAACTTTTGAATATTCCGGTCAGACAGACTATCACGATCTAAAATATATTCGTTTGAATAACACGCCTAATCATATTGCACTCCATCAAAAACTGGCAGCACTGGAAAATGCCGAGGCAGCGGTTGTTACGTCCAGCGGCATGGCGGCAATATCAACAACGATTTTAGCACTTCTCTCCTCAGGAGACCATTGCCTGGCACAGGAATGCCTGTATGGCGGCACACATGAATTTATTTTAAAAGATCTTTCGGCCTTAAATATTTCATTTGACTTCATTGACGGCAATGCTCCCCAAAACTGGGAACATAAATTGCGCTCTAATACAAAAGCTGTCTATGTTGAGACCATGACCAACCCTCTGCTTCAAATTGCCGATTTAAAAGCAGTAGTTGAGTTTGCAAAATCGAACAAGCTCATTTCGATAATTGACAACACATTTGCAACTCCGATAAATTTCCGGCCGCCCGAGCTCGGTTTTGACCTTTCTATTCATAGCTGCACAAAATATCTCAATGGCCATTCGGATATTGTGGCAGGAGCTGTTATCGGCCGCAGGGACATGATCGAAAAGATCACACACAAGCTCAACCATCTGGGTGGCTCGTTGGACCCTCACGCCTGTTTTCTGCTCCATCGAGGCATGAAAACCCTGGCCGTAAGAATGAAACATCAAAATGAAAGTGCACTTAAAATCGCAAGGTTTTTAGAAAACCATCAGGCAATTAAAAAAATCAACTATCCTGGCATTGAAAGTCATCCCGGACATAAGCGTGCCTGCGATTTGTTTGATGGTTTCAGCGGTATGCTTAGTTTTGAGTTAAAAGGAGGCGTTGAAGCAGCAGAACGTTTTATCCAAAACACCACTTTGCCGATTGTTGCACCGAGTCTTGGCGGCGTCGAATCGCTAATCACCCGGCCTGTTACTACCTCTCATTCGGGCCTTTGCCAGGAAGATCTGCAAAAACTGGGAATTTCAGACAGCTTAATTCGAGTGTCAATCGGCATAGAAGCAACCGAAGATCTTATTGAGGATTTCAAGCAGGCTTTAGAGTTCACGTAAAAATAAATATACGACGCATTTTTAGCGTATTACCGGTATTATATATCTTTTATCATTGATTATGATGAAGTACCGGTCATTATCATTTTCCATGTATTTTGATATCTTCATCATGCTTTGTTCAGTAAATTTTACAAGCTCTTCTCCATCCTTTGTATATAGGCTGTCATCTTTTATAAACAGTTCTTCAGGATTAAGTTTTATTTGTTTTTTAGTGTTCAATAAAAGATAAATGTCTTTATTTTTGATAATATTAAAAACGAATAAAGCTGTGTCTTCATATCGAAAATAGACTTTCTCTTTATAACTTTCCGTGGTCTGGGTAACATAGTAGCCATCGTTGTCTTTTCTGATTGATGAATGAAAGAAATCTATTATTTTCCTGTGCTCGAACTCTCCATGTATATTGTGCCAGCGGCCATTTGAGTCAAGCCAAAATACTGCCCTGTCCTTCGAAATCACAATTTCTTTAAGCTGTTTTGTCATTATAAAAATATTTGTTCATCAATTATTAAACTTTCTACTTAGCACCCCAAGGGCATTTCCTGCGGGCACCATCGGTGATACTTTTTACGAGTTCATAAATACTGATAACATCGTAAAAAGGTGAATTTACCATAAACTTAGTGGTAGAATTGTTATTTTTCTTTTAATTTTTCAGGATAAAAAAAGCAACAAATAGATTGGTAACGTTCAAAAAATAAAAATTTATTTTCAGCGCCTACGCTTACCGGAGCGAACCCTTAGTGGTATTTGTTTTTTAAAACCTTTACTGAATCACTTTTCCCTGTTATGGTTTCTTATCGGTTTACTATCCGGGCGAATCCTGTTTTGTGGTTTGAGACCTTTGAAAAACAGCAAGGAAAGCAAGGAGTAATTTTTAGTGGCAGAACAAATAAACCCTCCGACATTTGGTATAATCAGACAGCGTATTTTCGGAATTCCTGTTGATCGAAAAATATTATTTTCCAACTATAAAAATATTTATAAGAAAAAAATTGAGAAGAGGCAGCGAAAGCTGATTGTCAAAATACCCTTTATCAAACCGTTTATAAAGGAAAACGAAAGGGTGCTTCTTATAACGACAGGATATTCTCCGATCTCGACTATCGAAAAATGCCTTATAGGATGGCTTTTTATTTACCTGAAACGATCCTTATTTGTCTTCACAAACAAGCGCATTTTCCATATACCGACAACTCCGAATTATTCATATAGAAATTCAATAGCTCAGATCCTCTATTCACACTGCAAATCGATATACATGAGTGGGAAATCTCTTGTTGTTGATTACGCAAAATATGGTAAAGAAGAAAAATTTATGGGGATAGCGGGAAAAGAAAAAAATAAAATCAAACAACTGCTTGAAACCATACATTTGGAAGAAAAAGAAGGCGAAGCTTCTAAAAGAACACACCTTTGCCCACGCTGCACCAGTGAGCTTTCGAAAGATAACAATGTCTGCAAAAGTTGTAAACTAAAGTTTAAAACGAATGCTGTGGCAATAATTATTTCTATAATATTTCCAGGTGGCGGCTATTTTTTCACAAGACAGTATTTTTTAGGAACAATTGCTGCTTTAGCAGAGATTATTCTTTTAATTTACATAGTTACATCTTTAACTAATACGCTAAATAGTGCTGTGAACGGAATATTTTCTCTGGCAATCTATACCTTCGCGATCCTTTTCGTAAAAGCAATTTCAATTCTTCATTCTTTAGACTTTATTAAGGAATTTATTCCTAAGAAAAAGAAAATGGCGTCGTAAAAAGTCACAAAGTGACTAAGGAAATATTATCATAACTTACAGGAAGAAGAGGCTTAAAAAGCCTCTTCTTTATTTTTAGCGGTTGTAAACAATTTTAGCAGGCCATACGTCTTATTGTTTTAAAATACCTAAACAAGGAAGAATAAAATGAAGAAACTTGCAATTTTAACCGTAATGATGATCTCCTTATTTATACCTGTCGATATGGTACAGGCAGGCAGAGCCGGAAACAGGCAGATTAAGCAGCAAAAAAGAATCCATCAGGGACTGAAAAGTGGGGAACTGACCCGAAGGGAAGCCACTCGCCTCGAAAGAGAACAGCACCGCATTCAAAAAACCAAACAGAAGGCTTTAAAAGATGGCGAACTTACGCCGGAAGAACGACTGCGTTTGGAGCGACAGCAAAATCAAACTAACCAGCATATTTACCACTTGAAACACAATGAAAAAGACAAATAGCTTAGAGATTATGAAGACGCACCTGTAAACCGGTACTGTAAATTGTGGACACATGCCTGTAAAGTGGTTAATATAATCACCTATGTCTCCAAGGATTCAAGAAAAATTCCATGCCCCTGCCGGTGCTTCTGATGCTCCATGGACGCCACTGGTAAAAAGGGCCAAAGCCGGTAGCCGAAGCGCATTTGCCGAGCTTGTGGATCTGTTTCAGGACGATATATTTAAAATGGTTTTTTATCGAACCCGGACACAAATGGATGCGGAAGATATAACACAGGAGGTTTTCATGCAGGCCTTCAGGAAACTGTCCGGACTCAAAAGAGTTGAACGTTTTAAAAGCTGGCTTTTTTCTATTGCTATCAATCGGGTTCGCGATTTTAGTCGAAAAAAGCGCTTTCGGGCACTTTTTAAAATGTCTGATGGTACCGATGAGATAAAAATAACAGAATCCCAAATAAACGACAACCCTGAACCTATCAATGAACTTATGAGACAGGATTTCTGGAAACAGATTGGCTTAATTTTGGATAAGCTGCCGCGTATGGAAAAGGAAGTTTTTCTGCTTAGATTTTTAGATCATCTTAGCATTAAGGAAATCTCCAGTGCTCTGAAAAAAAGTGAAAGTACTGTCAAAACACATCTTTACCGTGCACTTGTAAAATTCCGTAATAACTCATCAACCCTGCAGATACTTAAGGAATAAATGCCATGTGCTTTAATAAAGAAAACCATCCGGATGAAGATCAGCTAATCCGGGCAATAGTCGATGAGGCCAAACTGCCTGTTTCCATACGCGAGCATTTGTCATTATGCCCCAGGTGTCGTGCCGGTATCAAAAAGATCGAGCAAGACTTGAACAACCTGGGCCAAACAGCGAGGCAACTGGCCCCTGCGGCGCATAGAAAGATATCTTTGCCTATCGAGAAACCTTCAAGAATTTGCATGTTGCTGCATGACTGGCGGATTTCTTTCGGGGCAATTGCAACGGTCGCTGTTGCAGTTCTTGTGATCTGGTTGTCTATACCGGGCACAATCTTATATGAAAATTCACTCGATATCATGGATCAGGCAACATGGGATGACGATGTTTTTATTACAGAAATAAACATGCTTACCCAAAACGCTATTCCTCAGGTTTATCTTGATATCATCGGAGAGTATTATGTAGGCATTGATGATGAATTTATTAAGTTTGTTATTTCAGATTTTGAGACAAACTCCCTGTCTTATTATCAGAGGAGGAAAGGAGTTAAATCATGTTAAGCAAATTTTTTAGCACATTATTTTTGTTAGTTTTCGTAATTTCACCTGCCATGGTAACGGCAAAGGATTTTCCTCCGGGAAAATGGTGGCATAACCCCCAGACAGTAGAAAAACTTAACCTAGGCGATGAAGAAATCAAAATGCTGGACAAGCAATTTGTTGACAGCCGGCGCAAGCTTATTAAGCTGAAAAGCATTGTTGAAAGTGAACAATTCGAACTTGATAATCTTTTTGACAGCAAGAGCATTAACAAAAAAGAATCAATGAAGCAATTTGATAAATTACAGCAAGCAAGAAAGAATCTATCTACCGAGCGTTTTCGACTTTTATTGGAAGTAAGAAACATTTTAGGATTAGAACGCTTCCGCCAGCTCAAGGAACATAATAAGCTACGACGTCAGAAAATACGCAGGGAACTGAGATCTATGCGGAATCATCCTAAGAAGATACCAGGGTCCGAGTAATTGGGAAAAACCTTGTTATAATGTAACTACTCAGGTGGGATAGGCTGAAGACTGTTAGGGAAAAGCGCATTTTGAAGCCATGTTTGGTGCAAAAATCACATTCCGCCAAAGTCGGTAATCGTTGACCCCTTCAGCCTTCAGTCTAAACAGCTTCAGCCTGACTACGTGAGTAGTTAGGTTATAATTTGCCTGCCTACTACATACCTGCCCTGTGAAATGTACCGACTGTTTCACAGGGCATTATTTTTCTGTATATTATTTGACCTTCGCTCACAAATCCCGCATTGATGTTTTAATTGACCTTTTCTGTCTTGACTTTATCGTTTTTATTGTTGTAGTGTATAAATACGATATATTGTTAAACAACCTTCCGGAGAAAATGATGCGAAAGGACTGTTTGAAAGTGCCAATATTAGCCTTCTCAGGGTATTTTATCCCTTTGGGGGCTTTTTGCGTTTTATCCGATAAAACACACCTTCTCTCTGAGAGGAGACTGAACAACGGTAGATATTTATATCTAAATTTAACGGTTTCGTAAAAAGTTTTAGCATAAGCGCCGGATGGCTAAGTAAAAAGGTTCATATACAAGACGTAGCGTTTTTTCAGGGACAAGACTATACATATAGTATGTCGAGTTCCTGAAAAAACGCTACAACGCAGTAGATGAGACTTTTGACGACGCCATCAAATTTCAACAAATAACAAAGGAGGAGAAAATGAGCGAAAGTGTTTATAAAATTATAGATCTGGTTGGGAGCAGCCCCAATTCATGGGAAGAAGCCGCAAAAAATGCAGTGGAGGTAGCGAGCAAAAGCCTCAGGGATTTGAGGGTCGCAGAAGTTGATAAACTGGATATGAAAGTTGAAGACGGGAAAGTTACAGCTTTTCGCGCCAAAGTGAAACTTTCTTTTAAATATGTAACGTAATAATCAGCAGACCATCCGATCTTGTTGTCCTGGTAAAATCAACTTTCCTGAGGCAGTAAGACAGGATTAATCAATATTTACAAAACAAAGCCTCCAGGGGAGTTATGAATCCTCATGGAGGCTTTTTTATTTCATTTTACTTTTTAAATGGATAAAAGAACATCTTGAAATAAAAGGAATATTGTCATGAAAACAGCATTTAAAAAAATTACTGAAATGATGCACCATTCCTGTCCGGATGAATCTTTTGCCATCGAATTCTGGGATGGGGATAGAATATCTTTTGGGAAAACGCCTTGCGTTACACTGCGCTTGAAAAACAAGGAATGTGTAAAAAAAATCATCGGAAACGGCTATATGGGGTTTGGAGAATCCTACATGGAAAGAGCTCTTGAAATAGTGGGTGATGTGCAGAGACTTTTTCGAATGGGATTTTCCATTAATTTTGATGAAAGCAGACTCTCTTTTATAGAAAAACTGCGGTTTTTTATAATTTCGCTGCTAAATCGTGATACACTTCGTCGAGCACCGAAAAACATTTCTCATCATTATGACCTTGGTAATGAATTCTATTCCTTCTTTCTTGATAACACCATGACCTATTCCTGTGCCTACTTTAATAAGGCAGACGACTCCCTGGAACAGGCACAATTGAACAAATACGAGCATATTTCCCGGAAGCTTCTGTTGAAACCTGCTGATTCGCTACTTGACATCGGATGCGGGTGGGGCGGAATGCTTATCTATGCTGCACAAAAATACGGAATAAACGGTGTCGGAATCACCCTTTCAAAAAACCAGTATGAATATGCCGATCGCAAAATAAAGGAATTGGGACTTGATAATCAAATAAAGGTAATATACAAAGATTATAGGTATTTAAACGGAAGCTTTGATAAGGTTGTTTCAATCGGTATGTTTGAACATGTCGGGAAAAAATTTATCCCGATTTTTATAAAAAAAGTATCCGTTTTATTGAAAAAGGAAGGACTCGGCCTATTACATACCATCGGAAAGGATACTCCATCTTCGGGTGATCCCTGGACATTCAAATATATCTTTCCAGGTGGGTATCTTCCCTGCCTGGCTGAAATCGCACAGGAAATGGGGAAAACGGGCTTTTCTATACTTGATGTTGAGAATTTACGCTGGCATTATGCAAAAACTCTGGAGTATTGGGTGGAAAATTATGAACTCAATGTAAAAAAAGTTCGGGAGATGTTTGATGAAACTTTTGTGAGACAGTGGCGCCTGTTTTTAAACGGATCAATTGCAGGATTCAGATATGGTAATAACCGTGTGTTTCAGGTGCTTTTTACCAATGGAACGAACAATGATCTGCCAATAACACGGGCCCACGTTTATACTAAATCGTAATTGAGGCTGCAGCAGAGAATGAATCTGCCATTCGGATAGTTTAGGACTCTATGATTTTCCGGTAGGTTTTTTCAATCTTATCCCCTCCCATGGCGGGAGGGGTTTTAAGTCATGAGTTTCTTTTGCTAAAGACAATTATTTAAGGTCGCGCACCGGCAGGGCGCGGTAAGCGCGCTTATGGGCCTTTCGAACAGTATAGTGATAAACGTTGTCAAAGTTGAAAATACTGGCGGTTGGCCCGATTTCGCTTACCTCTGATGTCCAGATCCATCCACAGCTGAGTTTTATCTCAGGCACTATTTTAACCCACTGGCCGCAAGCAGTCTCATAACCCTTATAATTTTTGTCTTTAATACTAAGACTTTCCAGCTCCTTTAAGGTTGGAAGGCGCCAGTTGTCATACTTCTTTTCAAGGGTTACAGGAAAAGTGTATTTTACCCATCTGTCTGCCTGCTTCCAATCAATATCACCGTGATTATCCGTTTTGGCCCACATAACTCCCAGCTTATGATCCGTAACCGTACCATCGCCATTATCGGTGAAACGGTCACCGGCAAGCGCCGGAGCAGCGCAAAGAAATAATGATAGGGTAACGATTAATATTATTGCTGATGATAGTCTTTGGGACATTTTTTCCTCCCTCTATGAAGCCTGTATGTATTCTAACCCACTTCATAGTTAAAAAAAGAAACTAACAGCCGGTCTTCAGCACAGAATCAATTTTATGCCGGATGTTATTGAAGGCGCTTTCTTAATCGCTTGGCATTTTTTTCATCCCTGTAAGAAATGCAAGTGACGGGACAACAGCGAAACATCTTCTCTGCAACCGACCCGATGAAGATACTTTCCAGATCCGTACGCCCTTTGACTCCCATAACCACCGTATCGACTTTTTCTTCGATAATAATTTTTAAAAGTTCATCAATGGGATTACCGACTGTAAAAATGCTTTTTAGGTTTTCACCTTTAAAAGCGGATTTGTTTTGCATCTCTTCCAATTTTTTTTTGCGTTCTTCCTTAAGCGTTGAAACATAATGCTTGCCATCTACTTCATAACCCATTGATGCCACCGACGCGACTGCTGCAACATCTCGTGAGTTTATGACATTTGCAACAATCAGCTCTGCATCCAGGCTTTTTGCAAGTTTTGCCGAATAATCAAATATGCCTTCTGCATATTCTGAAAAACCCAAAGCCACCAGTATTTTTTTTACAGCATCCATAATGCTTTATTCCTTTTTGCCTTCCGCCAGACTCTCCTTTTTCAAACCGGGCAGCTCCAGCGGATTTTCTACGTATTTGTTAACCCAACCGGTCAGGTCGCAGGAACGGTGCCCGGTTTGGGAATTCGCGGTCTTTGTATCAGGTATATCAACCCGAAGATAGCAAGGCCGATGGGATATACCCAGTAACGCTGGTCATGTGGAATACCAATCCAGCTTGCGACTGCATCCGGACGCATAAGTGCCACAGTCACAGATAAAAGCAGTGGTATCTCGTAGAACTTGACTTTTGCCACAAACCACATCTGGGTTGCAGAGGCAAAAGCAAAATTTCCGAAGCATGCCATCAGAAAAATAAGAATCCCCTGCGGCCAGCTGGTGATATTATGAAGTATCAGATCGCTGTTAAAAATAAACATAAAGGGCAAAATTGCTGTTCGGATATCATACATAAAGCCCTGTATGCCTGTTGCGATCGGCGGAGACTTGGCAATCGCAGCCGCTGCGTACGCAGCCAGTCCCACCGGAGGTGTATCATCTGCCAGGATCCCGAAGTAAAAACAAAACAGATGAGCTGACATGAGGGGAACAACAAAACCTGCTCCGCCTCCGACATGAACGATAACCGGTGCTGTCAATGATGCCATGACGATATATGTGGCCGTAGTCGGAAGCCCCATTCCTATGGTCAAGCTTGCAAGGGCGGTTATTATGAGCATCAGATAGATATTACCACCGGAAATGGTTTCTACGATCTGAGTAATAAGCCCCCCAAGTCCAAGTGCTACAACGCCCACTATTATTCCGGCCGCAGCAGTAGCAAGGGCTACAGATACCATATTGCGAGCACCGCTAGCTAAAGCGGAAAGAATATCGATACCACTTTGCTTAAACGCAGGCCCGATTGGTTCTTTCTTCAAGTATGCCTTGACCGGATTCTGGAAAAGCATGATTATGGCCATAACCCATATTGCATTAAAAGCGGCAAGTTCCGGGGAATGCCTTACAACAATCAACTCATATAAAAGCATGGTCAGCGGTACAAGATAGTGGATTCCACTGATTAATGTTTTAAAGAAAAGAGGTAGTTCTTTGCGTGATAAACCGCTTAATCCAAGTTTGGAAGCCTCTATGTGTGTTATATAAAACAAGGCCGCATATGAAGCAAAAGCGGGTACCGCTGCTGCCTTGACTACTTCAATATAAGGAACATTTACATATTCAGCGATAATAAATGCAGCCGCACCCATGATAGGCGGAGCAAGCTGTCCGTCAGTACTTGCAGCAACTTCAACGGCCGCTGCCTTGGTAGCCGGGTACCCTACTTTTTTCATCATGGGTATGGTAAAAGTTCCGGTGGTTACAATATTTGCAATACTGGACCCTGATACCATTCCTGTCAGCCCGCTGCCCACAATGGCTGCCTTTGCAGGTCCGCCTTTAAATCCTCCTAAAAGGGCAAGGGCAAGCTGGATAAAATAATGGCCTCCACCAGCTTTGTCCAGCATTGCTCCGAAAAGCACAAACAGAAAGACAATTGTTGCGGAAACGTCCAGGGGAATACCGTAAATCCCCTCAGTGGACATGGTCATCTGCCCCATGAACCGGTTGAGTGAAACCCCTTTGAACGCAACAACCTCTGGCATGTAAGGCCCAAAAAATGAATACAGGATAAAAAACGATGCAATGACAGGCAGGGCCGGCCCGATAACCCGGCGAGAAGCCTCGAGTAAAAGTATTACCAATAAGGCTCCAAATATAATATCCCTTAAAATAGGCGATCCGTAACGCGTTGTCATACCTGTATAATCTAACGCAATATAAAGGGCTGATAAAGCAGCAACGATCGCTATTAAATAATCGATTATCGGAATTTTTGTTGTGGTGGATAGAAATTTAAGACCGAAATGTGTCTTCTTAAAAAGGGGATAATTTAGAAAAACAATCAAGAGAGCGAAACCAAGATGGATGGCTCTGATGAATGTGGAATCGAGAATAAGCCAGCTGGCGATGGACAACTGAAAAAGACTCCAGATCACCGCAATGGTGGGGATGACATACTTTGAAGGCCCCAGAGGCTTTCGCCCAATACCTTCTTCTTCCTCGGCCATCCGCCTTGCTAATTCAAGGCCATCATCCTTTTCAATCATTTCATTATTACTCATAGTTTTCACCTAATCAGTTGGAATGTATAGCGTTTTTTAAACCGCCTGAATACTTAAAACCTGAATACTCAAAAAAAGGTAAAGACCGGCATTGGCTGGTTGTGCGAATAAAGCATGGTTTGGAACGAAAAAAACAGACTCAAAGAAGACAGCCGAAATGGTACCGGTGAAATTAGTATAGGTAACGGAGCCGAATATTAATATCGACCCCGCTACCTGAAGGGCAGGTATTTTTAAAATGACTATTTAAGGCCGGCTTCCTTATAATACTTTAATGCACCTGGATGTAATGGTGCGGAAAGGCCTTCGAGCATACCCTCTTTGGTCAGCACTGCGTAAGCAGGGTGCAGCTTTTTGAAATCATCAAAGTTGTCAAAAACTTCTTTTGTGACTGCATATACTACGTCATCCGGTACTTTTGCAGAGGTAACAAAAGTTGCTTTAACACCGAAAGTGTCAACATTTTCCGTATTCTCTGCGCCTGGATAGAGTTTGACCGGAATGTATGCCTTGGCATAGTAAGGATATTTTGTGAGAAGGCTGTCTATACCGGTAATTCCTTGCGCCTGCAGTTGCTTCCTTGATTGATCCGCTGGGATGACCCACTGTGTAGAAAAATGCATCGATCCTGCCGTCCTGGAGAAGACTGGCTGATTCGGAAGCCTTGATACCTTCTGCGTTCATGTCTGTCTTGTAATCGATTCCAACAGCTTCAAGGGCGTCTATGGCGTTCTGACGCTGGCCTGAACCCGGGTTACCTATATTTACCCTTTTACCTTTCAGATCCATAATATCATTGATGCTGGCATCAACAGCAGCAACCAGTGTGATCGACTCCGGGTGGATGCTGAATACAGCCCTGAGGTCTTCCTGTTTGCCTTTATCTTTCCATTCCGCAAGAGCGTTAATGGCTTGAAACTGCCTGTCTGACTGCACAACACCAAACTGGAGATCGCCCGCCATAATGGCATTTACATTAAAGACCGATCCACCGGTAGATTCAACCGTACAGCGAATCCCGTAAACATCTTTTTTCTTGTTCACAATCTTGGCAATGGCGCCGCCAGTGGGATAATATACACCGGTAATCCCGCCGGTACCTATTGTTATAAAAGTGGTTTTAGCTTTTGCCGGAGCTTCACTGGTTGCCTTCTCTCCTGAGGGTCCACACCCTATAACAAGTGCAAATCCGAACATAAGGACAACACCCAAAATTAATGCTTTTTTCATCTTAGCCTCCTTGTTTTAATAAAGTAATTTTAAAATCGCGTAAACCTAAATTCTCTTTTTCCTTTTTCTTACCCCCCCCTTCACACACTTTAATAACTATCAAAATAAAATATCTATTGCAACAGTTTTGTACGACCGGCAAAATGTCAATTAATTATATAAATTTCATATTGTTAGCAAGTCTAACCCTTATTGATAGTATTTTCTTTAGCTTTGTGTGTATTTTTGAGCAAGATCAAAATAGTATCTTGACTCATCGTTACGTCCTCTTTTCAAACATCCTTTGGCATAAATTTCGCATTTTTTCTTTAGCATTTTCACCGCATCGTTGTGCTGATCCTTTGAAAGTAGACTGCTTTCGATTATTTTTTTCAGTGCCTGTATCCGGTATTTGTCAAGTTTTGGCGTTTTTGACAACTGGTCCTCATGTCCACCCCTTTTTATTATAAGCGGAGTATTTATTAGAAAGACAGAGTATTTGCAGCTTATCCTAAGCCATAAATCGTAGTCTTCACAGGCAGGAAAACTTTCATCAAACACGCCTGTTTTGCCTAAAAGACTTTTCTTAAGCATCACAGCAGAAGGACTCACTATACAAAGGGGCAGAGAGTGTTTAAAAATCATCCCCGAAAACTTTTTGTGGCGGTTTTTGGGATTTACCCTTTTGCCGCTTCTGATCCACAGCTCTTCAGTCTGACATATCATTGCACCCGGGTTTGAGTTGAAAAAATCAACCTGCCTGGATAGTTTTCCAGGCAGCCACAAATCATCCGAATCGAGAAAAGCGATGAAATGCCCCGATGCATAAGCTATCCCCGCGTTTCTGGCAGCACTTACACCACGGTTGCCCTGCCTGAGCACTATAATATCATTGGCATATCCATCAAGAATATCTATGGTGTTGTCCGTGGAACCATCATCAACAACAATCAGTTCAAAAAAAGTCCTGTGACAAGACGGAATCAATGGCCTCTTTAAGTATCCAACCCCTGTTGTAGGTAGGAATAATAACGGTTACTAAAGGATTTTGATCGTCAGTTTTTGGCATTTTATAATGTTTTAAAGATGAACGTCCAACATTGAACATCGAACGTCCAACGTCGAATAATGATGTCGCTCCGCTCCTCAAATTATTTAAAAACTGTAAAAAAAACCAGTACCGAACATTTAACACATATTGGTTTTTCTTTTCAGCCGTTTTTATACTCGCAACGAAAATTTTAATTAATTATTCTGTTTCCTCTTTTTCAATTCAACATTCGATGTTGGACGTTCGATGTTCGATGTTTATTTTTTTAAGTAAAACTTCCTCAATCCATCAGGCGGAAAAACAACCTATCGCTTGTGCTCCCTACCTCTACACCATCCTTTCTATCTCTTTTCGCTTCTTTTCCAACCGTTTTTTGGAAACCGGAATGGCTGTTTTAAGCTCCTGGGCAAACAGA
>RCNB010001285.1_pt1 | contig 15852 bp, 13 predicted proteins | sample 2041321 | NCBI WGS metagenome assembly RCNB01 (sample SAMN09708232, study PRJNA481090) | Marine sediment metagenome, whole genome shotgun sequencing project. | reverse complement strand
TATGGACATGATTTTGAAATAAAGCCCTCAGGTATTGCGTTGGCTATTAGATCCGCCCGGGAAATGGGTTGGGTGCCGGAGAAAAACAGTGGTGAAATGAGAGTCGCGTACAGCAATGGCACATTTAAAAAAAATGAAAACGCATAACAAAACAAATTTGATCGGACGTCAAAAAGCGTCGCTCTCTATGGTTGCTTTTTTAAAGATATATACCATGCAACAGATACGGGGCATTCTTGACTTTTGCTGCATTAAGGTCTTATTATCATAATAGGCTATTTCCTACAATAATAAGGTTTCGATGGTACCGCTTATCATTAGGCTGCCGGCAAGCCAATAGGGAGAGGAGAGACAAGTCATGCGTACGGTTGAACAACTCTTACAAGTTAAAGGCAGCGATATTTGGTCTATTTTGCCCCAGGCAACAGCATACAATGCATTGCAAATAATGGCTGAAAAAAATGTTGGGGCACTGCTTGTCATAGAAAAAGAGAAGCTGGTGGGAATTTTCTCCGAACGTGATTACGCCCGTAAGGTCATCCTGAAAGATAAATCTTCCAAGAATACATCTGTTGGCGAACTCATGACACGGGAGGTATTTTATATCAATGCCAATTCTACTCTCGAAGAAAGTCTGGCATTAATGACGGCCAAACGCATACGTCATTTACCTGTCATGAAAAATAACCAGTTAATCGGTATCGTGACCCTTGGCGATGTGGTCAAACAGATCATCTCCGATCAGAAATTTGCCATACGGGAACTTGAGAAGTACATCACTGGCGGTTAGAATGTATAACACTTAAGCATACCCGAAGGACATGTCTCAATCTGCGATGCATTTGTTTAGAGATTCACAAGTGCCAAAAGGTCTTTTTCCTTTTTCAATGCAATCTTTTCCATTTCTCTGACTTGTGCTGAAAGTTTTGAAATGTATGATGTGTCTGTTATGGATTTTAAATATATATAGACAAATCAGACTCAAGCGTCCATCCGGGTTAATTCTTGACATACAGCTTGAACATTTGTAATTGTTTTACAACATGATTTTACCTTTAATAAATAAAAACACCCCGACTCCTGAAATACTTAAGAAAAGAGAAGAAAATGGAACTTGATCAAACAATGGAAACATATGGTTTCAAAATATCATCGAGCTGCAGTGGTTTTGAGTGGTATGTCAAAAGAGTCGAGTATAAAGGAAATGATGCCTTTGTCACCATTACCGCCGATGATGAACTTCATTTGCCTGAATCCGTTGACGAACCGGTTATTGTGAGTATTACAGACCACAATTCCGGCAATGAACTTGAAACGCCTCAGCGTTTTGAGTCTCTAAAATCTTATCTGGATACGCTTAATCCTCCGTCCTGAATTTTTTCTGACCGTGAAATGGAATACAGCAATTTGGAAAGCAAAATGTTTCCCTCTCTTTTAACTTTTGCCGCATATAATCTGTTCAAAGCGCTTGATTTGGACATCTTTGCAAAAGCCAATGCCATCTCTTGATCTATGGTGCCTGCCCTGCCCCTATTCTCCTTGACAAGGAACGCCATTCTAATTAAAATATTTTCAACATTTAGATTAAACTAAAAAAACAGCCTTTTCGGCTAACCATTAAACCGGTGATTGGAAACTTTTGAATGAGAAATGCATCAACAATTGAATATCATGGCGGACCGCCTGTCCAACTGATCGTAAATGAAGAGCGGGCCACCACACTCAAGGAGATTTCCCTGAACCTGCCGGACATTACCTTGAATGACCGACAACTTTGTGATCTCGAACTCCTGGCAACAGGGGTTTTTTCTCCCCTTGACGGCTTTATGACCCGATCTGACTATGAGTCTGTGCTTGACCGCATGCGACTGCAAAGCAACGTTCTTTGGCCCATACCGATATGCCTTGGCATTTCCGACACCAATGCACGAACTCTGGAAGTCGGCCAATCGGTGACGTTAAGAGATCACGAAGGCTTCTTACTGGCCATCATGCATATAGAGGATATGTGGCCGGTGGATCGGGAGAAAGAAGCATCGCTGGTATATGGTACGACAGACATAACGCATCAGGGTGTCAAGTATCTATTGAGTGCTGAGGGTGATTATTACATCGGGGGTAAACTCGAGGTCTTAAGCGTCCCGCTTCACTTTGACTTCAAACAACTTCGTATGACACCACAGGAAATCCGGCGTGTGTATCAAAAACTAAAATGGAAGAGGATTTTGGGATTTCAGACACGAAACCCCATCCAGCGTCTTCAGTTTGAAATGACGGTGAAAGCCATGCGCCAAGCCAAGGCCAATCTGCTCCTTCTTCCGGTTACCGGAATGACAAAACCCGGCGATTTTGATCATTACACGAGAGTTCGATGCTATAGGGCTATGACCCGACATTATCCGCCGGATTCTTTTGTACTGAACCTGCTGCCTCTTTCCATGCGTTTGGCCGGCGCTAGAGAGGCGCTTTTGCATACCATCATTGCTAAAAATTATGGTTGCACTCATTTTGTTGTCGGACGAGACCATGCCAGTCCGGGAACAGATGCGGCCGGGAAGCCATTTTACGAGAGCCGTGCAGCCCAAGAATTGACTGAGGAACACAGCGGAGATATCGGTGTGACCATTATTCCTTTTGAAGAACTCGTCTATTTGCCTTTTGAAGATGAGTATCGTTCTTCAGATCAGATACCCGAGGGAGAGCAGTATATTTCTTTTTCAAGCGCTGATATTCGTGAACGAATCAGAAAAGGACGTAGAATACCGGAGTGGGCAACGTTCACAGAGGTAGTGGCTGAATTGAAAAAAGCATATCCATCCCCGGATGAACAGGGCTTTACAATATTTTTCACAGGTCTTTCAGGTGCGGGAAAATCGACCATTGCCAAAGTGCTCTATGCGCGCTTTCTGGAAATGGGCGATCGGCCGGTCACTTTGTTAGACGGCGATATTGTACGTCGAAATCTGTCGAGCCAGCTTAGTTTTTCCAAAGAGGACAGAGATACCAATGTTCGGCGCATCGGTTTTGTGGCCGGTGAGATAACCAAGAATCGCGGCATCGCCATTTGCGCACCCATTGCACCTTACAATGGCACCAGAGCGGAAATCAGGAACGCCATCGAAAACTATGGCGGTTTTGTCGAGGTGCATGTGTCCACCCCAATAAATGTTTGTGAAAAAAGAGATCGAAAGGGGATGTATGCAAAGGCCCGGGCCGGATTGATCAAAGGATTTACCGGGGTTGATGATCCCTACGAGATTCCTAAATCACCGGAGGTGAGAATCGACACTGCCGATCTTACACCCGATGAAGCCGCCCAGGAGATTTTGTTGTTTTTGGGGCAGAAAGGATTCATTTAAAAAGTAAATGGTAAATAGTAAACAGTCAATTGCGTGTAGTGGTGAGTGAATCGTGAAAGACAATCAAAATTAGAGGTGCTATGGAAGAAAAACCATATCAATTAACCGACCATCTGTTAACCGCATTATTGGCTTCAAGAGAGGCCGGTCTGGCCATCCTAGAGGTATATAAACAGGATTTTGATGTTTCGTACAAAGAGGACCAGTCACCACTAACCCTTGCGGACCAGTGCTCCCACGACATCATTGTTGATCATTTGACCGATCCGTTCGGGAAAAGCCTTCCGATTCTGAGCGAAGAAGGAAAAGACATCCCCTTTGAAGAAAGGCGCGCATGGGAGTATTTCTGGCTGATCGATCCCTTGGACGGCACCAAGGAATTTATTAAGAGAAATGGCGAATTTACTGTAAATATCGCTTTGATATATCAACATCGGCCGGTTCTTGGGGTCATTTATGCCCCGGTGAATAACGTTTTCTATTTTGCATCTGAAGGTTTTGGTTCTTACAGACTAAAAAACGATAATGCCTTTGAGCTCCTAGATGGCAAGGCTTTTAAAATTGAAAGGGAAAGCGTGTTAAAGGAAATATTAAAGCAATCCGACAGATTACCCTATTATGATACGCCATTAGATACTCACGACTCGCAATTCGTCATCGTGGGCAGTCGTTCTCACCTTTCTAAGGAGTTTGAAGCTTTTGTGAAAACCATGAGGAAGCAGCATGCGAAGGTAGAAGTTATTTCGTCCGGCAGTTCTTTAAAGCTGTGTCTGGTGGCCGAAGGCAGGGCAGATATATATCCCAGACTGGGACCGACTATGGAGTGGGATACTGCTGCCGGTCAAGCCATTGTAGAACAAGCAAATGGCAGTGTATTGAATTATGAGACGGGTGAACCGCTGCAATACAACAAAAAAAACCTTTTAAATTCTTGGTTTATTGTCAAAACCCAACGGAATTCGTGATTTCCGGACTGACACTTACGTTAATTTGTTCATCAGCTGAATCATACAAAAAAGAGGTTACAGTATAAACTATAACCCCCTGATTTCACTGGTAGGCGGTACTGGGATTGAACCAGTGACTTCTACCGTGTGAAGGTAGCACTCTCCCTCTGAGTTAACCGCCCATTATTATGCCTTATCTACATTTCCCTTTAATTCTTTGCCGACCTTGAAAAAGGGTAATTTTTTAGAAGTGACATGAATCTGAGCGCCGGTTTTTGGGTTTCGTCCCGTGTATGGCTTGTAATGTTTTACCGAAAAACTGCCAAAGCCCCTTATTTCAACGCGTTCACCTTTTGCAAGTGTTTCTTTTAATGAATCGAAAAACGTATCGACAACCTTTCCAGCATCTTTTCTACTAAGCGCCACTTTGTCTTTTAGGGCATTAATTAAATCGGATCTGTTCATAACGACTCCTTAATAAGAATAAATCGTTGAGTCATATTAGTTAGCGTTGTTTCAGGTCACTGAAGGATATTCATTATTTATATAGGGATTAAAAAATTTTAAGTCAAGCACTTTTTAACATATTTAAAACAACGTCTTATTCCATGTTTTCTGATGCCGCATCGCTGAGTTCAGAAATTTCTTTTGGTGTTGGAAGGTCTTCAAGATTTTTTAGATCGAATACTTCAAGAAAATGTTTTGTGGTTGCATAAATATGCGGCCGGCCTGGAATCGCCTTTCTCCCCAGAATCCGCACCAACTTTCTCTCAAGCAGCATGCGAAGAATCCCTCCGCAATTGACGCCCCGAATATGTTCTATATCACTACGAATTATAGGTTGTTTATAGGCGATAATGGATAGTGTTTCAAGGGCGGGTTTGCTAAGACGCAATGGTTTGGCTTGAATAAGCCGTTTAATCCATTCTCTATATTCCGGACGGGTACGGATCTGATATCCACCGGCAACTTCGCGTAATAAGAACCCCCCTTTTCGATTTTCATATTCAGATGACAGTTCGGTAAGTGCGTTTTGAATTTCTTTTTTCTCAGCCAGAACGAGGATGTTCTTGATACGGTCGATTTTAAGCGGTTCCTCGGCCACCAGAAGGAGGCTTTCGATAATGTTTTTTATATCTTCCATTACAAGTAAAAAAGTCTGATGATGCCAGTTTGAGTATTCTGGACAATATTGATCAATGAGAGCCTGACCATTTCAAGAATTGCAAGAAATGTAACGACAACCTCACTTTTATCGGTATTCATGGGAAAAAGCTCATTAAACGTTACCGATTGTCGGGTTTCGAAAATTTCTACGATTTGAACGATTCTGTCCCTGACCGAAACGGTATCTGCGGTAATAATATCTACACCGCGATGTTCAGATATCTTTTCAAGTATTGTTTGAAACGCATCGATAAGTTCAAACAGACCGACCTTTATGATTTCGCCGTCTTGATCAATCGAGTGATTTTCCTGATTCGGATTTCTGACAAAAGTATCTTCTCCCAATAGATTCCTTGCGATCAGCTCATTGGCTGCTGACTTCATTTGGAGGTATTCTTCAAGTGGTTTGACAATCTCCAGTCGAGGATCTTCATCGTCAGTTTCTTCTTCATGAACCGGGAGGAGCATTCTAGATTTAATTTTCGTCAAAGTCGATGCCATTAAGATGAAGTCACCGGCAACATCTATGTTTATGGCTTTCATCCATTGAAGGTATTTGAGATACTGTTTTGTTATCAGTGCAATGGAGATATCATAGATGTCCATTTCATGTTTTTTGATTAAATGTACCAAAAGATCCATTGGACCTTCGAAAATGTTATCAATCTGCACTTTATAGAGTTCTTCCTGCATGTCTATCATCTTGTTTTGTCAAGGTTATCAGGGGTAATACTTTATATTTTTATGGCTGCTTTGACTTCTGCCATGGTTTGCCGGGCGACCTTCCGGGCTTTCTCGCATCCATCCACAATGATTTCGTCAACAAGATGTGGCCGTGTTTCATAATATGCTCTCTTTTCACGCATGGGTTCAAGGGCGTTAATCAGATGCCGGGCCATGATCTTTTTGCATTCGACACACCCGATTTCAGCGGTTCGGCATTCTCGGTTTATTCTTTCGACGGTTTGGTTGTCGCTGTAAAGCTTATGAAACTCATAAACATTACATACATCAGGATCGCCGGGGTCGCTTTTTCTGGCGCGTTGGGGATCTGTCAGCATTTTGGCAACTTTGGCGGCAATTTCGTCTGGACTGTCCGACAAGAAAATGGCATTGTTATAACTTTTACTCATTTTACGTCGGTCGATACCGAGTATTTTGGGGGTTTGGGTCAGAATCGATTCAGGTTCCGGAAATACTTCACCGTAAAAATGGTTGAATCTCCTTGCGATTTCGCGCGTGATTTCGACGTGTGGCACCTGATCAACACCAACAGGGACGCCATAGGCCTTATACATAATAATGTCTGCAGCCTGGAGCACCGGATAGCCAAGGAACCCAAAAGTAGAAAGATCCTTGTTGCTGAGTTGAACAATCTGGTCTTTGTAAGTGGGGTTGCGCTCCAGCCATGGAACCGGTGTTATCATGGAAAGGACTAAAAACAGTTCAGCATGTTCCATGATGTGTGATTGGACAAAAAGCGTACTTTTATCCGGCAAAAGACCAGCACTCAGCCAGTCTATTAACATGTTTCGGACATATTCTGAGATATGTCCGGTATCTTCATAATCACTGGTTAGGGCATGCCAGTCGGCGATAAAGAAAAAGCAGTCATACTGTTCTTGCATGTTTACCCAGTTAGCAAGTGCGCCATGCAGATTGCCTAGGTGAAGTGGTCCGGTGGGACGCATTCCGCTTAATATCCTTTTTTTCACTGTCATTTAGAATCTCCTCTGCCGCAGATTTAAGTGTCTATTGAACACTGTAAATTTAACCGGTTATATTGTAAGTGTTTCGTATAACAGACCAGAAACATAGATGATCAACTCGGTTTTCGCTATCTTCCCAGCAAAATATTGAACATCGGGGTCAAAAAAAATGACAGTAATTTATCCAGAAGATTTGTTAGAAGCAAGAAAATAATGATGACCATGCCGAATCGTTCCAAACGGGCAAATTGGATTCTTAATGGCGAAGGCAGACACATGGCAAGTATTTTGCTTCCATCAAGGGGAGGTACGGGGATCAGGTTAAATATAGCAAGGACCAGATTAATCATCACACTGTAAAATAGCATGGAATAGAGGTCCATAATAAAAGGGTTTAAGATGGATGTTTGCCAAAACAATTTATAATAGGTCAGAATTCGAAAGAGAATCCCCGATAAAAACGCGAGTATAAAATTGGCCAAAACTCCAGCCGAGGCAACATAGATTGTACTTTTTCGAACATCCCTAAGATTAGAAAAATTGACCGGCACGGGTTTGGCATAACCAAATATTACCGGTGAACCGGTCAATTTTAACATGAGTGGCAGGAGCAACGATCCAAAGAAATCCAGGTGTTTAATGGGGTTGAGCGTCAATCTTCCCGCTTTTTGTGCAGTATGATCTCCCATTCGCAAAGCGATATATCCGTGCGCAACCTCATGTATGGTAACGGCGAATAAAAGCGGAACGATCATCACAACAATCTGATTCAGGTTTATATTACTGAACATAATCTTTTACAAAGGCAAGTTCTTCACTACGAGTTTTAATACGGCCATTTAATTTACCATCAAGGACAGCCTCCAGGATTTCACGGTAGATCGGACCGGGTTCGAGACCGAGTTTTTTCAGATCTTTCCCTTTTATCGACGTCTCGATGTGTCTGAGCTGTGTAAAGTAATTGGAGATGGATCGTTTTAGCGCTTCGTTTTTCGTTGCTGCCATCATATAGAGAATCAGCTCGATATTGAAAACGGAAATTCCCCTGTAAATGGCACTGTTTTTTACGGGAAGATTTCGTTCCATCCTTGAGATGAACCTGTCCGCCTCGAAGCGTTCCTTGCAAAAGATGCTCCTATGTCTCGGCGCGATTTCAAACCGCTTACAGATTTCACTGACGGTCTCTTTGTCGCAGGATCTTAACAGGGCGAGAAAGTAGACAGCCCATTTCATATAGGGTTCTTCAAGAAAAAGCAAATCGTGCCAAGATAGCACCTTTTTAGCCGAATTGAATAATGATATCAGATCATTATTCAATATTATGGAAGGGTGAATAACATGAAGGAGATGATATTCATTCATCCTTGAAATGGCGGATAAAGGATTTTCTTCTTCGAGAATCAGACGCAGTTCGGCAAATACCCTTCTTCCGCTGAGCCGTTTGAAAAAACCCATTTTTACAGCATTTTCGATCAATCTTGAAGTTAGTTTTCCGATTGAAAAGCCGAAACGCTGTTCGAACCTGATGGCACGGAAAACTCGGGTTGGATCTTCTACAAAACTTAAATTGTGCAAAACTCTGATGATTTTTTCTTTAAGATCTTTCTGGGCCGAAAAAAAATCGATTAACAGGCCGAACCTATCGGGGTTAAGCTGGATGGCCAATGTATTTATGGTGAAGTCTCGCCGATAAAGGTCTAGTTTTATTGAACTCATTTCAACTGTAGGAAGCGCTGCCGGGAATTTGTAATATTCCATTCTGGCGGAAGCTACATCGATTTTAAAACCGTCCGGGAATATAATTACAGCAGTACCGAATTTTGAGTGGGAATGAATACGGGCGCCTACGATTTTTGCATATTTTTTCGCAAATTCGATACCGTCTCCTTCAATGACGATATCGATGTCTTCATTATTCCGATACAAAAACAGGTCGCGCACGAATCCGCCGACAACATAAGCGTCATAACCGATTTCCTTAGCTTTTTCTCCGATGGTTTTAAGGATATCAATAATTCGCGGTGTAAGACGTTCTTTCATAAACTTGAGAATGTTTCTGGTTCTTGCGTGGAGGTGTTCCTTCAACACATCAGGTGAATCTGAGCCCGTGTGTCTGGATTGCCGCACCAGAATATTGAGCAGATCGGTTCGGGTAATCACACCTGAAATGATATCTTTTTCAACAACAGGAAGGATACGCTGCTTATTTTCGATAATTTTTTCCTGTATTTCGGCTAACTCGGAATCGGATTCAACAGATGCCATTTCGGTTGTCATATACTCCTTTATAGGAATGTGATCTAACCCGTGATACATGGCCTTTTCGATAATCTGTCGGGTTATAAAACCTTGAAGATTTTCTTTGCCATTATTTTTTTGGGTAACCAAAAGTGCATTGATGTTATAACGGGTAAGAAGGTTTCCGGCGTCTCTACAGGAAACGTTTTCATCGACCGTGATCGCTGGCGATGACATAAGATCTTTTGCCCGACTACGAGATTTGATTTTACTGTAAAGGATTTCTATCAGCTCGTTCTCAACCTGTACCAAGGTCTTGCCTTTGATCGTTGCGGCTGCTGCAAATGTATGCCCTCCACCGCCCAGATGAGTGACAATAGCGCCGACATCGACTTCCGGTATTCTGCTTCGGGCGATGATATACATTTTATCTCCCATGCGGGCGATGGCAAATATTGCATCAAGGTTTTCCATTTTAACCATTTTGTGGACCAAAAAGGCAAAATCGGACACATAATTGTCCGTCGATACACTTGTAATTACAATTTCGATACTATCAATATTATAACGGGTTGAGGCTTGAATCATGTCATTTAGAAGTCCCACCTGTTCAGGGCTTATCTCTCTTGAAATCAGGTTAGAAATAACATTTAAATTGGCGCCCTTTGATAGCAAAAAAGCGGCGGCTGTAAAATCTTTTTCTGTTGTGCTTGGAAAAGTGAAAGAGCCCGTGTCTTCATATATGCCGAGACACAAGATCGTTGCTTCATCAGGTGAAATTTCGATCTCCTTTTCTCTTAAGATTTCTGTAAGAATTGTAACCGTGGCGCCGGTTGCACAATGAATCTCGTAATGACCCTTAATGTCGCTACTCATTGGGGGATGGTGATCATAGATATGAATATCAACATCCGGACGCTCCAGTACAGCTGAAAGTTTTCCGATACGACTTGCCTGCCGGGTATCCACCAGGACCAGTTTTTTGACGCTATCCAAATCGATATCTTTAATGTCAGCCATATTGAAAAGATAAACCATCGATTTTATAAAGAAATTTCTTAAATTTTTTTCCTGGGAACCTGGAAAAACCGCCATGGAATCAGGATACAATTTCTGCGCCGCAAGCATTGAAGCCAAAGCATCAAAGTCAGCGTTGATGTGTGTTGTGATGATGGTGAGGCCTTTGGTATGTTTTTTTTGCGTTTGAGTCACGATGAGGCCTTTTTAAGCCTTTATTCTTTCATATTGTGGGTTTGGCGGAAAAGATAGTTTGAACGGCATAAAATTATTATTACAAATAATTTAAAGTTTTTGATAGAAAAGATCGAATATTAAACATATGCCATATGAATGTGTTTATCAAGCGGTATAACACCCAATTTAGCAATAAATTCTGTAAATCTGTTGTTGTATGACCAGGATTATGATACTATTTAACTTATATATTTTGCGTTGTCTCCATCATAAGGAGGAATGATCATGCCGGTTTATTTATGGAAAGGGAAGGATCGACATAATAAGAACAAAAAAGGCGAAATGGACGCACCATCTGAAGATGTTGTCCGTTCGGAACTTACCAGACGAAAAATAACCTCTGCCAAAATTAAAAAGAAGCCAAAGGATCTCTTTGAAAATGTCTCTTTTATGCAGCCTAAAGTAAAGGAGTCCGATATCATAATTTTTTGCCGGCAATTTTCGACCATGATCGATGCCGGACTTCCTATCATCCAATGCCTTGATATTCTTTATGCCCAGAATGATAACAAAACGTTTAAAAAGATGCTCAAAGACGTTAAATCGAATGTTGAGAGCGGACAAACCCTTGCAGAAGCATTGAGAAAGTACCCCAAACAGTTCGATGATCTTTTTGTAAATATGATAGCAGCCGGGGAAGCCGGCGGCATATTGGATATGATTTTGAGAAGGCTGTCAGCCTACCTGGAGAAAGCTGCGAAGCTTAAATCCAAAATAAAGGGCGCCATGACGTATCCCCTGGTAACGATGGTTATCGCCATCGTCGTCGTAGCTATTATCATGGTTTTTGTTATTCCCGTATTTGAGGAAATGTTTTCAGGTATGGGAAGTGCGCTGCCGGCGGCCACCCAGGTTGTCGTTAATTTGAGCAGAGCTATTAAATCCAATATCTTTTATATTATCGGGGCAACAATAATATTCATATACGCAATGCGGCGTTTTTATAGAACCGACAAAGGAAGAATCTTAATGGATGATCTTGTGCTAAAAGTGCCGTTATTCGGGGATTTGATTCGGAAAGCCGCTGTTGCCAAATTTACTCGAACCACCGGGACAATGCTTTCCAGCGGGGTTGCGATTTTAGATGCGCTAGAAATTGTTGCTAAAACAGCTGGTAACAAAACCATTGAAAAAGCTGTGTTTGATACCCGAACTGCCATTGCAGAGGGGCGAACAATGTCAGAACCGCTTGCTGAAAGCGGGGTTTTTCCATCGATGGTTTGCCAGATGATCGCTGTCGGTGAATCCACCGGCGCCCTTGATGCAATGTTAACAAAAATTGCTGAGTTCTATGAAGAGGAAGTCGATCAGGCAGTGGAGAACCTGACTGCATTGATAGAGCCGTTTATGATTGTATTTTTGGGTGTGGTTATCGGCGGTTTGGTTGTGGCCATGTATTTGCCTATTTTCAAAATGGCAGGGGCGGTTTGATAATCATAAATCCTCTTTTGGACAATATGAGCAGTTCTTCAATAACGCCCGAAGAAGATTTATATCATAAGCTCAAATGGCTTATGTTCTTTAGAATCCTTTTTGCTTCATTATTACTGGGCTCAACAATTATTGTCCAGCTTAAAGAAAATTCTTTTCCCCCGAACAAATCTTTCATCGTTCTTCATGGTCTTATCGTCATCATATTTCTGCTTTCAATTTACTACGCCTTTATTTTTCGTACTGTAAAAATAAGGTTACTTTTTCCCTATATCCAAATCGGGATCGATACGTTATTAGTAACTTTAATCATTTTTATTACCGGCAGCTTCACAAGTATTTTTTCTTTTCTATATCTGGTTGTCATTATCTATTCGAGCATGATCATTTTTAGAAAAGGGAGTATGATCATGGCTTCTTTTTGCATTATCCAGTACGGTATTCTGATCAACCTCGAATATTACGGTATCATTGATCCTTATTTGTTAAAAGAGAGCAGTTCAATTGGCAACTATGCCTGGAACCTTGTGTTTTTTAAGGTTGTGATTACCATGGTAGCTTGTTTTGCAGTTGCTTTTTTAAGCGGCTTACTGTCAGAGCAGCTGAGGAGGACAAAAAAAGAGCTTTCAGTCATGGAAGAACGTGTAGAACGTGTGGAAAAGATGGCTTACCTGGGTGAAATGGCGGCCGGCATGACCCATGAAATCAAGAATCCTCTGGCGTCACTGGCGGGGTCCATCCAGATTTTAAGAAAAGAAATTCCCTATGATCCCGAACATGATAAGCTGATGCAGATTGTGCTGCGTGAGACAGACAGGTTAAATGCCCTTGCAAATAATTTTCTTTTGTTCGCAAAACCACCGGTGGGTAAAATCGAGAGAGTAGATCTTGAAAACGCTTTGGCAGAAACCATCAAACTTTTTGAAAAAAATCAAGATACCAGCCGCAGAGTTTCGATTATGAGTGATTTTTCCCCAAATATTTGGGTTGAAATGGACCCTGTTCACTTGCGCCAAGTCATGTGGAATATCATTCTAAATGCAGCCGAGGCTATTGAGGGTGAAGGTCTTATTAAGGTTAAAACATATCCTTTGAAGCATAACTATGCATGTATCGAAGTTAATGACACGGGTTGTGGAATGACAAAAACGCTCATACAATCAATTTTTGATCCCTTTTTCACAACAAAATCACGCGGTACCGGGCTTGGACTTTCCATCGTTCACAGAATCCTTGAATCCTATAATACCTGGCTTGAAGTTGAGAGTGAGGTTGGCAAGGGGACGAGATTTACTTGGAAATTAAATCGGATAGATATACCAACTTAATCTTGACACTTATATGCAAATAGGTTACCAAACCAAGTTTAATCGTTCGATAAGGTGTCTTTTTCTATTCGAACTCTGATGTATTGATAATGTTAGTTTATAAAAGGCCTTGCCAATAAATTATTGGTAAGGCTAACCCATTTGGAACAGATCTGTTTCAGTAAAAGCTATCACTATTTGAATTTGAAATCCTTTAGTATCGCTGATCTCACCGCATCTCCCTCGTCAGAGACGGGAATCTTAGATCTGCGTTGAAGCGCATTTGCGATAGTATATAATAGCTTCATGCGCTTCGTTTTGAATCTGCGGCAACTTTAGCAACCGCTCAACTTAGGTAAAAGCATATGGATAAAAAGAGCGCAATCATAGAAAATAGAAAAAAGAAGCTCGAAGACTTAAAAAATGACAATATTGATCTTTTTCCAAACGATTTTGAAGTGTTGCATACTGTTCGAGATATTATGAAGGCCATAGAGAATTCACCAGATTCTCTTACACAGGATGATCCTGTTTTTATTGTTGCCGGCCGCATGATGGCTGTAAACCGGTTTGGAAAAGCCGCCTTTATCAGGTTTAGGGACCGTACGGGACAGCTTCAGGCGTATGTGAGAAAAGACAAAATGGGAAACCAATCTTACAATCTTTTTAAGCAGATGGATATTGGGGATTTTGTTGGTTTGAAAGGTGGAATGTTCAAAACCAAAACAGGTGAGTGGACGCTTCTTGCCAATGAATTGAGGCTTGTCTGTAAATCAACTCGACCCTTGCCGGAAAAATTTCATGGTCTCAAAGATCCTGAAAAACGGTATCGTCGTCGTTATCTTGATTTAATAATGAATTCACATGTACGAGATATTTTTGAAAAACGGAGCAAAATCATTCAGGCCATACGCACATTCTTTTTGGACCGCGATTTTCTTGAGGTGGAGACGCCGATGATGCAGCCTATTCCGGGAGGAGCGGAGGCTACTCCATTTATAACGCACCATAATGCTTTGGGCATAGACCTGTTTTTACGAATAGCTCCTGAATTGTATCTAAAACGTTTGGTTGTTGGTGGATTTGAGAGGGTTTTCGAAATCAACAGAAATTTCAGGAATGAAGGAGTCTCTGCGCGGCACAATCCGGAATTTACCATGCTCGAATTTTATCAAGCCTACGCGACATATGAGCACATGATGGATCTTACCGAGGAAATGTTTCGTTATGTCGCCCTGGACGTCGTCGGTTCGACAACAATATCATATCAAGGAGATGTTATCGATTTGGGTGCAAAGTGGCGTAGAATGTCCCTTGCGTATGCTTTAGAAGAATATGGAGGTATAAATCCCAGCCTGCTAAATGACCGAGAAGGACTGCTTGAATTGGCTGCGATAAAAAAAATTAAAGTAACAAAAACCGGACGCAAAGGAAAGATTATAACAAAACTGTTTGATATTCTGGTGGAACCGAAACTTTTGCAGCCTACATTTATTACCGGATATCCGGTTGAAGTTTCTCCCCTTTCCAGAAAGAGTGAGGCGGATGCCAATCTTACGGATCGATTTGAGCTTTTTATAGCAGGCCATGAGATCGCAAATGGATTTTCGGAACTCAATGATCCTGATGACCAAGAAAAGCGATTTTTGCAACAAACTGCTGACAGGGAAGCCGGTGATAAAGAGGCTCACTATATGGACAAAGATTATATTGAAGCGTTGGAGTATGGAATGCCTCCCACTGCCGGAGAAGGAATAGGGATAGACCGATTGGTCATGCTTCTTGCTGATGCCGCTTCCATCAGAGAAGTTATTCTTTTTCCACACATGAAACCAATTGAAAGCGTTAAGCAGTAATTGGTAATGGGGCATGGATAAAATAACCCATTGCAAAAACAATAATCTAACCCGGATAAACCGGAAAAGTTACAAGTGATCTAAAGTTTGAAGTGATCTAAAGTTAAGGAGTCGCTGCGCTCCGGCTATTTATCATAAAAAATACAAAAAACACATTTAAGGAACTAATAACCTATAACCCATGACCTTATTAATATGTCTTTTGAGTATTTCATAGGTGGGCGTTATCTCAGGGCCAAGCAGAAAGAGACGTTCATTTCATTAATTACCATACTTTCCGTCGCCGGCGTTACTGTCGGCGTCATGGCCCTGATCGTCGTGATTGCCGTCATGGCCGGCTTTGAGTCTGATCTTAAACAGCGCATACTCGGGGTTGAATCACATATTGTACTGATGCGCCACGATGGTTCTTTTTCCGGATATAAAAAGATATCGAAACAAATCAATGAACTCCACGGGGTGGAAGCAGCTACGCCATTTATATATTCTCAGATTATGCTTCGATCATCAACCGGAGTTTCAGGCGCTGTTTTAAGAGGTATTGATCCGGAATCCGCCGACAGTGTCATAAAGATTTTGAAAAA
>RCNB010001284.1_pt1 | contig 15853 bp, 18 predicted proteins | sample 2041321 | NCBI WGS metagenome assembly RCNB01 (sample SAMN09708232, study PRJNA481090) | Marine sediment metagenome, whole genome shotgun sequencing project. | reverse complement strand
GGCCTGCAAGCCAGGAAGATAATGGCTCTGATCACTGGGCTGCCAGACAAGCCCGGGCAGTGCTGCTGAAAAAGACACCGCATGCTGTCCGGTACAACTGCCAATTTCAAGCACCCGACCGCTCGCGCCCAACTCTAAACGCAACACGTCCAATATTGAGGCTTGGTTTCTTACACAGGCTTCTGAATAGCCACCCGGCCAATCGGCATCAGCTGAGCTCATTCAGTAGCATCCAACATCAGATCATTAAACCAGAATGAAAACTGCATCCATGTATTCGGCGGCGTTGCACAGGCATGATTAATTTCGATGGATAAAACATTTTCCTGCAAATCAAAACCTGGATGTTCACGCACCCGGGTCATGATGCCGGTCGGCGTCTTATAGACATCGTAGATGCGAGTGTCATCAATCTTCTGAAATGTAGAACTGCCGTAGGCAGCATCCGCAAAGAAACTAAACCGCCCCAGATCATCTGCCAACTGAGCAATATCGAGCAGCGTGGGTTCGCCCAATTTGTGTGCCAATGCCAGCTCATCATTTTGAGCATTTATATCGCTAAAGCGGCCTTCAAGCCGGTCCAGACGATACTGGGATTCCAGTCCAAGTGCCGATGCCCAATACTTCCATTTAAGAAAACTGGCATCCAAACGCCACTGATCACCACGAACGACAAAACTGCGAACGTCGCAGAAATCACCCGTAGCCAGATTGACCAGATACTCATCCTCACCAAGCTGCTTAAAGCTAAGCTCTGCTATCTGAGTTTCATCAGTAAGATTCGAATAAGCGAAAAAACTGGCGGAAAACAATGCGCCAAGCAGCGACAGCAACACCAGAGGAGCTGCCATAAATCGAACAAAACCTGAAACTCTCATGGACACATGGTTACACTATCGCGAAGCCGCATATATTATGCAGTAATGCTCCGCCGGTAACACCCTGAGCGAATCGCTCCCGGTTCTGAACCGCCAAACCAGAGAACATTAACGAACATGAGATATGACGAACAAACCGGAGATGTCTATCTCGACGTGTTTAAAGATGCTCCCGAACGAAAGTTGGGACCAGGCGAGACGCTAATCCATGCTGGCGAAACTGCACGTCAGGTCTTCAACATCCTGGACGGATGTCTGATGGTTAGCCGGGTTGGGAAAGACGGCCGAAGACAAGTCATGAGCTTCCTGTTCAAAAATAACTTTGTCGGCTTAACCGCAACAGACAAATATTTCTTTACCGTTCAGGCCATCACTCCCGCCACAGTGGTGTGGCGCAGCAGAAATCAGCTTGAAGATTATCTGGCAGGAGACACGAAAGCTGAGCGCACCTTTCGTGACATGGTGTTCCGGGTGCTCGAGAACTCACTGGATCTTGTATATAGCCTGGGCCAGCGCACGGCTATTGAGCGGCTCTCGGTCTTTTTGTTGTACCTTCGACGCCAATACAAAGTATCGAATGCCCACTTAGAAAACCCTAATCTCGTGCCGCTACCAATGTCCCGTCAGGATATTGCTGATTTTCTAGGCCTAAAAAAGGAAACAGTGAGCCGGGGTTTTTCAGAGCTTGAAAACAGGCAGCTCATCGAGCGGCCCAATTCTCACAGCGCATTGATTGTAGATATCGAATCATTGCGAAACCTCGCCGGAATTGTGGACTTCTCATCGCCACTGCGCCTTGCAGGCCCTCGCGACGCGACCCAAAGCGAGTCATAAGCGGCTGAATTCAGCACCAAATAGCGCCTGAATACGGTGCCCCTTAGGCTGCTGTAAGCCCGAAAAACCTTCATTTTAGGCGCCCGATTACACATCAGCTTCCGTTTACGGGTCATTTACGCTTTATACGCGGCCACTTTGACCTTATACTGCGCGTCGCAGAGAACGCTTAGTGGGCAGCAGAATCAGTTTCAGCTGCGAGCGTAGAGAATCCTACTTTGGAGTGGATAGAGCCTTGAGCACTGAAGAAAGCAAGCACGATCAACAATTCTACGACCGGTTTCTGGTCATTTTGGGCATCATAGTCAGTGTTTCTGTATTCCTGTTTATAGTTGCGCGCTGGATTGGCGTTGACGCGTTGAACGGCAATAACCAAGCCGATCCGGCTTTTCAATCAGCCGTTGGTGAAAGAATCGGACCGGTTGCACGGGTTGCCATCGCCGGACAAGACTTCATTGACGAAGCTGCCGAAGTCATAGACGTTGAGGAAGTTAAAGAAGTTCTCACCGGGCCTCAGGTATACAACGCCATTTGTGGCTCTTGTCATGGTTCTGGCCTGGCAGGTGCACCTATGACCGGCGACAATGATGCATGGTCAACACGTGTTGCAAATGGCATGGACTCACTGAACAGCAACGCAATCAATGGTGTTCAGGGCGATGCAGGCTACATGCCTCCAAAAGGTGGCCGCACAGATTTGTCAGATGATGAAATCATGGCTGCAGTCCAGTTTATGGTGGATCAGCTCTAAGCCCCGGAAACCTTATAGTTCTTATAGATAGCGCCTCGGTCATTCCGGGGCGTTTGTCTTTGTGCCGCCGGTAAATACCCCCAATACTTCGGATATCTCGTATTGCGACATGGGTTCGCTTAGCCGAAAATGGATAAATATAAGCTTAAAACAAGAGATGGTGACGCATAGTCACGAAAGCCATGACTTGCCATCTTCTTTATACGTAATAAGGCGCTAGCAGCCTACCTCCCAATATGGGATATGCTTTGCGTCCCAAATTGGAAGGAAACCGAGTCTGTGAGCCCTAAAGATAACACTGCGAAATTAGTCCCCCCGATAAAGGGAAAGCAAAAAAAGAAAGCGGGAATTGTGTACGACCTGAATGTGAAGAACGGCAGGATTCCTTGGAATTCTGACGGCTCCTACCCTTACAAAAGCAAGATGGGTGTTGTGGACTACGAGCAGCAAAAGCATGAATTGCAGATTGAGTTGCTGAAACTACAGAACTGGGTAAAAGAAACTAATCAGAGGGTGGTGATTATTTTTGAAGGCCGCGATGCCGCCGGCAAGGGCGGAACAATCAAGCGGTTTATGGAGCACTTAAACCCTCGTGGCGCACACGTTGTTGCGCTTGAAAAGCCTAGCGCCCGCGAACGAAATCAGTGGTACTTCCAACGCTACATTAGCCACCTTCCCAGCAAGGGTGAAATGGTCTTGTTCGATCGCTCCTGGTACAACCGTGCCGGTGTTGAGCGAGTTATGGACTTTTGCACTAATCAGGAATATCTGGAGTTTTTGAGACAAGTCCCGGAACTTGAACGAATGCTGGTCAATAGTGGAATTATTCTTTTCAAATATTGGTTTTCTGTCAGCAGAACCGAGCAGTTCCGACGCTTCAAATCTCGCCAGAAAGATCCGCTAAAGCAGTGGAAACTAAGCCCTGTAGATATGGCATCGCTTGCGCATTGGGATGATTACAGCACAGCAAAGGATGCTATGACATTCCAAACCGACACTAAGGATGCGCCTTGGACGATTATTCGCTCCGATGATAAAAAACGCGGTCGAATAAATTGTATGCGCCACTTCCTACACAACTTGGACTATCCCGATAAGGATCACGATATTGTGTATGCACCGGACCCCTTAATATCCGGGTTGTCAAAAGACCTATACGAAACAGATGAGCGTGTTTGATTCCAACTTTTATGTTGATTCAAACTTCGCCAAATAGAAACTGAGAGATTCCCAAAATGAAAGACAAGAAAGTACTAAAGGCCTTAAAAAAGGCCCTTAAGCAAAACAGAAAGGACGTTGATAAAGCAACTTCTGTGGCTGAAAAAGCATCTAAGAAAGCGAAAAAGGCTGTAGCCGCAGTTGAGACCGCAGAACAAAGTGCCCAAGACGCAAGAAAGCGGCTGAAGAAAGCTCTTAGTGAATTGAATCAGGTAAAGGCACAGAAAGCGGCCGTGAAAAAGGCAGCCAAGAAGTCCGCAATCAAGAAAGCCAAAAGAGACTCAAACAAGAAGAAGAAGAAAAAGAAATAAGCTCGCTGCTCGCTCCGACTTGGCAGATAGCGCAGCTATAGACGCAGATTAATGTTGGGTGAATCAGCTCGTTGAGTCCGGTCCTAACATTGTTCGTAACGATAACGCCTCGGTAATTGCCGGGGCGTTTGTCGTTGTATCGCCAGCAAGATCGGCAATAGTTCTGGCAACACGCAGTATCCGGTCGCAGGCGCGCAATGACAAAGCATAACGATCGGCTGCCTTTTCCAGAATTCTGCGGCTTTCGGCATCCGGCCAACAATGCTCTTTCGTCTGTGCCGGACTTAAAGCAGCATTGCTAGCGTCACCTCTACCCGCCCGCGCAGCCCATGCCGGTTTAATTCGCGTGCGCATGTCTGCTGTACTCTCGTTCAAGATATTCGACTCTGAGAAAATCACCGGGCTACGGCTAAGACTTACCGTTAGATCAATGCGATCGAGCAGCGGGCCTGAGATACGTCCCTGATAACGTCGCACCTGTTCGCGTGAACAAAAGCACTCCCGGGAAGCGTCTCCTGAGTAGCCGCAAGGACAAGGATTCATCGCTGCCACCAATTGAAACCGTGCCGGAAACTCACAGCTTTGCCCGGCACGGGCAATAGTGATATGTCCGGTCTCCAGAGGCTCACGCAGCGCTTCCAGAGCCGCGCGTGAGTATTCGGGAAATTCGTCTAAAAACAGGATGCCATGATGAGCGAGTGAGATCTCGCCAGGCCGTGGCTTTGCCGAACCGCCCACTAACGCGACACTCGATGCCGTGTGATGCGGCGCTCGAAACGGTGCTCGACGCCACTCCGAAAATACCTGACCCGCGAGTGAATACAGCGCGGCCGACTCAAGTGCGGCGTCTCTGCTCAATTCGGGCAACAACCCCGGCAACCGCCTTGCCAACATGCTCTTGCCCGTTCCGGGAGAGCCTGACATAAGTATATTGTGGCCGCCCGCCGCCGCTATCAGCATGGCCCGTTTCGCCTGATACTGGCCCGAGACATCCGCAAAGTCTTCGTGAGGCGAAGCCTTAGGGGCTGCCGCCGCATAAGCACTCAGGTCGAGATCGGCAAACGATAGCGCCTGTCCGCCATGCAACAAACGTACAACGTCCAGCAAGCTATCGGCGAACAAAATATCGGCGCTATCAAGCAGCGCCAATTCTTGTGCCGACTTCAGTGGCGCAACCACCCTGATGTGATCGCGGGTTGCCTGCATAACTGAGGGCAGTAATGCGGGCACCGGTTGCAAAGCCCCCGATAAGCCCAACTCACCAAAGAACTCGGTGTTGCGTAAAGCATCAATAGGCAACTGACCCGAAGCAGCCAGAATCCCCAAGGCGATAGGCAAATCAAACCGGCTGCCACTTTTAGGTAAGTCAGCGGGCGCCAGACTCACCACTATCCGTCCGTCCGGAACTGTCATGCCGCTATTGCGAATTGCTGCGCAGACGCGATCGCGACTTTCTTTTACTGCGGCCTCAACCAAGCCCGAAATAGATAATGAGGGCAACCCTGCGGACACGTGCACCTCTACCCGGACGGGTGGTGCATGTAATCCTGATTGTGTGCGGGTACTGACCGTAGCCAGTTGCATGGCAGCTTAGAGCGCCACCAATAATGCAAAGCAGCTTCTAACCATTGTCGGAGCCACCACTATCTGCAGCCTTAGCCTGCTGTAGCTCAGCAAGCTCGCGCTCCAGACGCTCGAGTTTTTCGCGGGTACGTCCGAGCACTTTACGTTGCACATCAAACTCTTCACGACTAACCAGCTCCATCTTTTCAAATGCGCTCTGGAGTACCGCTTTAAAGTTTTGCTCGAGATCGGTTTTCAGATTTAAGAGCCCTGCTGCATCTGCGCCGGAAGCAGAACCGGGAACAGACCCTGGAAGCTTGGCACCCAACTCCTTAAGTCGCTCAGGCACCACATCAGACAAGCGCCCTGCCAAAGATTCAATCGTTGTTTTACTCACTACATACCCTCTGAAACATGCTGAGCCCCTATTTATCTAAAGTTATTTATCTAGATTATTTAAGGGCTCAAACCAAACCGAAAAACCATGCACCAACTTTAAGCGCTCATGCACAGCAATCACCCATTAGCTGCTGCCAACTGCACCAAAATAGAGCGGCAGACCGCAGCAGCCAGTCTCAAGCAGCGCCTCAAATGTTCTAAGCCCATGAATAAAAAGGCTTTCCAAATTCTGGCACGGATACTGCTTTGTAGATGCTAAGAAACCTAATCGTCCCATCCTATGTACAGGGATACAACAACTAAAACTAAGGGAGACAACATGAAAAAGGTTTTTCTAGTCGTTGCCGCGATAACTGCTGTTACAGGCTTTGGCACTATGCCCGCGAATGCAGCACAAATTAATGGCAAGGCGGCCGCACACGGCGGACTCGACCTGACAGCAGGTGCATTCTATGCCGGAATCGTCCCCGTCGGGGTGAAAACGCAGGGAGACAGCGGCGTCGAAGTTGACCTATATGCCGGCTTGGCCGGTTATGTCGACCGCGACCTCAGCGTAAATGATCAATCAAAGAACACATCGATATTCGGTATCACGAAAAACTTTTCAATCCTGCAGTAACAGCAGATACCCGACAGGAACTTTTCCGGTCGGGCTTCTGTGGAGAACATCAATGAAATTAATCACAGCAATCATCAAGCCCTTCAAACTCGACGATGTACGTCAGGCGGTAGCCGATATCGGAGTCCAGGGCATCACAGCAACCGAAGTTAAAGGCTTCGGGCGTCAGCGTGGCCACACCGAGCTTTATCGGGGTGCCGAATACGTGGTCGACTTTTTGCCAAAAACAAAAATTGAGCTCGCCGTTGATGACGACCTGGTCGAACAGGTTATCGAAGCTATCGTAAACACTGCGCGCACCGGCAAGATCGGTGACGGCAAAGTGTTTGTTAGCAGCCTCGAAGAAGTTATTCGTATCCGCACCGGTGAAACCGGCGCGGAAGCAATTTAGTCACGGACCATCTCAGGAGATTTTAAGATGGATCAAGTAATCGAATTAAGTTACGCGCTAGATACCTTTTACTTTTTGGTATGCGGTGCATTAGTCATGTGGATGGCGGCCGGCTTTACCATGCTGGAATCAGGCCTCGTCCGCACCAAAAACACTGCCGAAATTCTAACCAAGAATATCGGTCTCTACGCAATAGCCTGCATCATGTACATGCTAACCGGCTACGGCATCATGTACGGGGAGGGCAACGGCTTCATCCCGCAGCTTACCGATCTGGTTCTCAGCAATGCTGACAACACGGCAGAAGAAGTTATTGCGAGTGGCGGCGAAACCTACTATTCAAACCTGTCTGACTTTTTCTTTCAGGTGGTGTTTGTAGCCACCGCGATGTCGATCGTCTCCGGTGCTGTTGCCGAGAGGATGAAGCTCTGGTCGTTCTTTCTCTTTTCGATCATCCTTACCGGCTTTATTTATCCGGTTCAGGGTTACTGGAAATGGGGTGGCGGCTTCCTGAATGAGCTCGGTTTTGCCGACTTCGCAGGTTCGGGTGTCGTACATATGTGTGGTGCTGCCGCGGCACTAGCCGGTGTGATCCTACTGGGTGCGCGTAAAGGTAAATACTCGAAGGATGGCGGGGTTAAGGCTATCCCGGGTGCCAACTTGCCTTTGGCCACGCTAGGCATGCTCATCCTCTGGCTCGGCTGGTTTGGCTTTAACGGTGGCTCGGAGCTCAAACTGTCCGATGTTTCAGAAGCAAATGCCGTATCACTCATCTTTGTGAACACCAACATGGCAGCAGCCGGTGGCCTGGTCGCAGCATTGCTACTCGCACGCCTGTGGTTTGGCAAATCGGATCTCACCATGGCACTTAATGGTGCGCTCGCTGGTTTGGTCGCTATCACCGCCGAACCATTAACCCCAGCGCCACTAACTGCCACGATGATCGGCATGGTCGGTGGCTTGCTGGTTGTGCCATCTATCGTATTTCTGGATCGCATCTTTAAGATTGATGATCCGGTGGGTGCAATCTCAGTCCACGGTGTTGCGGGTATCTGGGGACTGCTTGCGGTTCCATTAACAAACCCTGATGCCACGCTGATGGCACAGCTAATGGGTATCGGCACAATCTTTGTATGGGTGTTCGGCACCAGCTTCTTGGTCTGGAGCATTATCAAGATGACATTGGGCATCCGGATTTCTGAAGAAGAAGAATACGAGGGCTCAGATGTTCATGAGTGCGGCCTCGAGGCCTACCCCGAGTTTTCTAGCGCCTCGGAGTAAGCTCAGTAAACCCCGTCGGGGGGTAACCCAAGTTCTGTCACATTACCCTGCAGGACTTGCGAGAAAGCCGCTTCAGAACACCGAAGCGGCTTTTTTGTGCCTCAATAGAACAAGATGGCGCCTGATAAACGATTTTAGCGACATTATTAGTGTACTTAAGCGAATATAGCCGCAATTGTAAGTACCAAGAATTTAAACCCACCCATCCGCCGGCGGTCCAGACCGTGACCAAGTTCAAGGTGTGAGACGCCGCATGGCGCGATAATAGTCAGATAATTACCAATCTGCCTAAATCAGGCACCGGATGGAAAACATGAACGTCATTGGCTACAAAAGACCTGTCATCGGCACCTTACTTGCTACCATTATTTTGCTGGGCGGAATGGCGAACGCACAGACCATCTATGAATGGCGTGGCGACGACGGCGAACGCAGTTATTCCGATACACCGCCCGAAGATGTTGAGTTGGAATCCACCGGCATCGAGATATCGCCGACGAATAAAGCAGCTGTTAACGCACGTGAATCAGCCAAACGAGAAGCCGTGGCAGAGCAAGCAGAAGTAGCTCAGCTTAATAATGCGAAAGCCGCCAATGACAACGAAATCGCGGCAAAGGAAAAAGAACAGAGTGATGCCAATTGCGCGCAAGCAAGTAAGAAACTGCGCGATTACGAGAATAACCGCAGAATCTACCGCACCGGCCCTGACGGCGAAATCACAGAGTGGCTGGATATCGATGAAGAGCGCAGCAAAGCGCAGAAAGAAGTCGATACCTACTGCCAGTAAAAACACAAACCTCTCGCCTATGCCCGCCACAACGGCGGGCGAGTCGATGAAACCTATGAGGCACAACAGCTAAAGCAGACCCAGCGTGTCGTATCTCCGGAATTCATGCGACGCACCCCACTCAATTCATGCGCTCACAATGGATGCCAATAGCATTCACTGGCAAAATGGGAAGTAACTATCCTCTAGCCCGGATTTACTCCGGCAAAGCTGAATTGAATGAAAGAAGAATCAAACACCGAAACCACCGAAGCCACCACAGAAGATAATGCTGACAATCGCCAGAAACGACCTCGTGCCGGCAGCAGCAAGCTTGCACTGGTACTTGCCCTAATAGCACTGGGTTTAAGTGGCTGGGCACTCTGGCAGCAGCAGAATGCCCGCGGCAATGATTCGACACGAGCGTTCAATTCGGAAATACAAAACCTGAAGCGAAATCTGGCAACGCTGGAAGGCAAAGCTGACTACAACGCCGAGAAGCTGCAACAAATAGCATCCCGGCTCGATTCTCAGGGTGGTCGTATGGATGCCCTGCCACTGCGCATGGAGAAACTCGAAATGGCACTGGATGCCATTCCGGCGAGTGACCAGGAAGCCAGTGAGCGTATGCTCAGCCTTGAAGCCGAATGGTACCTGCGACTTGCTCAGAGTCAGCTTACCGTTGCACGCAACGTGGCTGCCACTCAGGCGGCACTGTCGCTAGCTGACGAACGTTTTGCGCAACTCAGTGACCCATCACTCACACCTATCCGCAATCGCATTGCAGCCGCCATAGGCGAACTACAGATACAACAACAGCATCCTATTGCCGCCGATAGTGCTGTGATCCAAAACATCATTGAACAAATTCCGGGGTTTCAGCTGCAGGCGAATGTTCAACAAAACTACGGCAACAGCGAGGCTGTCGATACCGGGGGCGATGGCGCCGACCGGGCACTAGCCGCTATCAGCAACGCCTTCTCCAACGTTATTAGCGTAAAACGCAGCGATAATGACGTCGTGCCTCAGCTCGATGATGCTGATGCTGCAATACTCAGACGCAGCCTGCTGCTCGAACTACAAACTGCCAAGCTTTCATTGTTGCAGGGCGAAACCAGCATCTACAGTCAAAGTCTGGAAATTGCCAAATCCCGTTTAGTCCGCTGGTTCGACAATGATTCTGCCGAAGTTGCAGAGGCTGTCGTCAGTATCAATGAGCTACTGGGCGCGCCCGCGAATCGCCAACTGCCCGATATCGCCGCCATTCGCGATGATCTCGCACGTTTGCAGAGTGCAGCCCAATGAAGTTTGGCTTACTTGTCATACTAAGCCTCCTACTGGGCGCACTGGCCGCAATCTTCCTCATGGACAACAACGGTTATGTGCTGATCAACTTCGTGGGCTACACCATCGAAATGTCGGTGCCGGCTTTGTTGTTTGTCATGCTTGCAGCCTACCTACTGGTAAGGCTTGTTGTCCGCATCTGGCAAGCGCCGTCACAACTCGGTGAAGCTGCCGCAAGAGGCCGGGTCAAGCGTGCCAATAAACGCATCACCCGTGGCTACATCGAACTAGCTGAAGGTAATTTCGCCAAAGGCGAAAAACTACTCACTAAGGGTATTCGCTCAAGCGAGACGCCGCTGCTCAACTATCTAGCAGCAGCGCGTGCGGCTCAGGCACAGGGCGACGGCCAACGCCGTGACAACTGGTTACAGATGGCCTACGAGCAAGATCCGGAAGCCGGCAGCGCGGTGCTGCTAACGCAGGCCGAATTGCAGCTGCAAAATAATGAAACCGAAGCTGCCCGTAGGACCCTGGAACGAATCATCGAACGCAGCCCCCGCAGTGGCGAAGCAATCCGCCTGCTTGCCGAAGTCTGTCTGCAAGAAGCCGAATGGCAGACGCTGTCCGGGCTATTACCCAAACTGCGCAAGCGCCTGAGTAAAGAGCAATTTCGCAGCTGGAGTGTTACTTGCTACAAGGGGCTTCTGGATGAAGCGGGTCGCTCAAAGGTAGAAATGGATGCTGTCTGGAAGAATATTCCACGCAATCTGCGTCAGGAACATGATCTGGTAGTAGCGCGCATCGAAGCGGCAACACTTGCGGGTGAGCACCTCGAAGCAGAAGTGCTCATTCGTAAAGCACTGGAACGCCAATGGGATAACGGCTTAGTGAGGCGTTATGGGCTTCTGCTAACAGCAGAACCGCAAAACCTGCTCAGACATGCTGAAAAGTGGCTCAAAGAGCACCCCGAAGACCCGGAACTGCTGCTGACAACCGGAAGACTATGTATTCGCACGCAACTCTGGGGCAAAGCCCGCAGCTACCTCGAATCCAGCATTGCGATGCAGCCCTCAGCCGAGACTTACAACGAACTCGGGCAACTTATGCTGAAACTGGATGAGCCGGAAAAAGCATCTAGTGCCTTCCGACAGGGGCTGGAACTCAATTGGCAGACCAATGTCCGCCCCCGACTAGAGGCCGATCCGGAACCGGCAGCAGGGCAATAAAAAACCCCGGGCCCGGTCAATAAGACCAAGCCCCGGGGCTCATACAACATTGGCTCATACGACATTGAAGCCGGCGCCAGAACCATTAAGAAAGAATTAAGAAATGCGGCTGCGCTTACTATTCAGATAGCTCACCAACTCATCCCACTGATCCCAATCGGGCCAAGCAAGATAGCTGGGCAGTTCATGAATACCCAAGCCTCGGGTATACGCACGAATGTAATTCTGCGCATCACGGAAAGCACCAACATAAGGCATGCGCATTTCGTCAAGGTACTCATCCAGATCTTCAAAGATAAGCGTATTTTCTTTCATTCGATTGGCAACAACCGCCACTTTGGCGCGTTTCTGCGCAACCGGCTTCAGCTCTTCCAAAAATCGTGTGGCTGCCTGCATATCAATGGATGACGGCAGCACAGGCACAATAATGGTTTCAGCATGCTTAACCAGCGTGTCTAGCTCTTTACCATGACAACGCGCCGGTGCATCAATAATCAGCACCTCGGTATCGCGTGGCATACCCCGTAAGCCGCTTTTATAGGCTGGCACACCGGTAATAGGTGCTACACGATCCGGCCGACGCTCAAGCCAATCGAGGCTTGATTGCTGAGGATCGTAGTCTGCTAAAGCAACCTTCTTGCCCTTCTCGGTGGCATAGTAGGCTGCAAGATTTGTTGCCAGAGTACTCTTACCGCAGCCCCCTTTGGCGTTCAGAACCATAATGGAACGCATATTTCTCTCCGCTGTTATTATTTTTTTTCAGCTACGCAAGTTATCCTTGCGTTTAACAAAATGCAATTGTGTTGTGCCGGTATTTACGCAATGCGCACAACACGCAGTTTACAATAAGCACTGAATCGGTTGTGACTTGTTACTTTCACTTTAATCATTGGTTGTAAATGGGATGAGTATTCCTTTTGTAAAAATGCACGCACTGGGCAATGACTTTGTAGTCATGCGCGGGAATGCTGCGCCAGAATTTGATGCAAATTTTATTCGCAGCATCAGTAACCGTCATACCGGCATCGGTTTCGATCAACTCATGTGGCTAGAACCTCCCCGCGACAGCAACAACGATATCTTCTATCGAATCTACAACGCCGATGGTGGAGAAGTTGAACAGTGCGGCAATGGCGCCCGCTGCATCGCCAGTCTGATTGCCCGCCAGGAAACGGATCAGGAGCCCGACCATGACCGTACTTATATGCTGGAATTCGGCGGTGGAATTATTGAAGCAAAAATCGCTGAAAGTGGCCAGGTGTGCCTAAACATGGGTATTCCAAGCCTAGAGCCCGCCGCCCTGCCATTTGTCACAGACCAGCCAGCTGCGCCGTATCAGGTGCTTGCGGCAGGCAATGCTGTGGGGCTCCATGTCGTTTCGATGGGCAACCCGCACGCCGTGCTTATCGTTGAAGACACAGCAACTGCGGATGTTGCAACCTTGGGCCCGGCGCTCGAACACCACGAATGCTTTCCCAGCCGTGCTAACATCGGTTTCATGCAAGTGCTCGATAGTTCGCATATCAAATTGCGGGTTTTTGAGCGCGGGGTAGGCGAAACACAAGCCTGCGGCACCGGTGCTTGCGCTGCGGCAGTTGTAGGTCAAATGGCCGGACTGCTAAACAGCGATGTCACAGTTAGTCTGCCGGGTGGCGATGTCGCAATTCGTTGGGAAGGCTCAGGCTTCCCCCTTTATCTCACCGGCGAAGCCATTACGGTATTCGAAGGTCATTTAACAGACAGTCTATAAACGGATGAATCACAGCACATGAGCACTGCAAACAAGGCAGAAGCCGAACTGCAAAGCATTAACGCCAAAATGGTTGCCGACTTCCTAGGCAACAACCCCAGATTTTTTGAAGGCCATCCGTATCTGCTGCATTCTCTGGAGCTCTCGCACAGCACCGGCGCGCCCCGCGCCACCTCGCTGATCGAGCGCCAAGTAACTGTTTTAAGAGAAAAAAACCAAAAACTGGAGCGTCAACTGCGAGAGCTGATTGATGTCGCACGTGGCAACGATGACCTAGCCTCTAAAATTGATGCACTGGCCATAAAGTTGCTGACCGCAAGCAATCGCGATGAAATTGTTGCTGTTCTCGAAGCAACGCTGCGCGGTGAATTATTAGCCGAACATGCCGTTATCGTGTTGTTCCTACCTAGCGCTACCGACCGTGAACCGGAAACTCGTTTTCTCAGAGTGATTGATCGTGGTGATGAAGCGCTCACGCCGTTCAAAACATTTTTGGAAATGGGCAGCCCACGTTGCGGCTATATTCGTGACACCCAACGCGACTTCCTGTTTGGCACCGGCAATATTGAGATCGGTTCAGCAGCTTTGGTTCCTTTGGGCGACCAATGCGCTACCGGCTTTCTGGCTATCGGTAGTCGCGATGCTGACTATTTTAATCCCGGGCAAAGCATGGATTTTCTAGCTCGCATGGGCGACCTGATCACCGCCGCCTTAAGCAGCCGCTAAGGCCTAGTCGGTATAGGCCCTAGCCGGCTGAGGCCACCTGCATATGGATACCGCCGCAGAACAGCTCATCACTCAGTTTCTCGAGCATCTGCGACTGGAGCGGCGACTCTCTCAACACACCATAAAGAGCTATCGACGCGATCTGCAATGCCTGCGTGATTTCTGCCGTGATGAGGCAATCGACGACTGGAATGATCTGCGGGACCAACATATAAGGCGTTTCGCAGCCACCAGCTATGCAAAAGGGCTAAGTGGTCGAAGCATCCAACGCCGACTCTCCGGCGCCCGCAGTTTTTTTAACTACCTGATGCGTGAAAATCTGCTGAAGAATAATCCCGCCGTCGATATCACCGCACCAAAAACACCGAGGAAGTTGCCCGAAACGCTCGACGCCGACCAAATGGCTGGCCTGATGGAAGTGAAGGGTGATAAACCTGCCGACCTGCGTGACAAGGCCATACTGGAGCTCCTCTATTCTTCAGGATTACGTTTGGCGGAACTGGTCGGCCTGAATATTGGCGAGCTCGATACAACGGAAGGAATGGTGCGGGTTACCGGTAAAGGTAACAAAACGCGAATAGTGCCGGTCGGCCGCTATGCTTGTCGGGCCATTGATAATTGGATGAAGATTCGCGCCAGCGTGGCACAGCCCACCGAAACCGCAGTGTTTACAGGGCCCAAGGGCAACCGGATCAGCCCGCGCAGCGTGCAGGCGAGGGTAAAGTTCCGCGCACAGGAAGCCGGGCTGCCCCAGCGGGTCTATCCGCACCTGTTCCGACACAGCTTTGCGACCCATCTATTGGAGTCGAGCCGCGACCTGCGCGGTGTCCAGGAATTACTGGGCCATGCCGATATCAGCACGACTCAGGTCTATACACACCTTGATTTTCAACATTTAGCCCAGATATACGATAAAGCACACCCGAGAGCGCACGCCAAACGGCGCGCTCCGGATAAGACCATTGATGAAGACGATGCCGACTAGATGTAAGACCGGCACCACAGAAACACCAAACAGAATAATAAACATGCATTCAGCGCTACTCGCGGCCACCCGCCTCGAATAACATCCCGCATCTGAATGCCGAGCCTGTAAAAAGGCAGCACAATGAAGGAACACACTATGGAACAGTATCGCGGCACAACTATCGTGTCTGTGCGTCGTAATGGCGAAGTCGCCATTGCAGGTGATGGTCAGGTCAGCCTGGGCAATACCATCATGAAAGGTAATGCGCGCAAAGTGCGTACCCTGGCCGATGGACAGGTGCTCGCAGGTTTTGCGGGCGGCACCGCCGACGCCTTTACGTTATTCGAACTGTTTGAAGGCAAGCTCGAGCAGTATGGCAATCTCACCCGCGCCGCCATCGAGCTGGCTAAAGACTGGCGCAGCGACCGCCGCCTGCGGCGTCTGGAAGCACTACTGTGTGTTGCCGACAATGAAGCCTCATTAATCATCTCCGGTAACGGCGATGTAATCGAACCCGAAAACAATCTGATGGCTATTGGCTCGGGTGGCTCTTTTGCACAGGCCGCTGCCAAAGCCCTGCTCGAGAACACCGACCTGAGTGCTGGTGAGATCGCACAAAAGGCACTCGAAATTGCGGCCGATATCTGCGTCTACACCAACACCAATATCATCCTTGAAACCCTCTCGGATGATGCGCCATCAGGCAAAACCAACAAGTAACACGGAGGTTACCGGGCATGTCACAAATGACCCCGAGAGAAATCGTTCAGGAGCTCAACAAGCATATTGTCGGGCAGGATCAGGCAAAACGTGCTGTCGCTATCGCACTGCGCAATCGCTGGCGGCGCATGCAACTTGAGGAATCACTGCGCGACGAAGTGACGCCCAA
>RCNB010001333.1_pt1 | contig 15854 bp, 13 predicted proteins | sample 2041321 | NCBI WGS metagenome assembly RCNB01 (sample SAMN09708232, study PRJNA481090) | Marine sediment metagenome, whole genome shotgun sequencing project. | reverse complement strand
TTCAGACGTGATGTTGAAGATCAAATGGGTAAACACGTTATCAAGTATGTTGACCAGCACGAGCAGCAGAATAAACGTGCCTCTAACCTGTGGATGCTCTTTAATATAGTTACTTACTATATATCTCATCTAATTGAACAGAGAAAAAGAGCGCAGTATCAGCTTGAAGCAAGCAAGTTATTCAAGCTCTAATTTGTTATAGCCAGGTTAACACCCTGGCTTTTTTTATAAACATTTAAGGAACTGTAAGCTATGATTATAAAGAATATTGTTGAAAAGATATTGAGGAGGTATTATCGGCTGATAGTGTTGTGCTTAATATGAAAAGATCCATTCAGCTTGATTCTTATTCCTGCGGTGCTCACTGCACTTATATGATATTGGATTATTATGGAATAGACATATCGTTTGAGACAGTAGTAGGTGAACTTAAAACAAATAGTAAAAACGGCACGGATACAAAACCAATAATAAAATACCTAAAGAAAAATGGTCTTGAGGTTGTGGTTAACAAAAAGACCAATCTTTCATATATAAAAGCAACAATAGATAATGGTTCTCCTCTTCTAATATCAGTTGATAATGGAGACCACTGGATTGTTATATATGGTTACAGCGAGGAAGGTATATTCGTACTTGATCCATCGAAGAAGAGACTGCTTAACCACTGGGGAATTGCTGAATTTATGAAACGTTGGGATGAAAACTGGACAGCGGCGATAAAGGAGAAATAATATGAACGGAGATAATATAATTATTTTAGTTAACGGCGGGAGAGTTGAGCATGTATATTCTGATAATGCGAATATACAGGCTATAGTTGTTGACCTCGATAATAAAAAGATTGGGGAAGAATATATCTTTAACTATTGCTGGCCAGAAATCCAATTCGATTATGAGGCGATAAAAGATTTAATGGGAAGGCAGTATGAGAACTATTTTGGTGAGGAGAGTTGAATTGGCTCTCCTTTAGCTTGAAAATTTTGCGGTCGGGTTGAGGCGCTTGATATTTCCAAATGAGAAAAACAACATCTATACAATGAGAAGATTAGTTTCACTTTTTTCAATATTTAGCTTTTCACCTTCGGGTATGTTGTTATCAGTAACAATAGTATTAATTTTTGATAAAGGTGCTATAAAAGCAAAACTTTTTCTTAAAAATTTACTTGAATCGGTAACTACAATAAAATCATTTGAAATATTTATCATAATATTATTAAGATGGGCTTCTTCAGCATTTGGTGTTGATATTCCATATTTAGTATCGATTCCATCTACACCAAGAAAGACTTTATCACAATAGTAATTTTTAATACTATTTTCTGCCATAGAGCCAATAAGAGATAGTGATTTTCTTCTTAGCGTTCCCCCTGGAACGACTACATTAACATTTGGATAATCAACTAGTAGTCCTGCTATATTTAAGGAATTAGTTATTACAGTTAAATCATTAAAGTTGGATAAATTTTTTGCAATCTGTAAAGTGGTTGTCCCCGAATCTAGAATAATAGTATCACCATCTCTAATTAATTGTGCTGCCTTTTTGCCAATTTTTTGCTTTTCCAACAGGTGTTTTTTAGATTTAATATCTAACTCAAAATCAATCCCAACTCGTTGAAATTTCATGGCTCCACCGTGAGCTCTAAGCAAAATATTCTTTTTCTCCAATTGTACCAGGTCATTACGTATTGTAACATCACTTACACCAAATTTGCGGCTTAGATCGGTTACTTTGACTATACCCATTTGTTCAATTAGATCAATGATTTTTGCTCGTCTATAAGACGTTGCACCCTTTTTTATTAAATTACGATCATCCATAAGACTTTCATATCCTTATGATTAACATATATAAACTTACACTTTACTTCGTTATTATGCAATAAACAACAATATCGTAATGAAACAATATTACTTGACAAGTAAACGTAATTTATATATTTTAGTATTAATAATAAAATAAGGTCAAAAAGAATTCTTGTGGATGATCTAATACTTGGACTTTCAAAAAATGAATTGACCCTGAAAGGTGGTATTCATACTGCTAATGAAATTTCTGGACAACCAGAACTTTGGTTAAAAACATGGAAATTGATTTCTGAAAATTCTGTTCAATTACACAATCATCTACATGATGTCTTTAAACAGCAGGACCTTCAAATAATATTAACTGGAGCAGGAACTTCCGCTTTTGTCGGAGAAGTTTTGGAAGGACCAATGCAAAAGAATACTAAAATTCCTACCCGTGCTGTGCCAACAACAGATATCGTTACACATCCTGAGTTATTTATATTAGAAGACAAGCCTACCTTACTAATTTCCTTTGCGCGGTCAGGCAATAGCCCGGAAAGCGTTAAGGCAGTTGAGTTGACGAATTTATTATTAAAAAATATCTATCATCTTATTATTACATGTAATCCACACGGTAAACTAGCAAAACTCTCATGCAGCAATAAATGTTTTGTTTTTGTTTTACCACCAGAGGCGGATGACCAAAGTTTAGCTATGACAGGTAGTTTCTCATCAATGTTATTAACAGGATTACTAATCTCGCGATTTGAAGAACTATCAACATTAAAAAATCAAATTTCTTTAATTCATAAATATGGATGTGAGTTTTTTGATCAATATTTATCCGAGATTAAAAAAATATCTGATTTAGATTTTAATCGTGCTGTTTTTTTAGGATCTGGACTATTTAGTGGAATAGCAAGAGAATCTCATTTGAAATTACAAGAACTTACAGATGGCAAAATTATATGCAAACATGATACATTCCTTGGTTTTAGGCATGGTCCAAAAGCAGTAATTGATGATAAAACATTAATAACATATTTATTTTCAAATAATAATTATTCTCTGAAATATGAGATGGATCTCGTAACATCTGTAAATAATGGTAGAAATGGAATTTATAGAGTAGGAATTATGGAGAGAGAATTGTCAAATATTTCGCTGGATACAACAATTATTTTTTCCAATAGTTCAGAGTCTCTTGATGAAGAATTTTTATCAGTACCTTTAATATTATTTGCACAGTTACTCGGCTTTTTTAAATGTCTTAGCTTAGGATTAAAACCTGACAATCCCTCTGAAGAAGGTGTAATCACAAGAGTTGTACAAGACTTTAACTTATATCAATATGAAAAACAATAAGTTTTGAATTCATCTATGATATTTTCTACCATTTCAAGTGAACAAAAGGAAGGTAATACTATAGGTATCACATCTATTTGTTCTGCAAATAGATTTGTTATCGAATCCTCTTTAAGACATGCTAAAAAGCAAGGTACTTTTGTATTAATCGAAGCTACCTCAAACCAAGTAGATCAATATGGTGGATATATAGGTATGACACCAGATCAATTCAGAGATTATGTTCATGATATTGCTACAACATTAAAATTCCCTACCGATAAAATTATTCTTGGAGGAGATCACTTAGGACCAAATGTCTGGCAGAATGAATCTTCAGAATCTGCTATGAAAAAGGCTGAAGAACAGATTGCAACATATGTCAAAGCGGGTTTTCGTAAAATACATTTGGATACCAGTTTTAGTTTAGGTGATGATGATAAAATTCAAGGCAAGCAACTGACTCCTGAAATAAGTACAAAACGTGCTGCACGATTATGTAAAATTTCTGAAAGAACTTATACTGATAATTACACTAATAATGATAAACCGGTATATGTTATTGGAACTGAAGTACCAATTCCTGGTGGAGCTTTGGATGATGAAGAAACAATCAGCAACACCTGCGTGGTAGACCTGGAAAGTACTATCGAGTTAACCAAAGAATCATTTTACTCTGAAGGTTTAGAGGATGCTTGGGAAAGAGTAATAGCTGTAGTTGTTCAACCTGGAGTTGAATTTTCAGATAACAAGGTTTTCCCTTATGTGCGAGCAAACAATAAAGAAATTATTAAAAAGATTGAATCTTACGAAAGACTGAATTTCGAAGCTCATTCTACAGACTATCAAAGTAAACAAGCCTTGACTGAAATGGTAGAAGACCATTTTGTAATTCTTAAAGTAGGACCCTGGCTAACTTTTGCATTACGAGAAGCTTTATTTGCATTAGCGTCAATAGAAGATGAACTTCAAAAATATTCAAATTCAATAACTCCTTCTAACTTTAAAAGAATTGTGGAAGATGAAATGATTCAAAATCCAAAGTACTGGATTAATCATTATCACGGAACTGAAGCAGAGATAGGAATTGCAAGGTTTTTCAGCTATAGTGATAGAATTAGATATTATTGGAGCAACAAGAATATTAATTCAGCGCTAAATGTATTACTGAACAATTTAGATAGTACTAACATACCCGAATCACTTGTCAGTCAATACTTACCAATAGAGTATTCAGAAATAAAGGAAAATAAAATAGAAAATAATTCAGAGAGTTTTATTAACAGTAAGATTTCAAGAGTATTATCCATTTATCAATCAGCTACTAGAGGATTTAATGAAGAGTAAACATTGGTTATTCTATGCAATAATAACAACATCCTTTTGGGGTCTTTGGGGAGCGCTAATTGAGATTCCCGAAAAGGCAGGTTTTCCAGCAACTTTAGGATATTGCGTTTGGGCTTTAACAATGCTTATCCCAGCATTTATTGTTTTGAAGAAAATTGATTTTAAAATAGAAATAGATAAAAAGTCAATTATTCTTGGATTGATCATAGGTTTTACAGGAGCTGGCGGACAGGTAATTCTATTCCAAGCGTTAAGAACAGGACCAGCATATTTAGTGTTTCCTTTTATTTCATTATCTCCTGTCATCACAATATTTCTTTCTCTTATTTTCCTGAAAGAAAGAACAGATAAACGAGGCTGGATTGGGATATTACTTGCTCTAATAGCTATTCCTCTGTTATCATACTCCTCAGGTAATGATGCAAATACTAGTGGTTTTCTCTGGGTAGTGCTTTCTTTGTTAGTTTTTCTAGCGTGGGGATTACAGGCTTTTGTTATGAAGTTTGCCAATGAAACCATGAAAGCAGAGAGCATCTTTTTTTACATGACTATTACCGGAATTATCCTAATCCCATTTGCATTATTGATGACAGATTTTTCACAAGAAATCAACTGGGGATTTAGCGGACCTTATTTAACAGCGTTAATCCAGATACTAAACTCAATTGGCGCATTAATGTTGGTTTATGCATTTAGATATGGTAAGGCGATTGTTGTAAGTCCTTTGGTTAATGCTGTAGCTCCAATCATTACGGTTTCCATTTCATTATTAATTTACCAGGTGATTCCTAATCCAGTAGTCATAACCGGAATTGCATTTGCTATCCTAGCTATATTTTTATTAGCAATTGAAAAAGATGAAGTACAAACAGAAGTTGATACCCAGGAGCAATGATAAATTATGATTGATAAGAATTTTGACGTTATTGTAATAGGTGAATTAAATGTTGATTTGATCTTAAATCAAATTGATTCCTTGCCGGAAATTGGTAAAGAAATACTGGCTTCAAAAATGGATTTAGTTCTTGGAAGTTCTTCAGCAATTTTTGCAAGCAACCTAAGCTCACTTGGGGCAAAAGTTTCATTTTTAGGAAAAATTGGGAATGATAGTTTTGGTGATCTAGTAATTAATAGTTTAAAAACAAAGGGTGTTAATACTGATCTTGTCATAAGAGAGGATATGTTAAAGACAGGTGCTACAGTTGTTCTGAATTACGGCGAAAATAGAGCGATGGTTACACATCCGGGTGCTATGGAGCATTTATCAATTGATGATATAACTGTGGAAAAATTACAGAGGGGAAAACATGTTCATATTTCTTCTGTATTTCTTCAACCAAATCTACAGAAAGATATCTATGGCATTTTTAAGTTAGCAAAAGATACAGGATTAACAACATCATTAGATGTGCAGTGGGATCCAGCAGAAAAATGGGATTTAGATTTGCAAAAAATATTACCTCTTGTGGATGTATTTTTACCAAATGAACAAGAATTATTGAACTTAGCTAAAGAAGATGAATTGCAGAATGCAATTAATAAAGTATCGGATTTCGGAAATACGCTTGCTATTAAAAGGGGAATTAAAGGATCAATATGCTGGAATAACGGTAATCAAAATGAAGTGCCAGCATATATAAATGAAAGCGTTGTTGATGCAATTGGAGCAGGAGATAGTTTTAATGCTGGATTTATATTCAAATATATCAGTGGGTCTAATTTAAAAGATTGTCAGAAATATGGTAATTTAATTGGAGCAATAAATACTACTCAAACGGGCGGAACAGCTGCCTTCACAAATTATATGCAGATTATGGAAATTGCAAAAGAAACGTTTGAGTATACAGAATAATTGAATTATAAAAAATATAAGGAGTGAATGCTATAATGAAATATAATTTTCAAAAAAAATCAAATTCTTCGTCATTCATAAGAGAGGAATATATAAAGTCAGTTATTGGAAATAATTATCAATTGAACAAAATTAATTAATAATTCACTTAATAATTTCAGGAGGATATAATGAATGTAAAATGGTACAGATTTCAACTACATCTGGTGCTGATATCTCTTCTATCTATCTTCGTTATGCAATATGTTGTTCTGGCAGGCACATCAGGTAAAATTGCAGGTAAGATAATAGACGCAGATACTGAGGAACCTCTTTTGGGGGCTAATGTCATAATTCTTGAAACATCAATGGGGGCAGCCGCAGATATTGATGGTGACTACTTTATCATTAATATACCCCCGGGAACCTATCAGTTGAAAGTATCAATGATAGGTTATGCCAGTGCAACCTTCACAAATGTTGTAGTGAATACTGATAGAACAACTAATCTTGATATTGAATTAGTCTCGGAATCTATATCTACAGAAGAAGTTGTTGTGGTTGCTGAAAAGCCTTTAATCAGAGCAGATCTCACTGCAAGTATTGTAGAGGTGGATGCAAAGCAGTTTGAAGTGAAGACACAGCTTAATGTTCAGACTTTGCTAAAGCAACAGCGTGGTGTTATAATGTCTCACAATCAGTTGGGTAAAGAAGGTAATTTTTATTTTAATACTCCATCCGACGGATTACATATTAGAGGAGGAAGAGAAAACGAAACACTTTTTACTTTAGATGGAATGGTTGTTAATGACCCGGTTTGGGGTGGATCGGAATTTATTCAAAACTCGTCGGGAAATTATATTGATGAGATGAGCACTTTTGCTGGCACTTTCAACGCAGAATATGGAAATGCAATGTCAGGTGTTGTAAATGTTGTTACAAAAGATGGTTCTAACCAAAATTATCATGGGACTATTAATCTTTATACGGATAGGTTTGGTGTTGATAAATATGACCAGAAAACAATCCAAGGTGTATTTAATGTTGGTGGTCCTATCCCATTTACAAATAATACATTAACTTTTTTGGTTTATGGAGAAAGAATGGCTAGCGATGGTTATCTTTACGGACTCTACTTTCCCACCTGGTCTGATTCCAAGGGTCTGGATGTTGACCCTGTTACCAAATTACCTGCTGGAACTGGTGAAGAAGTTTCAATGGATAAGTCTGATTATATAAACACATCCGCAAAATTAAAATGGACCCCTTCTTCAACAATAAGAATAACAGCTTTCGGAGGTTATTCAAAATTAAATAGAGATTATTACGAGAATGAATTTAAGTATTATCAAGATGGAATGCCTCATCATGAATCAGAAGATTTATTCTTAAATCTAAATTGGACCCATACATTAAGTGCAAGTACATATTATACACTAGGTTTTGGAAGACAAAACCGTGATAGGTTTTTAGGTACTTTTGAGGAATTAGCTAATTATGATTTAAATACTGAGCTGTCGGAATCTAATAATTTCTGGTATTCGGGTGAAAACTGGCAGCATCAAACGGAAGAATCAAGAACAAATAGTATAAGAGCTGTTTTAGTTAGTCAGGTAAATAAGGGCAACTTAATAAAAGTTGGTGGTCATTATCGAGGTATAAATGTAAAGTTTACTTCCCTTAATCCTAGTGGTGCCCCATATACCTATTATATAAACTACGATTATGAGCCCATTGAAATAGCGGCATACATACAGGATAAAATGGAATTTTCTTCTCTTGGATTAATTATTAATCTTGGTGTAAGGTTTGATTCCTGGGATGTAAAAGCTCCTTATTTAACAAATATGGTTGATCTTAATGACTATGATAGTATACAAGATTCCGAGGTTAAAACAGCGATTTCACCCAGACTTGGAATTTCATATCCTATATCAGATGTAGCAGCTTTCCACTTTGCTTACGGTCACTTTTATCAAATGCCTGCCTATAATCTTCTCTATGATTACCATCGCTTTTTGTCTGATACAAATGATGTTAATTGGAATAATTACCCTGAAAGAAGAGGTCAGTTATACCGTGGAATTACAGAAGAGTGGCATTATGTCCAGCCAAATACAAATATGGATCCTGAAAAAACAGTTTCTTATGAGGCCGGTGTTCAGATAAAATTGACAGAGAATGTGGCTTTAGATCTAACGGCATTTTATAGAGATATGAGTAACCTGGTCGGTCAAAGGTTTTTGGCGGAAGGTAATAATGGTAACGGGTTGGTAATTCGCGATAACTTCGATTATGGTAATTCAAAAGGAATTGAGGTTTCAATAAATAAAAGATTCAGTAATTACTGGGGGCTCAGATTAAATTACACATTTACAAATTCCCAAATTACAAGTTCAACACCCTGGGCAGAATTACAAATATTAAATCCTACGTATAAAACATATACATCAGATTGGGATCAACCCCACATTTTAAATTTTGATTTGTACGTTGGTCTGCCTCAGAGATGGGACCTTACTTTTTCCGGCAGTTATAGTACAGGATTACCTTATACAATTACCCCTTCTAACCCGAACACTGAAAGATCTCCCTATTTCGCTGAATTTAATTTTAGGCTATCTAAAACTTTCGAAGTATGGGGAATACAACCACAGCTTTACTTAAATATTTTAAATCTATTTGATAGACAAAATATTTACGGAGTTTATCCATCAAGCGGTCAACCGGATCTACCATTGAATGTTGAAAATACCCCATTAAATAGGTCCATTTATGATGATCCAAGTAATTACAGTCCTGGAAGACAGGTATACATTGGTGCAGCAATAAGTTTTTAAAGTAATTAAATATCAAAATGAAATTAAATAGAAATTATATTGAAAGATTTGAAGGAGAAAAATTTATGAAAACATATTATAGTAATAGGAAAATATGGGCTCCATTATTACTAGCCATTTTCCTACTGATCCTACCCGACTTAATTGCTCAGAATGATGCTATTAGAAGGAATACCTTTAACATTAATAAAATCGGTGCCACTTTTAGCAATTATGGAACAATTTCCGAAGGGCAGTACGATTATGGAGTAGGATTTCACCCGGCTTTTGAATGGCCAATAGGTAGTGGTGAAGAATATGGTACTGCTATAGGATTTCATCTGGGCGGTACAAGTTTAGATGCTGGTGGAGTAAACCCTGATGGTTTATGGTATTATGCCACTACGGTTCAAGAATATAAAGATAACTGGGAGAGTTTCCACTGGACAACTTATGGTCCCGGACCATATCTAAATGAAGCACAGACTACTGGTGTTTATGATTTTGTTGGGACAGCTGGTGCCGCACCACTTAGTACTGATCCTTCAACTTGGCCAGATCCTAGTAATGGTGATGGTAGATATGGATGGCCTGCTACTTACCCCAATTCAACAGAACCGGTAATGCTTGATTCAACTGGATGGCCTGGTTGGGGACCAAATGGTGAAAAAATTGCTCATCAGGAAAGTTTTGCCGTGGCCTATATAGATTATGCAGGCACTGAAGGTAGATGGTTAAAAGTTCGAGTAGTTTTCCGTGGTGCAGCATTTTCAGGAAAACTTTATGAAAACTATATCTTTTGGAGATATGAGTTTACAAATATTGGAACTGAACCTATCACAGATACATATGCAGGAATGCGTATGGATTTCGCTCACGTTCATAAACAAGGTGATACATCACCGGAAATACAGGCTTATGACCCAGACAGAGAAATGGCATATTCATATAATCCCACGGGTGCTTGGACAACACAGCTTGAAATACCTGTTGAGCCAACAGGTTATGCAGGGTTGATGTTCTTGAAAACTCCTAAAGATGATGGTGGAAGTGAACTTGGTCTTTCAACATTAAGCTGGCATTTATCTGATGGCGATGAACCTCATTTTGAACATGAATGTTATTTGTATGACTTAGCAAATGAAGATAGTCCATATGATACAGATGGCGATGGTATTGATGATACTCAAATTTGGGAGGGAATTGAATACCCATATGGTAGAACTCCAGAAGGCTGGGGATTGTATGCTACATCAGTAATTAATTCAGGAACATTTACTCTCGAGCCTGGAGAAACAGATACCTTAACAATCTGTACTGTTATGGGGCTTAATTTATTGGATTTTCAACGAAATGCAGATAGGGCAGCAGATTTGTTCAATTCTGGATTTCAGGTAGCGGAGCCTCCTGTTCAGCCTAATGTTTCTTTAGAGGCCGATGATAAACTTATTACATTAACGTGGGGCCAGGAAAGTGAAAATTCAGAAGGATTTGAAGGTTACAGACTATATAGAAGTAAGGATAATGGTGCTTCTTGGGGTGATTTTGTTGTTAGTGATGCAACCGGCGTGCCTCAATCATTTGTTCCTTATGCACAATTCGATCTGGAAAACGGCATAACTGGGCAGTCCACTCATCCTGACGGTTCATGGTTATGGCTTGGTAACGATACTGGAATGCCTGAGACAAATGAAGACGGAAAATATGTATTCAGGGATACAGATGTGTTTAACGGTATTAATTATAGATATTATATTGCTGCTTACAATACCGGTACTGCCGAAATTCCACCGGTAGAAAATTCACCCGTTGCAGATCCATCTATACCAAATGATAACACTGTTGAAGGTAGACCTCAATCTCCAGTAGCTACAACTTCTTTGGACGGTATTAAAGTTGTTCCAAATCCTTACGTGGCGGCGAATGAGTTTGAAACTAATCCATTTGAAAGGGAATTGCATTTTACTCATTTACCCGGAGAATGTACAATTAGAATATACAATATTGCAGGGGATTTAATTAATACATTAATTCATGATGATGGTACTAGCGAAGAATCATGGAATTTAAGAACAAGTGCCAACCAGGAAGTATCGCCTGGATTATATTTTTACCATGTTACATCCATGATTATTTCTGGGCAGAAAGTAGATAAATTCGTCATCATCAAATAGAAAATGGAACTAATAATGAAATTTGAAAATAAAATTCTAACAGGAGATAAATGATGAGAAAAAAAATAATAAAAAAGATTCTGCTGTTATTCTTTACAATAAGTTTAATGGTGTATGCGCAAGAATCAGATCAAGTTGGTACCTCCATGGCCAATTTTCTAAAAATTGGTGCCGGATCCAGAGCAGCTGCTATGGGTGGTGCATTTGTCGCAATGACTGATGATGCGAGTGCGACTTATTGGAATCCTGGCGGTTTAGCACTAGTTGAAAAAAATGAGGCAATGTTTCAAACTACTAATTGGACGGCTGATACAGACCTTTATTTTCTTTCGGTGGCAATCCCAATTGATGATTGGGGTACGTTTGGAGCAAGTATATATAGCTTTAGCTCTGGCGATATGGAAGAGACTACTATTAGCCAGCCGGATGGAACTGGTAGACTGTTTAGTGCAAGCGATTTTGCAATGGGTATCTCATATGCACGTTCATTAACGGAACAGTTTTCGGTTGGTTTCACGATAAAATATATAAGTGAAAAGCTATCTAGAGAATCAGCTTCAGCTATTGCATTTGATATTGGTAGTGTCTTTAAAACAGATATTCTTAATGGAATGAGAATAGGACTTGCCTTGTCTAACCTAGGCGGAACTATGAAGCTGGAAGGACCAGACCTTGAAGTTAGCCATGATATAAATACAGGGCTCCCGACTAATAAATTTGTTGACGCAAGTCTTGGAACGCAGGCATGGCAGCTGCCACTATTGTTCAGAATAGGTCTTGGAACTTATGTAATTAATAATGAAAATACATCACTATCGGTGGAAGCTGCATTTAATGATTCGCGTGATTATGCAACAAAATACAATGTAGGAAGCGAATTTATTATGGCTATAGTTGGAGAGCAGAAAGTAGCTTTGCGAATTGGATATTTAGGAAATTATGATGAAGCAGGATTAACAGCAGGTATAGGTTTACTTATCGCTTTAGCTGGTTTTGATTTTAAATTTGATTATGCCTATGCAGATATGAACAGGTTGGGTAATGCTCAGAGATACACTTTAAGTATACTCTTTTGATATCTTTTGAAAATTTATAGGAGTTTATAATGGATAAAACAATTAGTAAAAAGAAAGTAATAATAGGTGTTGTATCAGGATTATTATTGCTTATGGGTTGTGATAAAGAATGGCCTACCGACCCACTAGATTTAACACGTCCTACGGTAGTAACTACCAGTCCTGAAGATGGAAGTATAATGAATCCTGTAAGTGAACCAATAACGGTTACATTTACCAATGAGATGAATTTATCTTCCGTTTCCGCATTAACAACCGTCACAGATGGTCATGATAATGTCGTTCCTGGATCCTGGAGTGGTTCAGGTGTAACATATACATTTACACCAACAAACGCTTTTAGTAATATAGCATTATACAACGTTACTATGAAAGGAGCATTTAGTCCTGAAGGTGAATGGTTAGGTTCAGGTGTAGGTGATATTAATGGGAATTCTATACAAATTGAAACCAGTTTTAGTTTTTCCACTGAAGGTAATTACGGAAATTCACCATTTTTTTTAGGAACTGGTGGAAGTAACCCTGGCATCTTTGCATATGTTCAAAATCTTGAACTATCGGAATTTGCAAACTATCCTGGTGAAGGAGTTCAAACGCCTGCTATAAACCCTGCAGGAACGAAAGTATATGTCGCAAGTTCAGACAACGCTAGTGTTATCGTTATTGATGTGCCTTCAAATAGTGTTTCTGCTGTAATTCCTATGCCTGATGATGTTGAAGGACCGAGAACCTTAGCGGTTACGCCAGATGGATCTGAAGTTTGGGTTGCATGCAATTGGACAATGGATTTAGTAGTTATAAACACATCAAATAATCAAGTCGAAGATACTATCTCTCTTGCAAACTATGCTGAAGATGTTCATTCAATGGCTATCAACAATGCCGGTACCAGGGCTTATATAACCACTAACTGGGATCAAGGTGTAATTGTTGTTGATATTCAGAATAGAACAGTTTTAGAATATATTGAGGACGTTGCAACTGTTGAATCTACTGTGGCAATTGCTGTTTCACCAGATGACTCAAAAATAATTGTATTCTTAGCTTGGGCTGAAGATGAAATAGCTGTTATCGATGCTGCAACAAATGCAATTACATATATGTCATTAGGTTCAGAGGGAGATGGGTGGAAATTAGATGTTGATGGAGATTTTATTTATGCCAGTGGAAGATTCAACGGAAATATTTATAAAATAAATATGACCGATATGAGTGTTGCAGCTGAAACTAATGTAGGATGGGACCTAACAGGTATTACGGTTGATACTGAAGGAGAGGTTGTGTATTCAATTGCACCTTCTTATGATGATGAAGGAGCGATCTTTATACTGAACGCTTCTGATTTAGTTCCATTGGGTACAATTCCAGCGGGTAATTATAGAGGCATGGTTGCACCATAGTCTCTCTCCAACATATTACCCGGTTCTAATTTCAAAAGAATCGGGTAATTGTTTTTAGTAAAATATCATTATCAAAAGGAATTTCATAGTTGAAATGTAACCTCATTGCCATAACTAAGTTATGGTTAATTGTTGCTTTTGTTCTTCTAAGCTCAACTCTCCATCTTGCACAAATAAAGGGCGGAAGATGGATGTTTGAAAATAACGGTAATGATGAAGCACTCTGGGATGTGGTTGAAAATAATGGATCACTTTCAGGTGCTGCATCTTATCAGAGCATTGCTCCTCTTGCTCAAGGCATCTACTATTTATCATTGGAAGATTCTGCTGATTATGGAGCTTTCACCGTTGCTGATCATAGTGAGCTTGATTTTCAAAATGAAAATTTAGCAGCTTCATTATGGGCATATCCTATTTCGGGATATGGTAATCCCCAATATTTATTTATGAAGGGGGATAGATCAGGAGCAGTAAAAAAAAATAATTATGCCTTAAGAATCAAGAATAAATATATCGAACTTATTGTACATTCGGAATCAGGGGCAAACTCAGTTGCTAAATCTTCATTTATGGTTATGGAAAATGAGTGGAATTTTGTAGCCGTATTTTACGACTATTATCAATCAAAGCTTTATATATGGAACGATACTGTATCTGCACCCATTGATACATTAGACTTTACCGCACCTTTATTTCCGAATGATGATAAACTTTATATAGGCACATCAGGTGAAAACGGATATAAAAGAATTTGGGGGAAAATTGATGATGTACGAATTAGCAATAATGTATCGGATATTTTAGATAATATAACCAATGTTGAATTATCAAATATTAATTTCCATCCATCTAAGTTTACACTCAATCAAAATTATCCTAATCCGTTCAATCCTGAAACTATTATAAGATTTTCACTTGCCAAAGAAGGTTTTATAAAGCTTGATGTTTATAATTTAATTGGAGAACATATTGTTAGTTTAGTACGTGGAGAAATAGCTGCAGGTAATCACACCATACGTTTTAACGCAAGTAATCTTCCATCAGGAATCTATTTTTATCAGTTGCAGCAAGGCAGTCGCTCAGACGTAAAAAAGATGATATTAATTAAATAAAGAAATTTCAAATTAATTAGTTAGAGACCAGACATGATTTCAAAATCTTTATCACTCATTATTTTGCTTCTATTGATAACTCTATTAAGTTTTTGCAGTATTAATAATAACTCAGTCGTTAAAGTAGAAAATAAATATTTAGAAATTGAGTTTGATGATTCCCTTTACAGTAAAATTATTTCAACAATTGGAAATAACAAGATTGAACTAAGTGATTTTTCTGCTACAGAATATTTAGTAGTTGACGGCGTAGAAATCAGCAAGTATTACTTTAAGGGCTCTCAAAAAAATAAAATAGAAAATGCTTTAGGAAAAGGTGAAGAAGTAGTAATCACCGGGCTTTCGAAAAATAATATTCTAAAGCAGGTAACTGTTACAATTTATAAAAACTATCCTACCACTGCATTCTATAAAGTCGTTTATAAAAATAATGGAAGTAATAAAGTTATCGTTAATAAATGGGTGAATAATTCATACCGCATAATACCAGAAGATAACCAAAAACCTTCCTTCTGGTCATACCAGGGAGCATCATATGAGGATAGAAGAGATTGGGTTTTACCTTTGACTGATGGGTTTGAACAGGAAAATTATATGGGTATGAATGCAAGCGATTACGGTGGTGGAACTCCGATAAGTGATATATGGACAAAAGATATAGGTATAGCTGTTGGTCATGTAGAAACCACACCTAAGCTGGTCAAACTTCCTGTTAGGATGGAAGATCAGAAAACTGGTGTCGATATTAGTGTTGAGTTTGAAAAAGAAACAATACTTGAACCAGGTCAATCACTTGAAACTTTTGAATCCTTTGTTAATGTGCATAAAGGTGATTACTACGCAACATTAAAACTTTTTAGGGAAGTTTTGTCAAATAAAGGCTTATCAATGGGCAATTTCAGATACAAAATTCCCTAATTTAGAAGAAGTAGAGTTTTTCAATTTCTCGTTATTAACTAG
>RCNB010001282.1_pt1 | contig 15866 bp, 12 predicted proteins | sample 2041321 | NCBI WGS metagenome assembly RCNB01 (sample SAMN09708232, study PRJNA481090) | Marine sediment metagenome, whole genome shotgun sequencing project. | reverse complement strand
GTCCCCCCCGAGGACAACTTCAACATTATAGAGTTCTCCCAATGTCCGTGCCATCTCTTGTGTCAAACCGGAAATACCAAGCGTTTGCTCAGATAAAATTTTATTTAATTCGCTTCGTTCCAGTACGACAAAATTAGTTTGACTTCGCAATGCGGTTGCCAGCATGGCTGAAACCGTTCTCCCATATTCGGTTTCCTTTGCCTGTGTATTCGTATTTGTAAATGGTATGACAGCGATATTCGGTTTCGTCCTGAAAATATAATTTTCTTCCAGCAAGGTATCCGGAGATACAGGTATGAATGAAGGAGATAGCGGGTTAATTTCTACCTGAGCCATGAGTGTAAACGAGGGTAAGAAAATGAATAAAATGATAATCAAATAATTTTTCATAACAGAACCTCCTTAGGTTTATTGGATTCTACCTCGGGCGGAGAAGCGCATCGCAATGCGCCTCTACTTCATCCGATTATATATCTTTTTCACTCGTAATATGCGTTCTTATCTAGCCGTCGTTGTCATGAAATTGTCATAACTTTTTCATTTTATTGTCAATCCTATTTTCCTATTGCTTCGTTCATCAACGACTTATAAATTGACCCAAGGATTACCGGGAGGACTATATGCACTGCCCCGTATGTAAAACAGCAATGATTATTCTGGAATATGATCAGGTAGAACTGGACTATTGTCCCTCTTGTACTGGCTGTTGGCTGGACCAGGGGGAACTGGAACTCCTGCTCAATTTACCCGGTCATGTTTTGGATCTCTCAACTATCAATGTTGAAAAAAAAGGTAAAAAGCGATGTCCGCGTTGTCATAAAAAATTGTACCGCGAAGATTTCCCCCATACGGATATAGAAGTCGATATTTGTTGGCGGGATGGTGGTATCTGGCTTGACCGGGGTGAATTTCTTGCGATTGCCCAATCCCGTCAGGACAGCCCTGGCTTACAACAGCTTAAAGAATTTTTTAATGCCTTAATCAAACAAAATAGCTAGCCTCAGGAGGTAACCGATGAGTATGATCATTGTATTAGGTATTCTGGTTGTATTGGTTTTATGGGTTGTAGGAATGTACAACGGATTAGTCCGTCTTCGTAATCAGGTAAAAAACGCCTGGTCACAAATTGATGTACAACTCAAACGGCGCCATGATCTTATCCCCAACCTGATCGAAACCGCGAAAGGGTATATGAAACACGAACGGGATACCCTCGACTCCGTCACCAAAGCCCGCACCCAGGCTGTGGAGGCCAAAGGTGTGGGAAATCAGGCCAAAGCGGAAGGTGAATTAAGCAACGCTATGAGCCGCTTCATGCTGGTCGTGGAGAACTATCCGGATCTTAAAGCAAGTCAGAATTTTCTCTCTCTGCAGGAAGAATTGGCGTCAACGGAAAATAAAGTTGGTTTTTCACGTCAGTTTTATAACGATCAGGTACTGGCGTTTAATGTCAAAATCGAAAGCGTTCCGACCAATATTATCGCCAATATGTTTGGATTTTCACAGGCTGAATTTTTTGAAATTGAAGAGCCTACCGAGCGTGAAGTTCCCAAAGTGGAATTCTAAAATATGACAAACAAGTCATACCAGGTCATATGAGACCGCCTCATGCTAATTAACGGGAAATATAAAAGGTAGAGTCTATGTGGGAAGCAATCCGCACCAATAAGCGAAAGTCATTATGGCTTATCGTGCTGATGACCTGTGTCCTTGCCATTCTTGGCGCGGCCATCGGTGCCTATTTCTTTGCCCACGATCCGCAGGAAGGAATCTTTCTCGGTGTCTTAGCCGCCATGGTTTTTTGGATCATTATGCTTCTGGTAAGCCTTTCCGGCGGAGAACGTATACTATTGGCAACCGCCGGTGCCCGTGAAGTGACCCATGATGATGCACCACAATTATTCAACATCGTTGAAGAAATGAAGATCGCTGCCGGTTTACCGGTAATACCACGTGTATTTATCATTGATTCCAGCGTTCCCAATGCCTTTGCCGTTGGGCTTAAACCGGAAAGAGCAGCGGTTGCAGTTACCACCGGTCTGATGTCCCGGCTGAATCGTGATGAACTGCAGGGTGTGATTGCCCATGAGCTCGGACACATTTTAAACCGTGACACCTTATTCATGACACTGGCCGGAGTAACCGTGGGCGCGGTGATCATTTTGGCCGATCTGTTTATGCGTGGTATGTGGTTCAGTTCCGGTACACGGCGGCGATCCTCCGAAGGCGGGGGTCAGGCACAGCTGGTTATATTGGTCATCAGTATAGCGCTCGCAATCCTGGCACCTTTTCTGGTCCAGATCTTATATTTTGCCACATCACGACAACGTGAATACCTGGCTGATGCCAGTGCCGCCCGTCTTACCCGATATCCGGGCGGATTGGCCTCAGCCCTGGAGAAAATTGCCTCCGGCCAGAGCAAAAAATTCAGTAAAAGCCGTGCCCTGGCACCAATGTTTATTGTCAATCCAATGGCCGCAACGACTTCAAAAGTCGGTCTGTTTAGTACCCACCCATCAACCGAAGACCGTGTTCGTGTGTTGCGTGGTATGACCGGTAGTTCCTCCTTTAAGGCTTATGAGGATGCATTTCGCCAGTTACATGACAATCAGGGCGTTCTGGGTGCCGGTGTGCTGCAATCCGCTGAGGAACAGGATATTCGCCCGCCAACAGCAACCAGCCACAATGCGAAAAAAGGGATGCGCGATATCAAAGATATTCTGCATCGTGTCGAGGGATACGGCCTCCTGGCCTGTACCTGTGGTATGAAAATGAAAATTCCCAAAGGACTGGAACAAAAGGCATTAGACTGTCCGCGCTGTGGAAAATCCCATGAAATTCCCATAGAGTTCCTCAGTGCGGCCGCAATCGCCGCCAGCCATATTCCCCCAAAAAAGATGTAGGGCACGTTATGCCGCGCCCTAGGGCATAAGGAATAAGGTATACGGTATAGGGAAATCGTTGGGCATGGTTTCCATTTCCAAAATTTATGGGTATAAGGATATAAGGGATTCGTAGGGGCGGGTCTCCGTGCCCGCCCGTAAAAATTAGGCACGATCAATGTAGGGGCACGGTCTCCGCATCTGATAGCTTACCCATGTTAAATTTTTCTTTATTGAACAAAATCATTAAATTAGCCGTATTTATTTCAAAGCCAGCATGACATGTTATTGTACTGTTAGGCTTTAAAAAAACTATTATAATCATCCTTTCATTTTGGGGGCGAGAAAAATATGAAACAATCAAAATGGATCATTTATATTCTTTGTGTTTTAATGGCCGGATGCGCCGCTTACAAGGAACTAGAACCAGTCCCGCAAATTTCTTTTTTAGAAGACGGGTATATTGAACTTCTTGATGATCAGGAGAAATTTGAACTAGACGAAGGTGACAAGTATTTTATCCGTTATCCGAAACCGGAGAAAGAAAACACGTATCTGGTTCTGGAATTCGATGACAAAAGTCCTATTATCTCCTATTTAACTCGCGCCTTTGATGATGGGAAAGGATCGATCATTAGAATCAGTGATGAAAGTGACAATCCCCTCACTTCCAGTGTCTTTCTGCTCGATCAAACCGTACCAACGTTTTATTGGGTGATCGAAAATGTAAGCCGAGATGTCATTCTGGACATGACCTACCGTTATGTTGCCGTCTGGCGCTATAAATTTGAAAAAAAACACGCTGAATTTGAAGAGATTCTCCAGAAAAACACCCAATCCAGAACAATCATCAAGGAAATTGGCACCAGCATTAAACTAACCGATGTGGACTATCCGGGAGAAAAACAATCGGTTTTGAATAAATCAAAAAATCTTGAGCAGGTTAATCAGCAGCTATTCGAGATTGAATCCATATTTCCGCCGGAAATTCTCAATTCCAAAGATCAAGCCTATCTGGATTATCTGCAGTTAAAAAATCAACTGTCAGATGAGCTGGCCTATCAGAAAAATTATCATCAGCTAATGGAATTACTGGAGGTCATCAGTGCTCCACAACCGGATATTGAGAAATTTGTCAGTTTGGCACCTGCGTATTCAAAATTATTGGCTGAAAAATCGGCTTATCCGGAGAGTTTCGTTAACACGATTAATAAGGAGTTGAACCGTTCTCTTTCAGCTGTAGCACCTTACTACGAGAAACAATTACGCAAAAAGACCAAAAGCACGCCGATTGAGATCGATTTACAACCGGTTCAGGAATTATATACTGCCTCCGGAAACACACCGGATCCAACATTAACAGAACTGGCCTCATTTATAAAGATCTATAATGAGCGGGCGAACGCTCTTGCTGCAATCAATGAGCAGTTAAATTCTTTAGACAAGGATTTGATGACCGCTTCGGAATGGCCGACCGGGGCATTTTATTCGGACAAACGGGCGCAATTATCGCGCATGAATTATAATATGCCCTCATCTGATACAAAGGTTTTTGGGAAATATCAGTCATATCCCTGTGCTTCTGCACTGAACAAAGCCATCATTGGTACAAAAAATAAAATCCGCGGTCTTGAAAGCAAGATCCGCCGGGCTGAAGCATTGGTACCTCAGATCAATATGCTACGCAACCAGGGAAATTTCAGTGAGATCTTACGACTCTTAAAGCAGAATCCGGATCTGGATTTTCTGAAAATACAATACGCTGCTCTTGATGAGTTATCCATGACACAGCAGCGTCAGGCTATTTCCTCAGCCCTGCGCTCGAATAATTTCCCGGCAGCAGAAAATGCCCTGCGTAAATTTCATCTGGATAACAATTTTATAAATCCCGGTAAGATCATTCCCCGAAAGGAGAATCTGGTCAGAGCATATGAGGATTCGATTGCCAATAAAGTAAAACGTGTGTCACTGGCAAACGCGAATGCCCTCATCGAAGCGAACAAAACAACCATAAACGATATTGACTCTCTGTATAGCAATCCTGCACTTTATCCCGCCTATTCGTTAACATTTAGCACGAGACCGGGAAGCATTGCTCAAAAAAATCAGGATCTGGAAAATCAGATGAATTATCTTCGTCATCAAAAATTCCCTGAGACTGCCATCGACGCCCTTTACCGGTCCTTCACGGATGCCATACATGTACAGGGGGTGGAGAAAGCACGGGCGATCGTTATTCACGGGCGTAATTATCAGGGGGACAAAAAGAAGATAAAAAATCTGGTCGCTGAATGCGATCCCAATGCCTCGAAATGGGTTACAAAACCAAAACAATACCGTAAACTTTACGCTCTTCCCGTAACCAGCAAGATCGGCGGGTCCAATCAATATATGGCAAAAATCAATCTTCAGATCCCCACAGAAGCAAATTTTCCTGTGTATGATGTAAACGTCAAACTTCCCCAGGAATTGGCCCGTCATGCCGGTAGCCGCCAATGGTATGAAGCCATTACATTTAATAGAAAATTATTGAAAAATGAAGGCCGGTTTACAATCACCGCACCGGATCCTAATAATGACTATATCGCCCAGATAACACCGCTGCAGGTTAATAAAAAGGGAAATAATGTTCTCGAAATTCGCTTTACCTATAATGCTTTTAAAGTGCTCGAGATCAGCGTAATGGCCCAAAAACCAATCATTAAGAAGAATTAATTTGTTTAGTCAGATAAATCATCTCTCGCAAAGACCCGCCACGGCAGGCACGCGCAGGGACGCATAGTTTTTTGTCCACGGATTACACGGATTAGCACGAATTATATTTATAATATCTTAAATGATAAGAAAAACAAGATAAAAAAATAGAAAAAATTCGTGAAATCTGCATATAAATTCGTGAAATTCGTGGACAATTTCTTTGCGACTTAGCGGCTCTGCGAGAGATTTTATAAATAGACCAAAATAATTACTCTACCTATTCTGGCGGAGCCAGACTTGAATGGGATTGTTATTTTTTACACGATCCAAAATACTGAAAGGATATCTTTATGAAAAAATATATCATTATCGGAAGCAGCGTTATTGTCGTTGCCGCTATACTACTGTTTTTTCTCTGGAAAAAAGACCAGTCCGGTAAAATGGTTATTCCTTACATCGCCCATCAAAAGCCAAAAGTGGATCCCCATTTACCTGATTATAATGCACTTTCTGATAAACTGGATGAAGTACTCTTTGATGGATTGTTTAACGTATCAGCAAATCCGAGTGGGATTACCTATGAAGATGGACTGGGCGAACTGATAAGTGTAGATGAAAAAAATGTAGTTACTATCCGCCTGAAGACAAAGAAGAAATGGCATGACAGTTATTTCCCAAAAGCCGATGATGATGATATTACGATTGAAGAACGGGAATCCCGGTATTTCTCAGCCAAAGATCTTCGATTTACCTTACGCCGGATCCAACAATTGCGCAGCCTTTCACCCGACTATATCCTGGTTGGTCAGGCATTACACTCTTTTGCCTTTGAGGGACCCGATATTAATGATGAGATCCGTCTACAGTTTTCCGGAGATCGAATCTGGCTTGAACCGGATATCAAGGAAGTGCTTTCATTTAAAATACTACCACATAACGCCGACCTTGCCGCTTCCCGTTTTAATATCGGAAGTGGTCCTTATCTGACCATTGAACAAAAGGCGCCTGTTTCAAATTACTTTCATAATCCGGATGATAAAACAGGTCTTCCCTATTTGAAACTGGAACCATTTATAGATAATAGTACTTTTACTACAGAACTAAGTAATAATAATATTAACATGCTTTTAAACACCCCTTTTGGTGCACTTTCCCCAATATTGGCAGATGCTGAGGATTATTTTAACAAATCGAATATCAGCACTACCTTTTTTGCTGTATTGTTCAATACAGAGCGTTTAAACCGTGAGCAACGATATGAAATCCGAAACTTGCTCAATCAGAAGCGTATTATTGAACGATTCTATAAAGCAGGTAGTGAACAACAACGGCATATCATGGATTACAAAGGTAATCGTGACAATTATGAAGATTATCTGAATTTCAGTGTATTTCCTTCGTCATCTTACTACGTAGACGAACAAATTATTCTACCGGCGACCGATCATCCGGCAGCAGATCTTACACGCCTGCCTGACAGTATCCGCGTAAAGGCCTGTCTTAATTACGGCTTTCGGGAGGAATATAGAGAAATGATCGAGATTCTCAATGATCCGGCGATTTCCCGGGGTCGTTTGCGTGTATCGGCTGTTCAGAATGAAGATATACAACGTGGCAATTACGATGCTCTTCTTATTGCCGTAACCGGATATAGCAGTAAATTTCTATTTGATCTTTATGACATATTTTTACGCGAACCTGATCTTGCCCGTTACAAAATCAATCTTCAGATCGGGCCTAACAGAAAAGTATTGCCAACATCTTTTACCGCAACTAAAAATTTCTTCCACCTGGACCCTCAAACTCAAGCGGATGAACGGGAAAACATCCTCCAGCTTCTTGATTATATTTTTGCCTTTATGGAAACACGGGAAATCGGAGATAAACAGGCCTATGCCCGGATGATCGACGAACTGGAGCAGCAAATGGTCTTGGGAGCCTGGTTGTTCTCATTACCCTCCCTGGCTTATTTTACGACCCAGTTTGATGCCCAGACGATTGATCTTTATGGCGTAGCTTCCCAATTATCAACAATCGAAAAATGGCAAGAGAAAAAGGAAGAGTAAACTTTACGTGTTAGGTAATAAATCCGACTTTCAACGGGGATTCTACATTCCTTTCCTTTCACTATTATTATTGACCCAATACGCCAGTGGTGCCACGGCGGATTTCTGGATCATTGAGAATCCTGCTGCGTTGCTTCTTTATAACCGCTATGAGCAGCGTTTGACTGCTAATGAAAAAGAACGGCTGGCCACATTCTCTGCCTGGCAGATTCTGGATCGAGACATGGTACTAAGCGACCAATATACACGTGTAATCAAAACACAACTGGACCGGGACATATATTTTATTCAGATCTCGGCCAGTGGTGAGCTGGTAAACCGGGCCGGTGCAGGGAAAATTTCAACGATCAAAAATGCACAGATTCCGGGAGATACGGTGCGTATCAGCAGCAGCGGTCGCTTATTTATAAAAAGCGGAAACAAACGGTTCTCTTTATCCGAGGGAATGCTTCTTAAACGTCTGTTCGTTCATCGGGGAACAACTTTTGGCAAAACACTTACCGGTCAAAGCGCAGGATGGATTGAAGGTAACGGACCAAAAAACTGGGAAGTTTTTCATAGCAGCAGAAATAATCAGGCCTTTGAAAACCAGCTATTCTCCCGTATCGATCAGATATTTGAGTCATATAATACCCGCTTTAATCGTTTATTCGACTATATGAATCAACGCCACAATGAACGGTATACCTCACCGCAATGGGTCTCAATGAAATCCCCGGTTGACCTGCGTTATACCCTCGAACCCTATGAATACCAAACCCGTTTCCCCAGTTCACGCTCTTTTCTCATCCAGGAATTAGCCGATTTGCTTTACGGTAGTGATTATCATCTCGTTGAGGGTAACGATCAAATCATCATCACAAAAAAGTCACGGTAAACCGATGCGTCAAAAATTTACCGGACATCTGATCAGTATTCTTTTTATTGGATCCTTATTTTTAATCATCCACACCTGGGTAAAATCTGAAAGTACAGAGAAAACTTATAAATATGATGATCAGATCCAGGAATATTTGCAGCTGCAATTTCTTGATTTGAACAGCCCTGAGGATAGGATACTCCTGGAGGAAACCCTTAACTTTTATGATCCCCGGAATATGGTCCAACACAACGACTTGATGGCTGATCTTGAACGCTATCTAAATGACCGGATGACCACTTCTGTAAGGACACACGAACTCAGTGATGGTATCTCCGGTAAAAGATTGATGACCATCCTGGGCATGCTTTTTAAATTTGCCATTGTATATATTTTGGTCCTTCTGCTTACCTACTATGGCGTCGAGACATTTGCAGTTTACCGGTTTATAAGAGCACAAAATCCGGTATCATTTATTACCTCATTGACAATGGCCGGACAGCGGATGATGAATGCCCGCAACTGGCCCAATAGATTCAACCATCTATGGAAATTATTGGTCAAGTTCGGCCGCGGTATCTTGAGAGCACTGATCATGCTTACCCTGTTTGCACCGGCTTACGTGATCGCCTATTCTTTTAAAACCAGTTTTGATACCGACTCCCTTTTATTGATGATTATTCTCGGAGTAATATCCAATGGGTTATTGATCACCTATACGCAGAAATATTATACCTTTCTTGTGAGCGAAAGTCGTAAGGGCTATGTACAAACAGCGATCGTTAAAAATCTTAAACACGAGTATCATTTTCGTAAGAAAGATGGCATACCTCTTTCTTCCATTTTTCGATTAAAGAAAATATTTCCTGGGCATGTTTTCGGACATATTTACCAAAATGTCCGTGTTCAATATTTAAATACATTGAAAGAACAGGCCTCATTCCTGATCAGCGGTTTGATCATTATTGAAATGGCATTGAATATTCAGGGACATCTTTGCTATGAACTGATGCAAAATATTCTATATAAAAATTTCTCCATTGTTCTGATTATCATTTTTGGAATTTTCTTGATCGTAAAACTGACCGAAATTTTCATTGACCATTTGGTGTCAATGCAAAAGCGTAGGATTGACAATATTTCTCCGGTGCCGGCAAGATGAAAAATTATTTGAAAATTTTGTCTGATCATATTGCCCGCTTTTTTAGCCGGAAAGACCGTTTGTGGTTATCGATATGGTTGGGAGGACTTTTGTTGATCTGGCTATGGAATATTTTTTTTCTGAATAAACCGGCCTTGCTGCAGCTGGAAACCGGATTTATTAATACCATGATCATTGCCCTGCTGGTAATTGTATTTGCTGCTGCACTTGGATGGGGAATCACCTTACTTGACTATCGACTGACTTTAAAATTTCACAAATTACAGTTGATTCTGACATTTTTTATTAACCTGATCCGTTCCATTCCCCAGATTGTCGGGATTTTAATGGGTTACGTGATATTGACCATATTGATTCAAACAGGGATTCTCACCTCCCCACTGTTTATTTTAATGGCAATGGCGCTAGTTATTGCTGTGTTTGTTTTTCTAGAGATATATGATTTATTATGGGATCGTATTGGTCACTTCCGGCGTCTTGATTTTTTTGATGCCATGCGTGTCTGTGGTATTTCCGAGCGCTATATTATTAACCGGGAAATTATCTGGCGCAGCAGTCTGGTACATTTGATAAATAAAATGATTGCTATCTTTGGGGCGGCCATATTTTTGCTTTGCAGTGTCGACTTTATCATTTCAGTCGGATTATCCACCGAGGTCAGCGCCGTCGATTTACCGGTAACCCTGGGAAGCCTGCTGGCCAAGATCGACAGCAAGCAGGATATACTGGCTATCGGTCATACATTATCCCATTGGGATTATATATTCCGTCTTCCTTTTGAACACCTGCAGGGAATTACCGTAGCCCTGGTGATTGTGTTTACATTAGTCTGCATGTATCAGATCGGTACTGGTTATGCCCGGAGGTTCCGTCTGTGAACTATGACCTTCATATTGCCACGACTGAACGCACGCTGGTTGACATATCTGATTTCGGATTAAAACCGGGAACCCTGACCTTTTTGTTAGGTGAATCCGGGATCGGCAAAACATTAATATCCAAAGCAATTTTCGGGCTTCTGCCAGCCACGGAACTGGACATTACGATAAATGACCAGACCTATGCCGAGTATATTAGCAGTCCTATCTGTATAGATATTCAAAAGCAGGGATTTTTTGTTTTTCAGGAACCCTCTTCACATCTAAATCCCATGCGCACCCTGGCCGAGCAACTAAATGAGGGCTCCATTCGCGATACCTCTGCAAATAAACAAATCCTCTCCCACCTATTCCCGGCATTCAGTGAATCCGAGCGTGAACATCTGCTTTCTATCTTTCCAAAACCATACCGGCCGAGTGGCGGTGAAAAACAGCGAATCCTTATTGCTATGGCCTTTAAAAAAATGGCCGGGATGCCTCAGAAGCAAAAGGGAGGTTCCCACCTGTTTATTTTCGATGAACCGACCGGGAATCTTGACGATGAATATCGCAATATCTTCCTTAAAATGCTGATTATGGCTCAACAACAATTAAACTTTACTGCCTTGTTAATTACCCATGATTATTCGATGATCAGTGAAATTATCCAACACTACCCGGATAGACTGCCACAGATAGATTTTCAGGAACTGTGCATGCAGAAAAATGAACTGCAACAATTACCTTTTTCAGCGGACCTTTATGTAAAATGGCTGGGCACGGTCAGACCAGTTAAATACAATGAATCAATCCCGGATAAGCCAAAACTCTCACTCGATGAAAAAATTCATGTATTCGACCGCCGGTTAACTATTACAGCCGACCCGGAGTATTCGAATCCCTGCGCCCTTGAGATCTATCCCGGAGACGCCGTATATTTGAAAGCCGGAAGTGGTGTTGGAAAAACAACGGTGGCAAAAATTGTGATGGGTCTTCAGCCCGCCGATAAATTTATACTTTCCATTGATGACCTGGTTTTGGACCACAAGTCTGTTTCAAATATCTGGAAAAAGAAGGTGTGGGCAAAAACAATGGCGATGGTTTTTCAACATGCTGATGAAGCGTTGAATCTGAACGGAAAAGTTAAAGATATATTTCGTGGACTTCCCCTGAAGGATTGCAAAAACCGGGACTTTTTGATTAAACATTTAAAATTGATCTTTGATGATATCCTTGACGATACTTTTCTGGATCGTCCGGTTGCCCGATTAAGTGGTGGGCAGAAACAGCGCCTGAATCTGATCCGCGCCCTGATCCTCGATACAGATATTCTGATTCTTGATGAGCCGTTTAATGGACTGGACTTTATGACATTACAAAAAGTATTGGCTTTGCTACAGGAAAGGCAACTGGAAGGAAAATCGTTCCTGATCATTTCACATAACGAGGAGATCATTGAGCAGCTGGTCCCTGCTGATCGTGTGTACTATCTAAAGTCGGATAAGATTTAGTTTGAATAGCATCTTTACTAAGCGCCGGGTTCCTGCCCCTGCCTGAGTGTATTTCTTCAGTATTTAGGTAACAATTTTAGATTATCGTAATGAGACAGATCTATCTCCCCCTTAGAAGGGGCTGTTGCAGTATCACGTTATTTGTACAGCTTTTAATGTTTGAAAGCTCTGCCTCCCCCTTGAAAAAGGGGGATTGATCCCGTCCTACGGGACTAACCCCCTTTATTAAGGGGGAATACAATCATCGGTTTCTTAAATCAGAGTTTTATATTACTCTTCCAATATTTATTACCTTTATTCTGAAGTATTACACTGAGGCGGCGGCGCTGAGAACGCGAAGGAAAGATATGCTGATAACCATTTTATGATCTTCGTTTTTTTAAGATGATAAAATTACCAGTCACGATAAAAATGACTCCGGTAAGTGCATAAATATTCCAATGGTAATCTTCAAAAATAGTGGAAAAGATTAAGGCAATTACCGGAATAACCAGGGTGACATAGGCTGATTTATCGGGTCCGATATTGCCAAGTAAAGTTAAATAACAGCTAAACCCGACAATCGATCCAAAGATGGTTAAATATAGTAAAGAACTAATATAAGGGAAGGAAAACTCAAACTGGAAAGGTTTTCCGAGGACCAGACATATGACCAGCATGGACAAGGCACCATAAAGCATTCCGAAAGCATTGGACTGCACAATGGGCATTTTTTTTCGTTGAATATAGGCAGAAATAATATTACCCAGTGAAGCGCTTACCGCCCCTATCACAGCTAGCAGAATTGCAAATGAATTACCACTGGCAAGATCGAATGTAGTCAGCTCCTGTTTAAAGACCAGCACAATACCGATCATTCCAATGATAGCGCCGAAAACCACCGGGAGCCGTATTTTGGCCTTTAGTATGAGCGAATAATTAATAATATTCAGGAAAATAATGAGTGAAAAGACGATAGCCACCAACCCACTGGGCAGGTATTGTTCGGCGACATAAACCAGCCAATAATTGACACCAAATAGTAAAAAGCCCAGTAGGGCCAGATAAGAATGTTCCTTAAGGTTAAATTTTAAATTCAGAGAAGATAAACGGCTGTAGATCAATAATATAACTGAAGCTAACAGATATCTGTACACTACCGAAACCAGAGGATCAACCATACCCAGCTGGAATTTAATCGCTATCCAGGTCGAACCCCAGACCAGGGATGAAACCGAAAAGAGAATAATATTTTTCAGATTTTGTGTTCTGATCATCCCTCAGTTTTTTCTTCTGCGATATCCTTCAAATCCTCATTGGCCATAATGGCAATATCCACACGGCGATTGATCTGACGTCCTTCATCGGTTTCATTGGTTGCAACGGGTTGAGATTCTCCATAACCCATAATGGTAAATCTGGTAGGACTAACCGCACTCGTTGCTAAATAATTTGCCACGGATTGAGCACGCTTTTTAGACAGATCAAGATTATACTCCTCTGAACCGGTGGCGTCGGTATGACCTTCTAGTAATATATTGGTATCTTCATATTTGTTGAGAATTTTGGCAAGTTTGGTAATATTTTGCTGGCTTTCTGATTTTAGCATTGCCTTATTTACATCAAACAATATTCCCGAGTCAAAGGTAATTTTAATACCCTCTCCAATACGCTCTACTTTTGCTCCTTCAATATCCTGTTCAATTTCAGCTGCTTGTTCATCCATATAGTTACCAATATAAGCACCGGCAGCTCCCCCAATGGCGGCCCCAATGATTGCACCGACAACAGTATTTCCTGCTGCATTACCGATAACTCCTCCCAGCACTGCTCCCGCGCCGGCACCAATCACGGTGCCTTTTGTTTGACGACTTGCCGCACAACCAATACTAAAAACGATCATTATCCCGATAAGAATAACTAAACTAACCTGTTTCATATTTAAAAATCCTTTCATTACTTTTACGACAAAATTAGTGTCCGGTTTAAAAAAAATGATTCAATTATAGATTTAAAAACTCATCCCCAAAACGCATAAATTAAAAAAAAATTCCGGGTTATCCAATTATAAATTTATAGCGTTTTGAGAATGAAAAGTTTCAACTTTCTTATATTTTTAATAAAAACATCAGAGGGAGATAGCAATGAGGGCTTATCATTTCCTGGCTGATGATAGGGGCTGGGGGAGGGTCAGAAATAAATTCTTTGTTTGTCCCAGTTCATCGGGACGCTATGAATAGATCTGCTCATGTACCTATTGCTCAAAACCAACCATACTTAATAATTGAATAAATCTTGGTTCTGAACGAACCGGATCCAGAAGCGGCTCTGCGTTTATATACACTATTAATCCAAAATGCTCCTCATAAGCTTGATATAACGCATCGATGGCATCATCCCTGTTTCCCAGGGCCCCATTAACAATCGCCGCATAAAATGGCGAAAGATTTTTGTCCCTTTGTTGGCTCAATAAGTCATTATAAATATCAAGTGCTTCACTCCTCATACCACTGATGGCATAAACATTTCCTAATGCTGCCACAATGATGGGCCGTCCGTTGGAGAAATCAATGGCTCTTTTTAATTCTGATATCGCCTCTTTATACATTTTTTTCTGCGCATAACTGAGACCAAGGGCAAATACAGCTTCTGCATAATCGGGAGCCATTTCCAATGTTTTTTTCAACTGTTCAATTGCTTTATCCGTTTGACCTGAAAAATGATAGATCCGACCAACACCTGTACCCACCGAGGCCGATAGGGGATCAAGATCCTGTGCACGCAGCATAAAAGACAGCGCTTCTTCCGACCGCCCTAGTAAAACAAGAAAAAATGCATATCTTTCATAGGCTTTGGCATAGCCCGGCTTTAGTTCGATCGCTTTTTTGAAATTGTGTTCCGCCTCTTCCCAGTTCCATTCCAATCTAAAGTTAATATAGGCCTGAGCATTATAGGCATCAGCCAGGGATTCATCTAATGCCAGTGCTTTATTGACTGCCGCCTTTGCTCTCAGAATAACTTCATCCTGTGCTAAAGAACCATATCCCGCGCCGCCAATCAAAGTATAATAGTCGGCGATCCCTACATAAGCAAGGGCATAATCCGGATCTAATTTTATCGCCTCTCCGAAGTATTCAAAACTCTTAAAAATTGATTCTTTCGTTCTTTTGTTAAGATAAAATCTACCTAATAAATAGAGCCGATAGGCTTCGGCATTTCCAGTACCTAATTTTTCAATTTGCTGTTTTTCATTGGATACCAGTTGAATTTTTAGGGCACGGGCAATTCTTAGAGCAATATCAGTTTGAATCGTAAATATATCTTTTAATTCCCTGTCATATTCTTCTGACCAGAGATGCTGTTGTGTTTTTGTATCTATCAAGTGCACGTTAATGCGGGCTTTTTCCGATGCCGTGTAGTTGTTGGTCCATTCCTGGAAAACGCATGGATTTCACATACAGCGACCTGCAAAGAGAAATGGACATGATCAATCAAGCATTTGCTGAAATCATGATTGAAGGCGATGCCCATGGACGACCATTTACCTTTCCAATCCCAACCTATAACATTACTGCTGATTTTGATTGGGAGGATGAAAAACTAGATTCACTGCTTACTGACGTCACAGATTCTATAGAAATTACTACCATCGAAATCGAACTTGATACTATTATATCGCCAGTAGATTCAATTATCTATTTGGGATTTGAACTTATGGAAGAGGCTGAAACTTTTGATACTTACTTTAAGGTTAACTATTCATACCATAACGATAGAACGCAAAAACAGGCAGAGGAACTAATGAATAAATTACTTGAGTTCGGAGTTCCGGGAAATCTGTTGGAAGCAAAAG
>RCNB010001281.1_pt1 | contig 15869 bp, 11 predicted proteins | sample 2041321 | NCBI WGS metagenome assembly RCNB01 (sample SAMN09708232, study PRJNA481090) | Marine sediment metagenome, whole genome shotgun sequencing project. | reverse complement strand
TCGAACTTGTCCCTGTTGGCGTCATTGAATTTATGGGGCATCGGGTCCAGTTCGTATCAGGGAAAGCGTGGTCGGTAGCTCAATCACACGATCCCTGCAACATCGCTGGTCCACTGAGTTCTCGGCTTATTGTGCGCCTTTGCGCGTTTTTGAGATTAGAACGCAGCAACTATTTTCCTGCTAGGCTAGTGCTCAATGCACCCTCTGCCGAAGCCGCCTTCACCATTTGACTGTAGGGCGTCATGGTCGCGGGGACCGCTTTGAATAACGCTCCGACACGGGTGTCCACACCGGCGACGTCTTCTTTATAGCTCTTGGTCATTTCCTGAATCCTCAATATCTGCTTAAACGAGACACATTGTGTGACGAGTTCGCCTTTTCATGCGCGCTCGTGCGATGTTCGCATTAATATTCAAGAATACATTGCCGAACTTTCTGTCGCGTGGAAGTGCCAATAAGCGTCGTAAACAACTGCATGGGAAACTGTCTCAAATTGAGTAAAATAAGACAGTTTTTCGTCTCATCCTGAATTCCGGTTCTGCGACGCAGCGGGCCTTAAAGACGGTTGTTTGGGGCGGTCTCAACGGGTCGATGCAACACATGCATTGAAACGCTCTGCGGGAGTTTTGTATCCCAGAGTCTTTCGAGGTCGTTCGTTGAGCAGCCTTGCTACGGCACTCAGCTTTGGTTGACTATGTATCGACAAATCTGTGCCTTTTGGAAAGTACTGGCGCAGTAGGCGGTTGGTATTTTCGTTTGTGCGCGTTGCCACGTCGAATGTGGTTCGTATAGAAAGACATCAATATCCCTCGCTAGCGTGAACTTCTTATGCCCTGCCATTTCCGCTAACGGTGACTCTTGCCAGCGACGATCACAATATGCATGTGCTTCGGACCGTGCGCGCCTCGAACGTTTTTGGCTTCAATATCCGCCGTACCGCTGGTGCCGGTGACAATCGTCAGCAATCTTGATTGCGGTGCGTCCGGACCACCCAGCAGTGGCCACAGGTCTTCGGTGCAGGCGACTAAACTCTCGGCCCTTAGAACGACAATGTGATAAAGCGGAAGGAAGTTTAAAAGTATTGGGCTGTCAGCGCCGGAGCGAAAGACCACCGATCCCGTCTCGGCAATTCCATATTCCGCGAGGGTCACAGCAATGCCGCCGTCTTCTTCGAGGCTAGTCGTGCGGTCCATGGCTGACCAATCCAAAGCATCAAGTTGCGCACGCCCTTGCACGCAAATGCTGTTGTCGTAGCCAACCCGTTTCAAATAACCCGAGACAGCGGCCGGAACACCCGCCATCGACGACAACTGATCAACTGTTGCAGTTACACGTTCTGACGTTGCTTTTACCACAAACCGATCAATTAGTGCTACATTGGCAAAATCTGGTTGGATGGCCGTGGGGTCAGCGACCAATGCGGCGGCCTCTTTGGCGATCTCTGCTGCCGACACCGCAGGCGCGCGATTGGCTGATCGGATTGCCCCCAGAATAGACGCGCGATCGCTCATTCCCGTCTCCTCGTGCCGTGCTCTGACGCGTTGTATTGCTGCATGAAGCTGCCTTTTTCGGGGCGCGGAAGATCACGGTGATCCACCCATCCTCCTGCGAAGGGCATCCACCGGATACGGCGGCGTCCGAACGCCCAAAGACGCAGACCGTGGACGCCCAAACCGGTAATCAAGTGGTAGAGTTTTGGCCGTCGGACCAGAAAACTCCACCCGCTAAGAGCCAGTTTCGTTACCGGCGAGGCCAGCTTGGCATCCCATTGCCGCGCGCGCAGGTTGCGCAACATATCCGGCAGTGGAATATTGACTGGACAGACCTCCTTGCAACGCCCGTTTAAGGTACAGGCATTTGGCAGATCTTTAGCCGCTTTTAGTGACGACAACACAGGTGTTAAAACCGACCCCATCGGACCGGGATACACTGCGCCATAAGCATGCCCCCCCACGGCGGCGTAAACAGGACAATGGTTCATGCACGCCCCGCAGCGGATACATCTGAGCATCGGCTGTAGGTCACTGCCCAACATATCCGTGCGGTGATTATCTACCAGAACGATGTGGTATTGTTCAGGGCCGTCTGCATCGCCGTCCCGTTTAGGGCCATTATAGAAGGTAGTGTATTGGGTGATCTCGGCCCCAATCGCCGCACGGGAGAGCAGCCTCAGAAAAACACTGGCGTGATCCATGCCGGGCACGATCTTTTCAATCCCTGCCGTTACGATATGCACCTTTGGCGGTGTGCAGGTCAGTTCGGAGTTGCCTTCGTTGGTCACGGTCACAATCGCGCCGGTGTCCGCTATCAGGAAGTTCGCGCCAGAGATACCGACATCCGCGTTCAAGAATTTCTGGCGCAACTCTCGTCTGGCCGAACTGACCAGATCGGGGATATCATGGCTGTCGGGCACAATGCTGTGTTTGTCGTCGAACAAGGTGGCAACCTGCTCGTGCGTTTTATGCATCGCGGGCATCACGATGTGGCTGGGCGGGTCTTCGGCCAGTTGAATGATGTGCTCGGCCAGATCTGTTTCAATCCGCTCGACACCCGCATCTTTCAGCGCGTCGCCAATGCCGATTTCTTCGCCCAGCATGGATTTCACGCGCGTTGCGGTCTTTGCCTTTGCCTCAACGCAAATCTTCGCGACAATCCTGCGCGCCTCAGCTGGCGTTTTTGCCCAATGCACAATTGCACCATTCGCGCGCGCGTTAGTTTCAAACATCTTAAGATAATGGTCGAGATGTTGCAGCGTATGATCCTTGATGGCCTCAGCCCGTTTGCGCGCCTCGCCGTATTCTGCGTATTCGTCGATCACCTGTTTGCGGCGTGACTGCAACAAACCAGTGGTGCGGGCCAGCGCAACCTTCAGGTTATCATCCGTCAGCGCACGTGCCACATGTTCGCGAAACCTATCAGACGTCTGGATCATGTCTCATCCCCGCAAATGCCGCCATCCGTGGCCATGCCCGCCAGGACTTCAATGGTGTGATAAGCCTTCACTTTGCGCCCCTCACGCGACAGTTTTCCAGCCATATTCATCAAGCAGCCCAGATCACCGGCGAGCAGCGTGTCAGCCCCGGTGATCGCGATATTCTCGGTCTTGTCAGAGACAATCGCGTTGGAGATATCGGGGTATTTCACGCAAAACGTTCCGCCAAATCCGCAGCAGGCATCGTTGTCTTTCAAGGGTGTCATTTTCAGCCCAATGACATTTTTAAGCATGTCTCTTGGCTGTTCATAGACACCCAGATCACGCAGCCCTGAACAACTGTCATGATACGTTGCCAGCCCGTCATAGCGGACATCACCGAGCTGATAATTCATGACCTCAGAGAGGAAACTCAGAACCTCCCATGTTTTTGCAGACAGCTTGGATTGGCGCTCTATCCACTCCGGCTCATCCCCAAATACATCGCGGTAATGAGTGCGGATCATGCTGGCACAGGAGCCGGAAGGCACCACAACGTAATCGTACTTCTCGTAACTCTCGATGATCTGCTTAGCAATCTCTCTGGTCGTGGCATCGTCGCCACTGTTGAAAGCAGGCTGGCCGCAACACGTCTGCGCCTGCGGCACCTCTACATCACAGCCGGCGTCTTCCAGCAGCTTAAGGGTTGCAAAGCCAATGTTCGGCCGCATCGCGTCCACAAGACAGGTCACAAACAGTCCAACGCGGGGCCGTTCAGAAGGGGATGTATTCATTGACCGACTCACTTTCGAATGTTTCCGTGTCCGTTCGTTCGGGCTTGGCACACGACATGCCAAACCGCGCTGTTAAATCCCTACCTCTTTTTCGGCGGCATAAGGTCTGTGATTGTACCTTCGAACATTTCTGCAGCGAAGTTGACAGTTTCCGAAAGCGTCGGATGCGGATGGATCGTGTGGCCCAGATCGGTCGCGTCACACCCCATTTCGATGGCCAGCGCCACCTCAGCAATGAGATCCCCCGCATTGGTGCCGACGATGGCCGCACCGACGACGCGGTCATCGACTGGATCAAACAGAACTTTGGTCAGGCCTTCGGAACGTGCATTTGAAAGCGCACGACCAGAAGCGGCCCATGGGAACACACCTTTGCCAACCTTCAGGCCTTTAGCCTTGGCTTCGGTTTCTGTAATGCCGACCCAGGCAACCTCAGGATCAGTATAGGCGACGGAAGGGATCACCAACGCATCAAAGGCACGCTTTTCACCGGCGCAAACTTCTGCAGCAACCTTGCCTTCATGCACGGCCTTGTGCGCCAACATCGGCTGACCAACCACATCGCCGATGGCGAAGATATGATTGACACCCGTGCGTTGCTGGTTGTCCACGGCGATAAAGCCGCGCTCATCTACAGCCACACCAGCCGCCTCAGCATTGATCAGCTTGCCATTTGGACGGCGGCCAACAGACACGAGAACCTTGTCGAAGGTATCCGTGCTGACCTCGCCTTTGTCGTCCTCAAAAGTGACCTTGAGGCCCTTCTTCTGGGCCTCCATTGCAGTCACTTTGGTCTTCAGAAGGATGTTCTCGTACCGCTTGGCAATCCGCGTTTGCAGCGGCTTGACCATGTCTTTGTCCGCGCCCGGCATCAACTGGTCCATGAATTCAACCACGGTGATCTTGGAGCCGAGAGCGTCATAGACACAGGCCATTTCCAGACCGATGATACCACCGCCAAGGATCAGCATGCGCTTTGGCACATCCGCCAGTTCCAATGCACCTGTGCTGTCCAACACCCGTGGATCGTCATGTGGGATGAAGGGCAGCTCAACAGGCTCAGAGCCCGCCGCGATGATGCACTGATCAAAGCTGACGGTCTTGGTGCCTTCCTCGTCCGTGACCTCAATCATGTTCGGTCCGGTGAATGTACCTGTGCCGCGCACAGTGGTCACTTTGCGCGCCTTAGCCAGCCCGGTCAGACCGCCGGTGAGTTGCCCCACAACGCTATCTTTCCAGCCCCGCAGGGCGTCCAGATCGATTTTTGGCTTGGCGAACGTCACGCCGTGCGCTGCCATTTCGTCCGCTTCGGTCAACACCTTGGCTACGTGCAGCAACGCCTTGGATGGAATACAACCCACGTTCAGGCAAACACCGCCAAGCGTTGGGTCTTTCTCAATGAGAACAACCTTTTTGCCCAGATCAGCGGCGCGGAACGCTGCCGTATAGCCGCCCGGTCCGGAACCCAGAACAACCACTTCGGCGTGGATATCGCCGGGGCCGGTTGCATTACCAGTCGCATCGGTCGCCGCAGGAGCAGCGGCCGGAGCCGCTGGCGCTGCCGCTGGAGCTTCAGATGCCGCAGCGCCTTCCAACACGATGATCACAGTGCCCTCAGAGACTTTGTCCCCTTCAGATACCTTGATCTCTTTCACCACACCCGCTGCAGGGGATGGGACTTCCATTGTGGCCTTGTCGCTTTCCAGCTCGACCAGCGGATCTTCGATGGCGACAGTGTCACCAACCGAGACCAGAATGCCGACGACCGGCACTTCGTCAAATTCACCAATATCAGGTACTTTGATTTCCATAACAGAGCCCCCTACAGCATCAGCCGGCGCACATCGCCGAGCAGGTGTTTCAGTGAGGCGTTAAAGCGCGCGCCCAATGCACCGTCGATGGCGCGGTGGTCAAACGACAGGGACAATGGCTGCATCAGACGCGGCACAAATGTTTCTGTGCCTTTGTCCCAAACAGGCGCCATTTTGGCGCGTGTCAGACCAAGGATCGCAACTTCTGGTGAATTGACGATCGGGGTAAAGCCCGTGCCGCCAATGCCACCCAATGACGAAATGGTGAACGTCGCGCCCTGCATGTCGGGGCCTTTCAGCTTGCCTTCACGTGCCGCCAATGACAGCGAACCCAACCCTTTGGAAATCTCAACGATGCCCTTGCGGTCCGCGTCTTTGATCACCGGAACCATCAGACCCTGCGGCGTGTCTGCCGCGAAACCGATGTTGTAGAAGTTCTTTTTGATCAGCTTGTCGCCGTCAGGGTGCAAAGAGGAGTTAACTTCCCAATGCTCTTTCAGCGCCGAGACGCAGGCTTTGATCATAAAGCTCAGCAGTGTGACGCGGTAGCCTTGCTCTTTGGCAGCCGTGTCGAGTTCTTTACGATACGCGTCCAGTTCGGTGATGTCAGCTTCTTCATCCACAGTAACGTGCGGGATGTTGAGCCAAGCGCGGTGCAATGCCGGACCGGACAACTTCTTGATGCGGGGCATTTCGACATCTTCGACAGGGCCGAATTTGGAGAAATCCACGACAGGGATCGGTGGGATACCCATGCCGCCGGAAGCTGCACCACCGCTAGCGGACGGAACCGTGGTGGACTTGAGGAACTTCGTGACGTCCTCGCGCAGGATACGACCTTTGCGGCCCGTACCGTTCACTTTGCTGATGTCGATATCCAAGGTACGGGCAAAGGCGCGGATGGACGGCGAAGCGTGTGCCTTACTAAATCCGGCGTCTGTGACGGGTGCCGCAGCGGGTGCAGGCGCCGCAGCAGCGGCAGGTGCTGGTGCGGTAGCAACCGGAGCCGCCACAGCAGGTGCATCCCCTGCCCCGCTTTCTTCGATGATCAGCAGAGGCGACCCTTTCGAGACGTTCTGCCCCTCGGAAACAAGGATTTCCTTTATCACACCGGAAGCCGGGCTTGGCACTTCCATCGTGGCCTTGTCGCTTTCGATCTCGACCAGCGAATCTTCAATGGCAACGGTGTCGCCAACGGCCACCAAAATGCCCACAATAGGCACATCCGTAAAATCGCCGATGTCTGGTACTGTGACTTCAATTGTCATTTATTTTCTCCTATCCTGGCTGCTTAAACAAGCCGTGGGTTTGGCTTGTCGCCGTCAATGTCGTATTTACTAAGCGCGGATTGCATATCACCCTTGGTGATCGCCCCCGCTTCGAAAAGCTCGCTCATGGCCGCAGCCGCGATGTGATTTGCATCCACTTCAAAAAAGCGACGCAGGTTCACACGGCTGTCAGAACGACCAAAACCATCGGTGCCCAGAACGGTGTAGCTGTTCGGTACAAAAGCGCGAATTTGCTCAGCGTAGTTCTTCATGTAATCCGTGGCGGCGATGATCGGGCCTTTGGCCTTGCTCAGCGTCTGGGTTACATAAGGCACCTGCTTGTCAGACAGCGGGTTCAGACGGTTGTGCCGTGCAGCATCCTGACCATCTCGTGCCAGCTCGTTGAAGCTGGTTGCAGACCAGATGTCTGACGTGACACCAAAGTCGTCTTTCAGCATGCGTGCCGCCTCAATCGCCTGGACTAAAATCGTGCCGGAGCCCATCAGATTGACGTGCTTTTTGCCCGGCTTCTTGGTTTCGCTCATGCGATAGAGACCTTTGATGATACCCTCTTCGGCACCCATCGGCATATCGGGATGACTGTAGTTCTCATTCATCAAGGTCAGGTAGAAACTAATGTCCTCCTGATTGACAAACATCCGCTCCAGCCCGTTGTGCATGATCACCGCCAGCTCGTAGCTGAATGTCGGGTCATAGGTGATGCAGTTCGGGATGGTGCCTGCCAAAATATGGCTGTGGCCATCTTCGTGCTGCAAACCTTCGCCGTTCAGCGTTGTACGCCCCGCAGTTGCCCCCAACAGGAAACCCCGTGCGCGGCTGTCGCCGGCAGCCCATGCCAGATCGCCAACACGCTGATGCCCGAACATCGAATAGTAGATGTAAAACGGGATCATCGGCACGCCGTGATTGGAATAGGACGTTGCCGCCGCAATCCAGTCGGCCATAGCGCCGGCTTCGTTGATGCCTTCCTGCAAAACCTGTCCATCGATGGTTTCTTTGTAGAACATCATCTGGTCGGCATCTTCAGGCGTATAGTTCTGACCCAGCGGGTTATAGATACCAGCCGAGCGGAACAGGCCTTCCATACCGAATGTGCGGGATTCATCCGGCACAATCGGCACCACAAACTTGCCGATCTGTTTGTCACGCAGAAGCGTTGTCAGGATGCGCACGTAAGCCATCGTGGTGGAAATTTCACGCTCGCCTGTGCCCTTCAACTGGGCTTCGAACTTGGACAGTGGCGGGATTTCCAGCTTGGGCGCATCACGCCATTCGCGTTTGGGGAATTCCCCGCCAAGAGCCGTGCGGCGGTCCGCGAGATAGGCTTTCTGCGCATTGTTCAGGGACACAAACGGCGCGTTTGGCAAATCTTCGTCCGATACCGGGATCTTAAAGCGGTCCCGGAAATCGCGCAGCTGGTTGTCGGCGAATTTCTTGGCCGAGTGGGTGATGTTCTGACCTTCACCAGCCGTGCCCATCCCGTACCCTTTGACCGTCTTGATCAACAAGCATGACGGTTGGCCTTTGGTATCGCTGGCCTTTTTGAAAGCCGTGTAGACCTTCTGTGGATCATGTCCGCCACGGCGCAACGCCCAGATTTGATCATCGGACCAATCGGCAACCAGCGCCGCCGTCTCAGGGTATTTGCCAAAGAAATGCTCGCGAATATAGGCACCGTCTTTAGATTTGAAAGTTTGGTAGTCGCCGTCAACTGTCTCATCCATCAGCTGCTTAAGGCGACCAGTATGATCGTTCTCCAGCAGGTCATCCCAACCCTTGCCCCAGAGCAGCTTGATCACGTTCCAACCTGCACCGCGAAAATCACCCTCAAGCTCTTGCACGATCTTGCCGTTGCCACGAACGGGTCCGTCCAGACGTTGCAGATTGCAGTTGACGACAAAGATCAAATTGTCGAGACCTTCGCGTGCGGCAAGGTCGATTGCGCCACGGCTTTCCGGCTCGTCCATCTCACCATCACCAAGGAAGGCCCAAACCTTGCGGTCGCCCATGTCGATGTGACCGCGGTTGTGCATGTATTTCATAAACCGCGCCTGATAGATCGCCATCAGCGGGCCAAGGCCCATAGAAACGGTTGGGAACTGCCAGTAATCCGGCATCAACCATGGGTGCGGATAAGACGACAGACCGCCGCCGTTTACTTCGGAGCGGAAGCTCTCGAGTTGCTCCTGGCTGATGCGCCCTTCCATGAAGGAACGTGCATAAATGCCGGGGATCACGTGGCCCTGGAAGAATACCAGGTCACCGCCGTGGATCGCTGATTTGGAGCGCCAAAAGTGGTTAAGGCCAATGTCGTACATGACTGCGGAAGAGGCGAAGGAGGCGATGTGCCCGCCGTACTCGCTGCTCTCTTTGTTGCGCTGCACCACTGTCGCCATGGCGTTCCAGCGGTTGATCGTACGGATGCGCCACTCCATTTCCATATCACCGGGAATTTCAAGTTCGTCATCGGCGGGGATGGTGTTTTGATAGGGCGTCGTCGCCGAAAACGGCAGGGTCGCGCCTGCGGCCCGGGCTTGTTGGACAGCCTTATCAAGCAGGAAATGCGCTCGATTGGCACCATCCTTTTCGATGACGTCCTGAATGGCTTCTTGCCACTCTTGGCTCTCGATCGGATCAATGTCGGGCGCTTGGTCTTTCATGGTCTTCACCTTTCTTGCCTGAGTGTCAGGCGTAGTTCTTTTTCTTGGACATTTTGCCGATGCCCGGATTCATGGAATTGGTTGGATCAACGGATTTATAGAACGCCGCCAAGTCGGGCTTGGCTTTATACAGATGCCCAACATTGTGCTCGGCCGGGTATTCGGCGCCGCGTTGTTCCAGCAGTTCAAGCATCTGCGCTTTGAGCGCTTTGACGTCCACGCCTTTGCGCACGATGTAGTCCTGATGCAGAACATGGCACATGAAATGACCGTAGTAGAGACGGTGGACCAGCTGGTCATTAATCTCGGCAGGTAGCTCTTCGAGCCAATTGCGTTCGTTCCGTTTGAGCGCGATATCCAGCACCAGAATATCTCCGACGTCAGCCGCATGCACATTCTGATAGCGAATGGCCGCGCCCGCAGCAGCAAAGCGGTGCAGCCCCGCCAACTTGCCTTCACGTGGCGTGCAGGCAAAGAAATCGGCCTCGACACCCGCAAAGGCGGAGTTCAAATACGCCTCAGTCTCGGCAATGCCGCCATCGCGAGTCTTGATGATAAGATGATGCTCATATCGGTCCCGGAATTCCACCATCCGCTTGGGCAGGATCTTTGGCCAGACAGCACTGAGAGCCTGCATGAACTTGTCACTAAAGCCGCGCAGCAGTGGGATTTTGTTCAACCGCGCGTCTACCGCACCCTTCAGCGCAAAGAACATCGGCAACTTGGCCGTGCCCAGTTTGTCGATCATGACCATGGTGTCTTTGCCGTATTTGGTCGTGATATCGAAAATCTCGCTGTGCATGTATTCGGCACTGACTGGCAGCGTATCGAACTCTGCCAGCATGTACCGGCGCAGTTCGGTCAGGTCTGCGGGGTCGTTGGTGCCAACATAAAACACCTGCTCGCGGTCGTTCTTGGGATAGGTATCAAGGCGCACCGCAAAAACGACCAGTTTGCCCGCGCAGCCCGCACTTTCATGCAGGCATCGCTTATCGCCGTTAAAGCGCGCAGGCGTATTAGCCTCAACCTCGCGCACAATACGCCGGTATTCGGTGTCAGATGCCTTTTTGTTGGTCTCTTCCAAATCGGCATCTGTGAAGGTGCCAGTTTGAACGCGGCTCAGGATGTCTTCGGGGTTGTCTCCCAAAGACAGGCCCAAATGGTTGACCAGTTTGAGCGCGCCAGTCTCATCAATCTGCGCATAGAGAGACAGTTCAGTGTAGGACGGTCCACGTTCAATCAGCGAACCACCGGAGTTATTGCAGACGCCGCCCACGACAGACGCACCAATGCACGATGATCCAATCACGGAATGCGGCTGACGCCCGAGTGGGTCGAGCAGTTTTTCCAGGGCAAACAGCGTCGAGCCAGGAAGCGCCAAAACTTGCGCGCCACCTTTCAGCAGATGCAACCCGTCCATACGCCGCGTATTAATAAGCACCACTTCACGGTCATAGCTGCCGTTAGGGGTGCTACCTTCGGTCAGGCCGGTGTTGGCCGCCTGCATGATGACGATTTTATCCGCCGCCACGCAGGCTTGCAGCACCTGCCACTGCTCTACTAAAGTTCCGGGCTGCACGACACAAAGTGCGTCCCCCTGCCCCGAACGAAACCCCTTACGGAACCGTTCGGTTTTCTTGTCCCCCGTCAGAAGATGTCGTGTGCCGACAATCTGACCAAAGCTGCTGAGAAGGTCCTGATCATTCATGGTCTTTCTCCTTATTGCGATAGGCTTCTAACGACAGGCCTTAGTAAGCGACGGCAGGCAACCACGTGGCTAAGGCAGGCCACAGGAAGACAAGCGCAAGGCCGGTCAGTTGTAGCAGGACAAAGGGAACCACGCCGCGGTAGATGTGCATCAGAGTGATTTCTTTAGGTGCCACTCCCTTGAGGTAGAACAACGCAAATCCAACCGGCGGGGTGAGGAACGAGGTTTGTAACGTCACCGCAACCAAGATCACAAACCAAACCAGCGAAGGTTCATCGATCACACCAAAGCCCGGAATATCCATGCCCAGCCCGTTCACAATCGGGCGCATAAGCGGCAGAACAATCAGGGTGATCTCGATCCAGTCCAGAACAAATCCCAGCAGGAAGACGATAAAGAGGATGAACAGGATTGTTCCCGTTGGCCCAAAGCCGGTAGCAGCAATCAAGTGCTCGATAAGCTCATCACCACCCAATTCGCGCAACACATAAGAGAACACGGTGGCGCCAAGGAAGATGGCAAAGATGTAGGCGGTTGTGTTGAAACTCGAAACGAGCACATTCACGAGCTTTTTAATCGTTAGCTTGCGATAGCCCAAGGCAAGCAAAGTTGCACCCAGTGCGCCAATGCCGGAGGCCTCAGTTGGAGTAGCTAAGCCCGCAAAGATCGAGCCAAGCACTGCAAGGATCAGACCCAAAGTTGGGACGACCGCGATCAGTACGGCTTTGACAGCGTCCCAATCGGGGGATTTGGCACCTTCCGGCACGGGAGCCACATCAGGTTTGATCAGAGCGACGATGAAGATGTAGGTCAGATACAGACCGCCGATGATGATACCGGGAAAGACTGCGGCCATAAACAAATCGCCCACGGACAGGGCCATTTGATCGGCCATGATGACCAGCATGATGGAAGGTGGGATCAGGATGCCTAACGTGCCTGACGCGGCAACGACACCAGACGCCAAAGTTGGCGAGTATTTCTGCTCCATCATAGACGGTAGTGACAGCACCCCAAGCAGAACAACGGAGGCGCCGATGATGCCGGTTGAAGCGGCAAGGATAATTCCGATCATGGTGACAGTAATCGCAAGACCTCCACGGGTCTTACCAAACAAGCGCTGCATGGCAGTCATTAGTTTTTCGGCGACGCCGGATTCATCCAACATCAAGCCCATGAAAATGAACATCGGCAACGCCACAAGAACCGCGTTGGACATGGTCGCATAAACCCGGTTCACAACCGCACCCAGGGTAAGGTAATCAAGGCCAGTCAGAGTTTCTTCGAGGCCCGTCCAGTTCATTGCGCCGTTGTCGAAAAGATAGGCGAGGCCACAATACGCGACACCAACACCAGCGAGCGTCCATGCGACAGGGTAACCCGTGAACAGCAGCGCAATGAACGTCATGAACATTGCGATGACCAGCTTCTCTTCGGTGGTTTCAACGATGAATGTCAGCGCAGTTGCGACAACCGCAAAGCCGAGCAAGGCCACTACAATTAACCGCAGACCCTTGCCCACACGTTCGTGTTCATAGTTGGCAGAAAGCGCGTGAACGTCATGGATCAAGCGGGCCAACGCTCCCATGGCAAGCAAGATGAAGGATAAAGGGATGACCGCTTTCAGCGCCCAACGTGCCGATAGGCCGGTCGGGCTGGAGGAGCGTTCATTAACCCGAAGGCTCTCGTAGAAATAGTCATAGCCTTGATCTATCATAAGATAGATGAACGGGGTTAGCAGCGTCAGAATACCCAGAACCTCGATGATCCGTTGGGCACGACGGCTCAGTCGCATGTGGAGCAAATCGACGCGCACGTGGCTGTCGGTCACCAGAGCGTAGGAGATCCCGACCATGGTGACCAATCCGTAGAAGTGCCACTGGATCTCGTCGAGTTTCGGGAAGTTCTGGTTGGCCAGATAGCGAAACGATACCTGGGCCACGATGGCAGCAATCAGAAGAATATTCGCCCACATGACCACGTGGCCAACGAGTTTGACCGTTTTGTCCAGACCAACGGCGATTGCCTGAGTGTCAGTTTCCGGATGCTCCAGAATGTCCTCGTAGGCTTGTATCGGATCGTCTCTGCGTTTGTCTTGGTTAACCATGGTTCCCTCCCTGTGCCTGCAGCGACCAGCGCCCAGACCTAATGAATCTTGAAAATCAGGATAGAAAATTGGGTCCGGATGGCAGCATAGGCCGCCATCCGGAATGGTGCGCGCTTACTTGCGTGGCAAGAAGGCGTTCTCTTTCCAGACCTTATAACCGTCACGGAACGTGTTCATGTCGGTCAGAACCTTGTCAAAGAAAGGGTCCGCGGCTGCTTCTTCAGCGGCAACTTCGGCCCATGTGGTGCGGAACGTATCGAGCATCTCAGGTGACCACTGTTTGATGATCACGCCTTTGTTCTCAACGTTGTCGATCAGAACTTCGTGCTGGATCGCTTCACCTTCGGCAAAACTGTCCGTCATGGACCCTTGGCAGGCGTTTTCGATGATCGCCTGATGCTGCTCAGTAGCTCCTTCCCAAACGTCCTTGTTGATCAACAATTCAAACACGGTCGCTTGCTGGTGCCAACCGGGGAAGTAATTGTACTTGACCAGCTTGTGGAAACCCAGACGCGCATCGATCGCAGGCATAGAGAATTCAGTCGCGTCGATGGCACCTTTTTCAAGCGCCGGGAAAATCTCGCCACCGGGCAGCAAGGATGTTGCGACGCCAAGCTTCTGCATGACTTTACCACCCAGACCGAAGAAGCGCATTTTCAGGCCCTCGAGGTCTTCGGGAGAGTTGATCTCTTTGGCAAACCAGCCGGAGGTCTCAGGGGCGATAATCGCGCAAGGCAGCACATGCACGTTAAAGCCCGCCTGGTCATACATCTCTTGGTATAGCGTCATGCCGTTACCGTAGTAGAGCCAAGCCATGTATTCGCCTGCTTCAGGGCCGAAAGGTACGGCAGAGAACAGTGGGGCTGCTGGAATTTTGCCAGCCCAGTAACCGGCTGTCGTGTAGCCAGAGTTAATCTTGCCGGAAGAAACCGCATCCAGAATTTCGAAGGGTGGAACCAGTTTGCCCGGCTCATACACTTTCATTCTCAGCGTGCCGCCAGACATCAGGTCCAACTGCTCAGCAACGCGAGGGATCGGCGATCCGAGGCCGGGCAGTGCAGTTGAGAACGCGATTGGCGTTTTCAGCAGCATCTTATCTGCGGCCAGTGTGGCCGTTGCGGACAGCATTGTCGCAGCAACTGCCAAGCTTGTGACGATTGACTTCATTTGGGGTCTCCTCCTATGGCAAACTTGCCGTTTTTTTGGTTTGGGGGACCGGTTCCGACTAGAACCAAACATCAACTCCTCCCCCGGATCGATACAGTGGTATATATTATTTACCACTTACAAAAGTCAACATAATTTGTAACCACTCATCGGATTTTCCATCAGAACAGACCACTTTCTGACCCATCTCTGCCCCAACCTGCGTCACCCTTGGCTTCGATTCCTTCTACTTATTAGTTGATATTATTGTAATAATATATTCACTTCGCTGACTTCAGAGGAATAGATGGAATCTATAGAAGAAATATTCGGCTGGATCATTTTATTTACCACTGCGGGAGTGTATACTTGATTCAAAGAGCATATGGCTGAGTACTGATTCCGGTACTGGTCAATATTACAAGCCACCGAACAAAGAGGTGAGTCCCGCAATGCCAAACGCAGTATTTGAACCGGTCGATCACACGTCTGTCGCCGAATCGATCGTCGTGCAGATCGAAACCCTGATTCTCAATGGAATTTTACGCGATGGCGGGCGATTGCCGTCCGAACGCGATCTGGCTGACCAAATGGGTGTATCCAGACCTAAATTGAGGGAAGCCCTGAAACAGCTGGAAGACAACAAGCTTATTCAGGTGCGCCACGGCGAGGGCGCTTTTATAGCGCCACTTGTCGGCTCAGCGATGTCTCCTGCTCTTATCGCACTCTACGCACGCCATCAGGATGCCTTCATCTCTTACCTTGAATTTCGCGCTGCCCAAGAAAGCTTTGCCGCCGGCCTCGCCGCAAGCCGCGCCACGAAAGCAGACAAAGAGATACTGACGAGGATTATGGAACAGTTGGAGGACGCGCATAAAGCAAATGATGCCACCGCCTCGCAAGACGCGGACATTCGGTTTCATTCCGCCATCATCGACGCCAGCCACAACTCGCTGCTTGTCCACACTATGGCCTCAATCTATGCGCTGACCCGCCAAAACCTCTTCTACAATCGGTCCTTCCTCAGATCTATTGATGGCACAGGAGAGCAACTACATGCGCAACATCGCGAGATTTTTGAAGCAATCCAATTTGGAGACCCAGAGCGGGCATCCACCGCGGCGGGCGACCACATTGCGTTTGTCCAACGATCCTACATAGAAGAGCAGTCTCGCGCCCAGAGAGATCAAGTTTCCAGTCGTCGCTTGGCATTGATGTAACCCGCCTTAGCTTAGAGGCGAAACCTCCTGTCGACAGGGTCGCTTTGCGCAAGGAAAAATTAATACCCATCTTTGACGACTTGGACGCATGGCTGCCCGCGCAACTTCCTAGACTATCCGGAAAACTCACTTTTGGGTGCTCTCTCTGATAGGGTCGTGGGGATGAATGGAACGGAAATCCGTCATAAGCCCCAAGACCCAAGTTTCATAACGACAACTCTGG
>RCNB010001277.1_pt1 | contig 15882 bp, 15 predicted proteins | sample 2041321 | NCBI WGS metagenome assembly RCNB01 (sample SAMN09708232, study PRJNA481090) | Marine sediment metagenome, whole genome shotgun sequencing project. | reverse complement strand
GGTTTGAAGACATTTTTTGCGGGAATGGAGATATATTCTGCAAAAGCTCCGTCGCGATTAACTCCAACACCGATCGTGTTTATACACAAATGGCGTCTGCCTGCCAGGCAGTTACGACAGCGCTCACAAACAATATGACCTTCGCCAGAAACCACGTCACCAGTCTCCAGGTCAGTAACATTTGATCCAACTTCAACAATTGTGCCTGCAAACTCATGACCCGTTATCATGGGTACTGGAATTGTTTTCTGGGCCCATTCATCCCAGTTGTAAATATGAATATCGGTGCCGCAGATAGCGGTCTTTTGTACTTTGATTAAAACATCATTATTGTTAGGAGTGGGGATTGGGACATCCTCTAACCAGAGGCCTTCTTTGTCATACTTTTTTACTAGCGCTTTCATCGTATTCATTTTTACGAGACCTATGCTTTAGTGTAACAAGTACAATAGAGTATAACTCATAGATAACGCTTACGATTACACCTTCGGCGCATCAATCAAGCTATAAATTTTATAATTATTAAAGAAACTAGAATAACGAAGCTGATCTGTATTTCTTAGCTTGGGGTTAAACCACGCAACCTTTCATTACGACGGCGTAACAATTCAATCATGAATAATAAGATAATTGAGAAGGATATCAGTATAGTAGCCACGGCCAGTATTGTCGGGCTAATCTCTTCGCGAATGCCTGAGAACATCGCCCAGGGAATAGTGCGCTGATTCACGCTTCCAACAAATAGTACCACCACAACTTCATCGAACGAGGTGATGAACGCAAAAAGCGCACCTGAGATTACACCAGGTGTAATCAGTGGAACCGTTATTTTAAAGAATGTATTGGTGGGTGATGAGCCTAGATTGGCTGCAGCACGGGTCAAACGGTGATCGAAGCCTGTGAGGGTTGCAGTAACTGTAATGACAACAAATGGAGTCGCTAACGCTGCATGAGCGAGAATTACGCCAAGGTATGTACCGAGCAGATTTACTCGAGCGTAGAAAAAGAACATTCCCGCTGCAGAAATAATCAGTGGCACAATCATTGGCGAAATCAGGAGACCCATTACTGTTGTTTTAAAAGGGAAGTCTTTTTGACTTAATCCTAATGCGGCGAGTGTTCCTAGAAATGTCGATATAATGGTAGAAAAAATGGCAATAATAATCGAGTTTTTAACCGCAGCCTGCCAATTCGAATCGTTGAAAAATGATTCATACCACTTTGTTGAATATCCTGCCGGGTCGAATGCTAGCATCTCGGGAGTAAAAGAGAAGTAGGGTTGCGCGTTGAATGACAGAGGAATTATCACCAAAATCGGGATAATCAGGAAGCCAAAGATGAGAACACAGATTGTTAGAAAAGTGTAGTGCCAGATTCTTTCGCCGATAGTTGAATGTAATGGAAGAGCCATAGTCTTAACCCAGTTTCATATTATCAATGCCGACAATTTTGTCGTAGAGAATGTAAAGTGCGACTACTAATAATAGTAGTAAAGTTCCTAATGCGGCGGCCAGGCCCCAGTTGAGTGATCCTGAAATATGATAGGCGATGAAATTACTAATCAAGGTGCCTTGTGTTCCACCTACCAGGGCAGGGGTTATGTAATAACCGATGGATAGGATAAAGACTAAAATCCCTCCGGCGCCAATACCTGCTATCGTATTGGGAAAATAAACACGCCTAAAGGCGGTAAATGATGTTGCACCCATTGAGCGCGCGGCGCGAACGTAACTCGGATTGATTGTTTTCATTACACTGAACAAAGGTAAGATCATAAACGGTAACAAGATATGCGTCATGGCTACGACGGTACCCGTTTGATTATGAATCATCGCGAGTCGACCATCATTTGCTATCAAGCCAATTGCAACCAGGAAGTCGTTAATGACGCCCTCTTTTTGCAGTAGGGCGATCCATGAGCTAGTCCTTACCAACAGTGAGGTCCAGAATGGTAACAGTACCAAGATTATTAAAAGATTACTGGTACGTGTTTTTAGTGTAGCGAGTAAATAGGCAATGGGATAGCCTAATAAAACAGTTAGAAATGTAATTAAAAAGCTGAGCCATAAAGTTCTTTTGAAAAGGTTTAAATAAATACGACTGTCTTCATCTTTCCATTCAATACCGTTAGCATCGTATTGCATATCTACAGCAGAGAGGAAATAGGATTTAGTGTAACGACTACTTTCTCGTTGTATGAGTTGCCACGTTTCAATATCTCCCCATTTTTTATCAATCTTAATAAGGGCGGCCTGGTATGTTGTTTCTAATTTTCCAGGGTCAAACTTTCTTAACTTTCGTCCTGTTTTTCTGAACAGGCTTGAAGTACCTGATTTTTCATAATTCAGGCGTTTGCCTAAACGATTTATCGTTTTTGCCTCAGCGGCTATTTTTGCATCAGTGACAAATGCTTTGAAGACTTCTTCGTCAGGTGTTTTACCTGATAACGGATCCCACTTAGCCAGTAAAGGGACGGTTGTTGGTATTATTTCGGCTGTAATTTGATTATCAACGCTGCGAAGCAGCATCTCAAATATTGGCATTAAGAATGTTATAAGAATGAACAGGAATAATGGTGCAACCAATAATAATGCGTTACGCTTTTTTCTGCGTAGAGAGCGCTGTAAGCTTAACTTTAAAGGAACGCCGTCTGCTGTTTTTAAACTACCTGTTTCGCTTTGTGCCATTCTATTTCCAGGAATTAAGAGTTAATACTTCATCATTTATAAAAAATAGCCGGAGATTATCCGGCTATTTTTATTGCTCTAATTAGCCTTTAGCTAACCAGGATTCAAACTTCTCAGCTAGCTCTTCCTTGCGATCTGCCCAAAATTCAATATCTTTAAAGATTGTATTTTTAGCATTAGCTGGATTTGTAGGCATATGTGGAGCCATATCAATTCCAAGTTCTGCATGTTTACCCACTAATGGCGCGGATGATTTACGTGCCGGGCCGTATGAAATATACTTCGCCTGATCAGCAAGACGTTGTGTATCGGTTGCGAATCTTAGATATTTATAAACTTCTTCTAGATGTGGCGCACCTTTTGGAATTATCCACCCGTCTAACTCAAACATTTGAGCATCCCACATCATGCCTACAGGTTGTTTGTTTTCAACAATCGCTGAGAATAAACGACCGTTGTAGGCAGAGGCCATAACCACTTCTCCATCAGCCAATAACTGGCCAGGCTGCGCACCCTTCGTCCACCAGACAACCTCTTTCTTGATAGTGTCCAGCTTTTTGAAAGCGCGTTTTACACCTTCCTCAGTAGCCAATACTTTGTATACGTCTGCTGTTGGTACCCCATCAGCTATTAGTGCCCACTCAAAATTTCCTATAGGGTTCTTTTGTAATGCGCGTTTACCAGGATATTTTTTTAGGTCAAAAACATCACTAATAGTTGTTGGAGGAGTACTTCCGACTTTGTCGGTACGATAACCGATAGTCGTTGAGTAAACAATTTGTGGAATAAAGCACGGTGAAACTAGTGCATCACCAAAGTCTTCTGTTGCAGGAGTTCCATCGGGTGCAGGTGCAAGGACTTTATCAAAATCGATTTCTAATGCCAGACCTTCATCACAAAGTGCAACAGCATCATCAGGAACTACGTCGACCAGATCCCATGATATTTTACCTGCTTCTGATTGAGCACGCATTTTTGATGCGGCTTCAGCAGAGGAATCATCATTGACAATATTGATTTCTGGGTTAAGTTTCATATAAGGTTCGTGATAGGCTTTTGTCTGACTTTTGGTGTATGCACCACCCCAGGAAACAACAACCATATCGGTTTTTGCCTGAGCGGTGCTAACACTGGCAGCAAGTACTGCTGTTGCCAGACTACATTTGATAAAAGTTTTCATTATTTTATTTTCTCTCCTTTGATGGTAATAATGTTCTTGATGAAAAAGTGCGAGTAAGTGGTTCTTTCACACAGGTAAGAGGCTAATGCCTAATTTTTTAGATGACTCTTGTTTCGAGAGTTCATTTATTAATCTGAAGCGTCCAGTGCACGACAATCGTATTCATTCCAGCCGATTCTAACTGTATCACCTTCATTTAAGTTAGCTTGGTGTGAGGAGTTGGGGATCTTCACGTAAAAATCGTCATTACCACAGACTTCCATACGGGTACGAATATGATCACCCAAATAGATAAGTTCTGCAGCCTTCGCTTCAAATATATTGGGTACTTGACCCTCTTCAGGGTTAATAATTACACGCTCAGGGCGTATTGATAACGTAGAACGTTGACCAACACCCGCAATATTGATTTTATTCGCTTGAATTTCAGAGCCATCACTGGTTTTAACCACACAGCTATTACCGTTTTCACTTGTTACGGTACCCAGCAAACAGTTATTGTCGCCGATAAAGTCAGCAACAAAGGCATTAGTAGGTTCTTCATAGAGTATATCGGGTGGTGCTAACTGCTGGATTACTCCAGCATCAAAAACAGCAACACGGTTCGACATAGTAAGTGCTTCACTTTGGTCATGCGTAACGTATAAAACGGTGATGCCCAAACTTTCATGGATGTGTTTAATTTCATATTGCATTTGTTCACGAAGATTCTTATCAAGTGCACCTAAAGGCTCATCCATAAGAACCACTTCAGGGTCAAAAACTAAGGCTCTAGCTACTGCAACCCGTTGTTGTTGTCCACCAGAGAGTTGCGCTGGGCGGCGATCTGCAAAAGAACCAAGTTGAACCATTTCAAGCGCATGTTTAACCTTAGCTTCACGCTCAGACTTGCCCATTTTTCTAACTTCCAATGGGAAGGCTAGATTCTCACCGATCGTCATGTGTGGAAATAGGGCATAGCTTTGAAACACCATGCCGATACCACGTTTATGTGGAGGCACGCGGTTTATTGGGACATTATCCAGATATATCTCACCATTGGTTGCTGGCTCAAAACCTGCCAGCATCATCAAACAGGTGGTTTTACCTGAACCAGAAGGCCCTAACATGGTTAGGAACTCACCCTTTTGCATTTCCAGGTTGAGATCTTTGACGACAAGAACTTCGCCATCATAACTTTTTTGAACATTTTCGAATCGAACTAGTGCATCGCTTGTAGATGTTGGCATATTTATAATTTCCCGTAGGGTCACTATTAAAATAGGTCAAGTAACACGATGTGTCAAAGTTATTTCTTGTAAGCTTCTACTGTAAATCATTAATTTATTGATTATTTCTCTGACTTTTGTAAGACAAGGCCATTGTATAGGCTGTAAAAGACACCCTCTACCTTATTAAGCGGTTTTCAGATATATATACTTGTCCCTTTTAAAACTGTTTTTATTAAAATAATCTGAAGATAAAAATCTATGTATAATAGAAAAAATAAGTTAAAAAAAGTAAGCTAACCTATAATGATCTAATTTTTAATAATAAAATTAACAGGATGAAGCGTTCATTGAATAATAGTCATTCACAATTACCACAGCACTTTGGTTTTCTGGCAATGCCGGGATTCTCTCTTATTGCTTACGCAGCGGCGATTGATACACTCAGATTGGCGAATCGAATAGATGGACGTGAACTTTACACGTGGGAAACGATTACGCCTAAAGACGAACTGGTAAAAGCAAGTAATGGTTTAGAAGTTAAGCCAAATAGAATATACAAAGATGTAGATGTATACGATATCTTGTTTGTCTGTGGTGGAGTCAAAATTAGCAAAGCCTGGACCGATTCCCTAGGTAAATGGTTGCGCTCACTAGATCGCAAAGGTATACCTTTAGGTTCTTTATGTACCGGCACCTATCTACTCGCGAAAGCGGGTTTACTGGATGGCTACCGTTGCACGATTCATTGGGAAAATATTTCATCTACGCGTGAAGAGTTTCCACATCTACACATAACCGATGACATTTACGAAATTGATCGAAATCGTTATACCTGTGCTGGTGGTACCACTCCAATCGACATGATGCATCATCTGGTTTCAATGCAACACGGTCGAAGATTGGCTGCTGCGATTAGCGAAGAGTTTTTGGTGGATCACGTACGTAGTATGACTGATCGACAGCGGATTCCCTTGCGTCAGCAAATTGGCACGAGTCAACCGAAGTTAACAGAAGCCGTAATGTTGATGGAAGCGAACATTGAAGACCCACTAACACCAGATGAGTTATCTAGTCTGGTGAATATTTCTCGTCGTCAGCTTGAACGTTTATTCAGGAGTTATCTAAATTGTACTCCAACGCAATATTATCTGGGTTTACGCCTGAGAAATGCCCGGCGTTTATTGTTGCAGACTGAAAAGGCTATTATAGATATATCATTAATTTGTGGCTTTTCATCTGCACCACATTTTAGTAAATGTTACAGAGATATGTTTGGCTTACCGCCACGTGACGAGCGACGTCTTCTTTTAGCACGAGATGAGTCTGTTGTTTCATCTGCATAAACGGGTATTGAAACAACCTTGGATAAATTTTCAAAAGAATCTATTTTATGCGGGATTGCCATGGCATTGATAAAGTATTCTTGAAAATTTACTTCAGTTGCGGTTTCAATCTTCTCCATCTTGAGCACTTCGTTTTCAATTTCACGTCGTCCTGCAAGGCTAGTTAGAGCAATGCGTGCGCCAGTTCCTGCTGCATTTCCAACAGATTGCACCTGGTCTAATGGGCAATCAGGAATCATCCCAAGTAGCATTGCGTATTTTGGATCAATATGCGCACCAAATGCTCCTGCAAAACGAATTTGTTCAATCTTTTTCACTCTAAGTTTATCCATCAATAACTGCACGCTGGCATATAGAGTGCCTTTTGCTAATTGAATCGCGCGGATATCATTTTGAGTGATTAAAACGCCTGTTTCCGATCTGTTATCAGTGTCTGTATTAGAGCGACTACTGACCAATTTATAAGCCCAGGTCTTGCCATCAGGTACCACACGTGATGAAGTCTCTGCCTTCGCGCCATTTATGACGCCATCTGTGGTAACAATGCCAGCCAGAAACATAGTAGCAATGGCTTCAATGATTCCTGAACCACAAATACCCGTAACGCCTGTTTCTCCAATGGCTTCATCAAAACCAGCTTCGTCAGACCAGAGATCAACACCAATTACTTTATAGCGAGGCTCTAATGTTTCTGGATCGATGCGGACTCTTTCAATAGCACCGGGTGCGGCGCGTTGACCATTATGAATTTGTGCGCCTTCAAAAGCGGGGCCTGTGGGTGACGAAGCGGCGACCAGTTTTTTACGATTGCCCAGAATGATTTCGGCATTGGTGCCAACATCGATAATTAACGTCATTGCATCGTTTTTATAAGGAGCTTCTGATAATACGACTGCAGCAGCATCGGCACCAACATGACCTGCGATACAGGGTGGCAGATAAACCTGGGCGCCTGGGGCAAGGTTCAGGTCTAATTCTTTCGCTGGTAGAGTCATTGATGCCTGTGTAGCAAGTGCGAAAGGTGCGCCCCCGAGTTCCACTGGATCAATCCCTAAAAACAAGTGATGCATGACTGGATTGCCTACGAAGACAGCATCTAATACTAAACCTCTATCAATAGTTTCCTTACTGTTTGAATCAGCTTCGACTAATAGTTGGTCTATTAAAAAATTGATACCATCTCGAACGGCTTTGGTCATTTTCAGGTCGCCACCGGGGTTCATCATCGAATATGATACACGGCTCATCAGGTCTTCGCCAAAGCGAATCTGTGGATTCATGATGCCGTGAGAAGCCAGAACTTTTCCTGTTTCAAGATTGCACAGGTGCCCTGCTATAGTGGTAGAACCAAGATCTACTGCCAGCCCGTAACTACTTTCCTGTTTTCCCGGCCAAATGCCGATGATGCGTTTGCTGTCATAAATGGCGACTGTGACTTGCCATTTCCCCTTTCGTAAAGCAGGTTGTAATTGACGCAATAAGGACGTTTCAATACTAAGTTTAATTAAGCCTGTCTCAAATTCAATCGAATCTTTGAGCCGTTCTAAATCACCACTTGGTGAATGAAGCTGAGGTTCTTCGACCTCAATAGTCATGAGTTTGACTGCCGGTTTGGATTCTATATTGAGCTCAGTTGCAGCTTTACGAATCACCTGTTGATGTGTCTGGCTTTCAGCAGGGACATCAATAACAACATCGCCTTGTATTCTGGCGCTACAGCCTAGTCGGTAGCCCTCTTTGAGGCCAGCTGCTGGAATTTGTTCTCTTTCTGCGGTGGTAATCGGCGTTAAACTATCTGCATCTGAGGTAATCTGATGCTTTGGAAAAGAGCCTGTACTAATCTTGACTTTACAACGCGTACATAAGCCATTGCCGCCACAAAGCGATGCAAGGTCAGCACCAAGTTCTCGTGCGGCAGTTAAAATATCCGTGCCTGCTTCAATCTCTCCGCGGATTCCAGTAGGTGTAAATACAACCTTAAAAGTACTCATTTATAAGGTTTCCGGTGTTGTTTTAAAAACAGGGATTTCACAGTAATCGCTGGCATCTTCGGTATGGATATTTCCAATGGTTTTAAGCTGAGTCGGTGGATCAAGTGTGCCGGCCATTACACTTAATTGATTACTTTTGCCATTGTCCCAGAACAAATTACCACCACAGTTCTCACAAAAACCACGATAGATGCCTGGTAAACATTGGTACCATTTCAGGGTTTCTTTTTTATTCAATACGAGATGATCTTTATTCACACGAGTAGAAGCCACATGGTGACCGCTGGTTTTACGGCATTGAGAACAATAACAATTCACCACATCACGCACCGGACCATTGATGCTATAACTTACACCGCCACAAAGACAACTGCCTGTTAGTTGAGAATCTTTTTCATTATTAATGGATAATATTTCTGCCATTTTATTCTGTGTTTCACTCTTTACTTCGACAAGTTTTAAGAAGCTCTGCTACGCCGAGAACGGCGCCCGCCTCGCTCACGAGCGCCTTCAGCAGCGGGTTCGCGGTAACAAGATAACCAGTTAGCACAATCTGGATCATTTCCCATAACCACATCAGCTGCTCTTACCGCTTGAACTACTTCTGTATGCAGTGGATTAACAATTGCAGAAGTCATTCCCGCGCCCATTGCCATACTAATAAATGAGGCGTTCATGCCATTACGATTTGGGATGCCAAAGCTAAAGTTCGAGGCGCCACAGGTTGTATTGACTTTAAGTTCATTGCGTAAACGACTGATTAAATGTAGTACTTGCCTTCCTGCATCATTGATTGCGCCTACAGGCATAACTAAAGGATCAACGATTACATCTTCTGCTTTAATACCATAATCCTGAGCACGCTCAACTATTTTTTTAGCAACTTCGAAACGCACATCAGGGTCTTCCGAGATTCCTGTTTCATCATTGGAAATCGCAACTACAGCACAATTGTATTTTTTAACCAGTGGTAATACGACTTCTAAACGTTCTTCTTCGCCAGTTACCGAGTTAACCAAAGCACGACCCTGATAAACAGCAAGGCCTGCCTCTAAAGCTGCAACAATCGATGAGTCTATCGATAGAGGAACATCAGTAATTGATTGCACTAGTTTAATCGTATCAGCCAGAATTTTAGGTTCATCTGCTAAAGGAATACCTGCATTCACATCCAGCATCTGTGCTCCTGCGGCAATTTGTGCCAGTGTATCCATCTCGACCCGGGTGAAATCGCCATTTTTCATTTCTTCAGCGAGGATTTTTCTTCCGGTAGGATTAATTCTTTCACCAATCATCACGAAAGGCTCATTGAAGCCTATGGCAATTTCTTTACTGTGAGAGCTTAGTAGTGTTCTCGTCATGATCTTCTCCATATAGATGGTTTTGGTTTGGATACCATGGGATTCGTTTCCCCAGCACTCCAGATTTAATCACTAAGTCTTTTACTGCAGACTCCTGCTTGTAGGCCATTACATGGACACCTGCAACGCCTTCGATTTCTTTTAATTGCTGCATCAGCTCAATGCAGATTTTCTGACCTTCCTGTTTAGGGTTTTCAGCATTCTCTAAGCGTTTGATAACCCACGCTGGAATATGAATTCCCGGTACATTATCGCGAATCCAGATGGCAGATCGTGCGGATGCCATTGGTCCTATACCGGCTAAAATAAATACTTTATCCAATAACCCCATATCTCCTGCACGCGCCATATATTCTTTGAAAGCGGGAATGTCAAAACAGTATTGCGTCTGGATAAACTGTGCGCCAGCTTCAATTTTTTTCGCTAGTCTAGCGACCCGATAATCAGTTGGCACTGCAAATGGATTTGCCGCTGCACCCAGAAAAACCCTCGGTGCTACATCGAGCTTTCGCCCACTGAGAAAACGGCTTTCGTCACGCATGGTTTTTACTGTTTGTAATAGTGACATGGCACCTAAATCAAAAACAGGTTTTGCTTCAGGATGATCGCCCGCTTGCACACCATCACCGGTTAAACACAGCATATTGGCAACACCCATTGCATAGGCACCAAGAACGTCACCTTGAATTGCAATGCGATTCCTGTCCCTGCATGAAATTTGCATCACCATGGAATAGCCTTTTCGCGTCAGCAATGAGCAAACCCCAACGCTTGACATGTGGCAGTTAGCGCCCGAGCCATCAGTGGCATTGATGGCATCTGTAATACCGTCAAATAAAGAGGCCTGGTTGAAGACTTCTTGAGGATCTGCTGAATCCGGCGGTGCCATTTCTGCAGTTACCGCGAAATGACCAGCGCGTAAAACGCGCTCTAATCGACCTGTTGAAACATGCCCTGGTAGTAGCGGTAGATGCTCTCCTGGATTGGGTTCATCGGCAAACATCAGTCTGAATCTTTATTGATTGAATGCGGGTCATGTTTTATTCGTATTTCTCGTAACCATGAAGAATGGTCTTTTAGTCGATTATCAATAGCGGGTTGTACATCTAAAATTGAATCTTTGTCCGAAGCTTCATTCATGATTTTACTGCCACGCCATGCTTCTACCCAAACACAACGCATCTCCGGTTTTACCTCGCAATGTCCATCGGGTCTTACACCTCCACAGGGGCCATTTCTGAGTTCTTTGGGGCAATTCATTGGGCACGACATACCAGTCTCATGCAAAACGCAATGGCCACACATTTGACAGTCAAACAATAAGCCCTTCACATTTTTTTCAATAAATACGATGGGTTTTTCAATTCGGTCATAACCAATTTTATTCAGGATTGGATAAAAGGCACCTAACGTGTGCTCTAGTTTTTGATAAATCACATTGAGTAATCGCACATGATTGACACTCCATTTACGCATCGCATACATGGCTTAAGCTGCTCCGATAGAATTAGCTTTTAAATTTTTGTTTTTACTTAAACTAATACCTTTATTTCTAACAATAGCGTCGAGCTTTTCGTCATTGTATTCCTGCTCCAATCGACTTGCAGTTTCTTCGACTAATTGATCCAGATCATCGCCACTTAGTTTCGCTGTTTCTCTTCTCCAGTCATCCAGGTAAGCATCAGCATCTGTTTTCTTGGCGCGCATTGCTGCCCGGTCGATCGCTTCCTGGAATCTCGCAGGGAGTAATTTCTTAGCGCGTTTCCTGCCTTCCTGTACAGTGACTTGTGAGGGAATATCACGCCAGTAAATCGTTATTATTTTAGGCATCAGGCGCGTAACTCCATGATTGATCCAGCATTATTTTTTGAAAGCAAGTCAGTAGATATAGTCTGTAGTTCAGTTTCCATATCACCATAACCAGTAAAGATTCTTTCGAAGTTAAGCCCCAGTCGATTGGCATATTCTTTGGCTTTTTTAGTGAGATCCAGATTCCCTGTTTGTGCGAGGTAGACGACTTTTTTGTAATTACCAAAATACATTTCTAATAATTCTGGTTTGCGATCAAGCCCTAGCGTTTTCCAAACATAGGTTTCAAAATGTTGTGTGAGAAAGTCAGTGAGGTAAAAAGTACCTATCTCAGCTTCATGGAGATCATTGAATGCGTCGTTACCGGCAAAGAATTGATAGCAATGTGCACCAGGTAAACGTTTGGCGCCCGTTTCCTTAAGAACTACATCGAGTAAACCGCCAGTTCCACAGTCTCCGTAGGCAAGCAATATTTCACCGTCATTTTTAGCTTGAATCTGTGCTATTTTTTTTCTGACTGCATCAGGAATCAATGTAGGTGTTGAGTGGTATTTTGCCGGGAGACAATCAATATTAAAATGGTCCCAGTTATTCAGGGTTTTAAGAGCTACTAACTCATTAGCTAATGCTCCACATGCGATAATATTGACTATCTGTCTCATGGTTATTAAAGGCTTAGCCAGCTTTTCTGAGGGCTATTTGTGCTTTTGCAATATCGACAGCAGCAGCTGCGTCACGACAATAAGCATCAGCGCCAACTGCATCTGCGAACTCTTCATTCAGCGGAGCGCCTCCTACCAGAACGATGTAGTCATCACGAAAACCCTGCGAAACCATTTCGTCAATGACCACTTTCATATAGGGCATGGTGGTAGTGAGCAGGGCGGACATACCCAGAATATCAGGCTTGTGTTCTTCCAGTGCTACAAAAAACTGTTCGGCAGATTGGTTAATGCCCAAATCGATGACTTCAAAGCCAGCACCTTCCATCATCATTTTAACCAGGTTTTTACCGATGTCGTGAATATCACCTTTAACCGTTCCAATAACCATTTTTCCTGCACGACTTTCGTCCGAGGCAGAAAGTAAAGGTCTCAGAATCTCCATGCCGCCTTTCATTGCATTAGCCGATGACAGCACTTCAGGAACGAATAAGATGCCATCACGGAAATCAATACCGACGATTGTCATGCCGCCAACTAATGCTTTAGTGAGCACATCACCAGCTTTCCAGCCGCGTTTCAGAAGTATCTCTGTTCCTTCGATAACCTCTTCTCTTAGGCCATCGTATAGGTCATCCTGCATCTGCTCAACCAACTCATCGTCGGGTAATGCGTTAAGATCAATATCTTCGTCATCAAAGTCATCGTTCTCAGACATGTTAAGGCCTTTGTCATATTAAAAATTTAGGTGTTAATAGATTGTATTTCTAAAGCATTAACTATGCTCCAGAATTAACGACTTTACGTTATCTGTAGACGACAGTGGTTTTGTACAAACGACATATGTTTTTTAACAACTAAAAACTCCACAAAAGTAGGGGGGTGTCCTTTAAACGTCATTCGCGATAGGTATTGCGACTATTGATTGATAGCCAGATGCAAGCATCTGTATTTGGTGGGATAATTCAACACTAACTCCGAACTAATGAAAAACTATGTCTACATTGTTAAACGATTTACTCGAAGAAAAAGGTGTCCTGCTCGCTGATGGCGCAACAGGCTCGAATCTGTTTGGCATGGGCTTGCAAACCGGCGACTCACCAGAGTTATGGAATACCGATTTTCCGGAAAGGATTTCTCGGCATTACTGCAATTTTGTCGAAGCGGGTTCAGATATTATCCTCACAAACACCTTTGGCGGCACGCAGTATCGGTTAAAATTACACGGCGCGGAAAAACGTGTAGAAGAACTCAATGTAAACGCCGTCAAACTACTCAAAGCAGAAATCGAAAAGTCTGGTAGACGAATTGTTGCGGCTGGCTCTATGGGTCCTACAGGTGAATTAATCGTACCACTGGGTAGCATCACACATGAGCAAGCTGTTGAGGCATTCAGAGAGCAGGCAGAGGCCTTGAAAAAGGGTGGTGTTGATGTCTTCTGGATAGAAACGCTATCCTCGAAAGAAGAAGCGCGTGCTGCGGTTGAAGCCTGTACGGGTTTAGGGCTACCGATAGTCACCACCTACAGTATTGATACCAATGGCCGCACCATGATGGGACTTTCGCCCGATGATATCGTTACAGTAACGAATGAAATGGATACCCCACTAATGGCCTTCGGCTCCAACTGTGGCGTGGGTGCAGCAGAATTAGTGGCAGCTATTATTAATATAAACAATGCTTTAGGCGACAAATCTGAAGACGCAATTATCATCTCGAAGGCCAACTGTGGAGTGCCAGAATATATTAATGGAGAAATTGTTTACAGTGGTACTGAAGAAATTATGGCCGATTATGCAGGCATGGCTATCGACGCAGGTGCCCGAATAATAGGTGGCTGTTGTGGTACTTCACCAAGTCATATCAGAGCAATGCGAAAAGTGTTAGATACCCATCAGAAGGGTTTGGCTCCCACTCGCGATGATATCGAGGCACGTTTGGGTAACTTAAGTACCGGCGCAATCGCCCAGTTAGAAGGCAAATTATCCATAGCTGATGGTGCCTTTACCCAAAAAGAAACTACACGGCGTTCGCGGAGAAGGAAATAAAATAAGGGGCGGGATAAAAGAAAGTAAAATATTTAATTAGATTATTCCTTAATTTGGGTAAACTCAGGAAATTATTAAGACAAACAAATACAATTTTGATATCTATGAATGAGCAGATAAAAACAACCATTTTTCCTTTTCTACTTGCTATGGTACTGTGCTTTAGCTTCACGATTATCCCCTCTATAACTTATGCAGATGAGTTAACCGATCTGTTAACCGGCAAGCCTGCGGCTGAAAAAGAGGCAGCACCCAATAAGGTTATTAGCACCGAAAATACTCAGCAGAGTGATTGGGAAATCAGTAATAGATTGCGCGAAATTTTTGCTGAGCTGGAATCCTTGAATAAACTCTATATCGAGGTTAATAAAGGCGTAGTGACACTGAAAGGTGAAGTCACCACTGCTGAAGAGGAAAACAAGGCGCTCACTCTGGCAAAACAGGTTGAGGGTGTTGTAGAAGTTGAAGATGAAGTTGTGGTAACAAGAAGTGTAGAAAAACGTCTGGAAACTACCGGTAAAAAAGCGCTGACACTGGGAAGCCAGATTGTCACTACTTTGCCACTATTTTTACTTGCCTTACTTGTCTTTATCATTATTTGGATTATTGGACGGTGGATCTCAAAACGGCAAGGCTTTTTCAGACGCATTACGCCTAATGCTTTTATTGCCAACCTGCTAGGGCAAATAACACACCTTATATTCATTATTTTTGGTCTTGTTCTAGCACTATCTCTGCTGGACGCTACGGCATTGCTCGGCACGATAATGGGTGCTGCCGGAATATTTGGCCTAGCCATTGGTTTTGCGGTCAGGGATACCGTAGAAAATTATATTGCCAGTATCTTACTCAGCCTGCGTAACCCTTTTCAGGTTAATGATTATGTCGATATTAATGGTAATCAGGGTAATGTCGCGCGTTTGACTACACGTGCCACGATACTTATTTCATCCGATGGTAATCATGTGCGTATTCCGAATGCCGAAGTATTTAAAGCAGTGATTGTCAATTACACCCGCAATCCGGAAAGACGTTTTACTTTTGATATGGGGGTTGATGCATCACAGGATTTAAATGATGCACAACAGCTAGCCATTGAAACATTAAACGGTATCGATGGGGTGATGGACGGTCCCAAGCCTAATGCTTTGGTGCAGGAACTAGGCGATTTTAATGTTCTTGTGCGTGTCTATGGCTGGGTGGATCAGGAACACTATAGTTTTTCCAAAGTTCGCAGTGAAGCGATCAAAAGGTGTAAACAGGCTTTTGATGACGCCGGTATAATCATGCCTGAACCAATCTATCAGATTAAGCTATCTGATGGTACAGCAGCGCTTAACGGTGCAGCAGCCCAACAGAAAAAGCCTGCTAGCATGAAAAAACCTAAAACACAGCGTAACAATCAAGAAGTCAGCGATGTTAAACCTGATGACACCGCCAGGGAAAAAGTTGAGGAAGAAGATGCGGATGGTGATAGTCAAAACCTTCTAAGCGCACAAACTCCGTCAGAGTAGCTTAAAATCATTAATATTGATTAAAGACACACCCCCTACCTTTTAGGCACTTTTTCTAATTATGCTCAACGCTATT
>RCNB010001344.1_pt1 | contig 15890 bp, 12 predicted proteins | sample 2041321 | NCBI WGS metagenome assembly RCNB01 (sample SAMN09708232, study PRJNA481090) | Marine sediment metagenome, whole genome shotgun sequencing project. | reverse complement strand
AAAGTGATGGACTACACTGTTGTCGGCGATGTGGTCAACGTGGCAAAGCGCCTTCAGGAGCAGGCAGATGGAGGGCAGATTCTGCTGAGCCTGGAGACTTATGAGCGAGCCCACAAAGTCGAAGCCGAACAACTAGAGCCAATCCAGGTTATTGGGCGGCGGGAGCCCATACCCGCCTATATGATTCAGGTCTCCGGGGCGTGATGGACTTGTGAAGTCGGACAATGGTAGAGTGCTATAATCTCGTTAAGCCCCAGTAGCTCAATAGGATAGAGCGAGGCTCTCCTAAAGCCTAGGCTGTGCGTTCGAATCGCACCTGGGGCATTCATGAAAAAACGCCCATACAAGAGGCGTTTTAATTTTAAACTTAAAGAATTCGTCCGGGCGATTCGTTTGGTCAAACGGAAAAAGTCTACTTCTTGGAGAGAAAACTACTCAACAAGTTCGCCCCGAGGGAAACGACCTCTTCGGTGATGTCCCCGTCGCCGTCCATATCGAGGAAGCTGGCCATGCCGGGGACTGCAGATTCGGCCGTTTGCCGCTCATTCTGGAGCAAACTGGCGACGCCTTGTGGATCCATGGTTTCCTTGTGTCGCATTTGACCCAGAACGCCCAGAACGACTGGAGCGAGCATACTCACCAACTGCACGGTTGTTTCAGTATCGAGACCGCTAGAGCGGCTGATGTTCTGCTCGAAGCCGCCGCGTTTATCGCCGAAGACATGACCAAGGATGGCTGAGCCGTCATCCACTGTCTTCTTATTGGATAAATTGCCAAGCAGGTCTTCAAGGATGCTGCCGTCGTGGTCTCGCTGAAGTGCCCCGGTTAGCGCCTCAGCGCCGTCAGATGTTGATGCATTGCGGTTGAGCGCACCAATCAAAAGAGGCATAGCCAGCGTGATCGCTTGTTGAGTCTTGTTCTCGTCAACCCCAAGCTGCTCGCTGATCCCGGATAGGGTATCGCCCGCGAGAAGCGGGACCAAGGTTTGTAACAGTCCAGCCATTGACAAACTCCTTTTGTGAATCGTATGCTGAGGTGTGTTGCTTTGGAGATAATTTTACCATTGATAGGAAGGACAGCTACCCCATTAGGCGATTTTGTATAAACAGCGTTATAAAGAAGAGGCAGTAATTCACTACCCTGACTCATGTATGCATTCGCAAAAAAGAAAAAACCAGTTCATGAATAAAACCAACGCCATTCGCATTCTCGAAAAGGCAGGCATCTCGTATGAACTCCGTGAGTATGACATAGATGATGGTGCCTTCACTGCCGAGGGAGTTGCTGATGTCTTGGGACATGAGCCCGAGATGATTTTTAAAACGCTCATTCTGCGCGGTGACCGCAGCGGACCGTTGATCGCATTGGCGCCCGCCGGAACGGAGATCAATGTTCGTGCGTTGGCTAAAGCTTCAGGGGACAAACGCGTGGAAATGGTTCCGCAACGCGAGGTGCGCTCCCTAACTGGCTACGAACGCGGCGCGGTCACACCGCTGGGAATTCAGCGTGATTATCCTGTGTTTATCGATGAGACTGTCGATCTCTGGGATATCGTTGGAATCTCCGGCGGAGAGAAAGGTCTTGAGATTCTCCTCGCGCCATCCGATCTACTGAGCGTTACCAGCGCGGTAAAGGCGGATTTCGCCAGGTCGGTGTGAGCGACAGGAAATTAAGGACCACTGGGCAGAAGAATGGAGGGCGCGGTTAGCCGCGCCCTCTTTAATCAAGCGCAGAGGCCGACCCGCGCGACGGCTCCTCGCCCTAAAGCACCCGACCCACGTAACCTCCCGCAGGTTCAAAAACAGCGGGAGGTTTAGCGCGCAAATCTTAAGGCGCAGCCTGCCGCCTGCGAATTGGCCAGGATAATTAGGGAAAGGACGCCCCCGTCGTTTGAGAAAATATTTACCGGGGTTTTGCGAAAACAGCGGTTGTGTAAGCCCTATACGTGCTGTCAGACCAGTACTGATACCCGACCCCAATTTCTGTGTACGTTGGATTGAGCATGTTATTTCTGTGGCCAGTGCTATTCATCCAACCGTTGAAGATTGACTGAGCTGAACTGCTGCCTGCGAAAATATTCTCGGCGATAGCCGAGTAGTTATAACCCTGGGAGAGCGCCCGGTCCCACGGAAGTGAACCATCAGAACCTGTATGGGAAACAAAATCGTTGCAGGCCATATCTTCGCTGTGAACCCGCGCTGCCGCAGCTAATTGACTCTGCTGGCTGAGCGTGCCGATGCCTCTACTCTGGCGTTCCTGATTAATAAGTTGGATTAGAGAACTCTCCAAACCACCATTGCCGGAAGGATTGCATATCCCTGAGGTCGGAGTCGGCGGGAGAGCCGTATGGGTCGGAGGTGGAGTCGGCGGCGGGGATGTTGACGAGGGAGGCGGCGATGGGTTGGTGGAAGTCGGTGGCGGGATAGGTGTGTTGCTGGCAAAGGCGCTCTGAGAGGTTGGCGGGGGAGTTGTCGGCGGGGACGTCCAAGTGATCGTAGGGGAAGGGGTGATTGTCCGGGTTGCACCAGCGGTTCCTACCGCGGTCGTGGTTGGCGAGGGGCTTGCGGTTGATGTCCCCGGAGTCGCGGAAGGCGTTGTTGAGCCGGTGGGTGTTGGGGATGCTGTTGCTGTCTCCGCAGCTTGTGACGCTTGGGTGGTGGATTCCACCGGCTGGAAAGGTGTTGGTGAGGAGGTCTCCTCGCCACGATTGTCGGAGACGGGTACCAGGTCCAAGTTTTGATCGGGTTCGGTCCCAACGACTCCGTCTGGCAGGGCGACTTGCGCATCTGCGAGATGCTCTTGGGCATGCCCGTTGAGATTGAACTCTGCTAGGAGTGTAGGTGGGGCATTGCAGCTAAGCCCGGCGAGAGCCAGGGCAATCACAGTGACGAGTAACAACAAGCCAGGCGCACGATTGCGCCGCGGATTCTTTTTACCAGGGCGTTTCTTCAAACGAAAAAGCACGAGGTCTCCACCGCTTCCGTCCATCTGAACACTGGCTGGCAACCGCGGGAGAGCCCATCAGTTGCAGATATTCTAGTAGGCTTGAATGGATTATGGCCCATGCAGATTAGCGATCACCATAGAGAAGATGTACCAGCGGCGGGAGTTACCCGCCGCATAGTATTTCAAAGACTAATTTGAGGTGTATGTTGATAAGCGGATAGGCAAGGCCCGCTCAGATGGTTATTGCTTAAGCATTCGCTCCAATTCATCTGTCTTCATCAACAGAGTGTTGGGTTCGGTGAACCTGCGCGAGGTCAGATCCAGGGCACGTACCATGTCTGGAACGACATCGCGAACGATGGAAAAAAACTTATGCAGCGGTGTTTTCGAACCCATGCCAACTGTGAGGGCGACCTCGTTGTTTATATGCAGCACCAACTGCTGCATCTCTGAGCCAGTGATCATCGTGAATCGCCATTTTCCGAATTCGACTTCCCTCTGTGCACTCTCGCCCAGGCGCATGATGTGTGCAGTTGAAGCGATAGCCTCGTCAAACCCCGACTCAAGGTCTTCGGGATAGCTAGACAACATCAACCCATCGTAATCGACAATTACCGCCCAGCGAAAATCGACATCTGGGTTGTCGAGGCGGGCAAGAGCGTCCGTAAGAGCCTGGACGCGCGGATCAACGGTTCGAAGCGAAGATTCAACACTCGTATCCGTATACATAATTTCACCTGCTCCTATTAGACAATCATTCGCTACCATTCTGACACAGAATGACCCATAAACGACTTTGCGAATAACTAACAAATTTTCCCCCTTAATCAAGGAGACATATCAAGTTTTTTGTAGGATAAGAGAGATTCCTCGTATGACCCATTGGGATTATGGGTTGCTCAAGCGCAGCGAAGTTACCCATGGTTACTATATTCGGACCAGTCAATCATACGAGCAATTGATCGGGGTTATGCACCGGTTTAACTTGCGCCGCTTGGCGGCTCCTTTCAAGCTGTGCATTCGCCGCCACGCATGCTTGAGGATGAGTCTAAAGAGATGGTCCTCGAACAGCTCCCGCCTATGGTTCATGAGCGACACGCCCAACTCAGTCGCTGCCGGAGCTGCGGGCAGGGCTATTGGAAGGGGGTCCACTACGAACACACGCGCCGCTTCTTAGAGCTGGGGTTTTAAAGAAACAGATAGCTCGCAATCGACATCGTTCTGGGTTTAAGGTTTGAAGAGTTGGGCTACCAGCTACCCAGGGGTTTGTCCTGCGTAGGATAGCCCAAGAAGGACAACATCGCCTCACGCCCTCGGTTCAAGATGGGATCGCCGTGCGATGGCAGCAGATGAATAAAGTCTAATTCGCTAAGGCGGCGCATCGAGGCATCGGCCAGTTTCGGGTCTTGAGAGAATGCTGCGAAGGGCGGGGAGAGTCGATCCTTTAGATTCATAATCGCGTCTCCACAAATCATCGCTTGATCAGACGGGTGTAGGAAGCCAATCTGACCTGGCGAGTGACCGGGGAGATGGATCACGGCCATCCCTGCTGCAGATTCCCCGCTTTCGAGGGTTTTAGCAACGGGTATCCCCCAAGCGGTTTGCATGAAATTGCGGGCAACTAAAAAGAGCGGGTTTTTTGACGGGAGGAATCGATAATCAGATTCGCCGTTGATGAAGGGAGCCTCCGCTTTATGGCAGAGAATCGGAGCGTTCCACGCCGCCCGAACCGCGCTCAACCCGCCGCTGTGGTCGGCATGTGCGTGCGTCAGGAGGATCTGCCGCGGTCCCTGACTCTGTGTTAGTCTGGCGATAGCGGCCACGACCTGATCTCCGCTCTCAGGAGGACCGGAGTCGATCAGAGTCCAATCCGCTCCGCTGCGCACCAACCAGGTCGACACCGGCAAAGAGAGTAGACCGAGGACTTTATACTTGATTTCCAAGCGCCATATGTTGGTACTGATCTGTTGGAAGCCCAATGTCATTGTCCTTTCGTTTCGAACTCTCGGATCAGACCAGGAATATCCACTAGTTTCCTGGTGATCTTCTCAGGGATTATTTGCGTCGCAGCTGATACACTAACCTCCGGTTTGAGCCATATCTGGTGCATCCCCGTGTTTTGTGCACCGAGAATATCCGCTTCAAGTCTGTCGCCGATCATAACGATAGAATCAGGAGTCACCTGCCACTGTTCGAGCACCATCTCGAAGGGCCTGGGATCTGGTTTCCGTATCCCGATTGCGGCCGAGATGATGATTGGATCGAAGTAATCGCGAATTCCAACTTTATCGATCAACCGCTGCACATTCTCTGCATCTCCGGCGTTTGAGATTATTCCGAGCATTCGACCTTCATCCTGTAGTTCGTCAAGCACCGCGTGAAGCGCCGGCATTGGCTGCCAATGCGTTTCGCTCACGCTGTAGAAACGCCTCAGCCCACGCCCCAGGATATCGGGCGATATTTCTTCGCACCCGAAGGTGCTCAATGTCTCTTGCAGCAACGATGCAGTGGAACGCTCGAGTTGGTTGGATTGGCGCTGATGGTCATATGCTTCCAGTGCACGCTCGAATGCCGAGCGGAAGCCGCTTCGATCGAAAACCAACCCATCTTCCTGGAACTGATCAATAAGGAGATCCAGGCTGTCTTGCAAGAGAACAGGCCAATCGCCCTCGAACCGAATTAGCGTTGAGCCGAGATCAAAAATCGCCCCACGAATCGCTTTTGTCATGTGCAGTCAGTACTCGCGCGATGGATCATAGAGGTTCAACAGCGGCGCCTCGGATAGATAATGCTGAATGTTCAAAGTGAACAGCTGAATCGCCCGTTCGAGGTAGTGGGGAGATGATCCACCAATGTGGGGCGTAAGAATGACATTATCCATCTCCCACAGCGGACTGCTTTCAGGGAGTGGTTCGATGGGATAGACGTCCAACGCAGCACCAGCTAAACGCTCCAAGTTCAGCGCCTCAACCAATGCGCCATGGTCCACGATGCCGCCGCGGGAGATGTCGATCAGATAAGCGCTCGGTTTCATCGCTTCAAAGATGGCCTCATCATAGATGCCCTGGGTTTTCCGGGTGAGCGGGAGGGTGACGATCACGAAGTCACATAGAGACACCATTGAGCGCAGGGCCTGGGGTGGATAGATGCGATCGGGTATTTCCGACTCAGGGTCACCGAGCCCTTCGAGTGAGTAGCCATCATCAGAAAGATGTTTCAAGTCTCGCTTGGTTGTCAATACGCTTGCACCGAACGTCTGACACAGACGTGCGATTTCGCGGCCAACGCTCCCGTAACCAACAATCCCGACCGTACTCCCCCGAAGCTCCTGTGGTTGGTACCGCTTAAGACGACCTGACGCCCAATGCTCCTCGGGAGTACTGTGAATGAACTTAAGCATACGATGAGATAAGGTGAGGATAAACATTAATGTCAATTCGGCTAACTGGGGGGCCGAAACACCACTCATCGTGGTGATCATCAAATCCGAGCCGAGAAGAGGATGACCCATGACATGGTCCACGCCGGAATAGTGGAATTGGATCCAACGCAGATTGGGAACGAGATCTACGTCAGGAAGTGCGCTTAGGGTGTAGAGGATTTCAGTCTCCTGCAGCAGCTCCTCCGGAAGGTCTTCCGCGTCGCTGGTTGGGTGAGATGTTATCCGCAAACGCGGAGAGACAGCTTGCAGACGCTCAAAAAGCGCAGTAGGGAAGGGTACAGTTAAAAGTAGATGGACATCTGATTCGCTCATAAGTTCATTTTACATCAGACTGGGGAGTACGCCATAAGCCAAAGGTGGATGGATAATGGATTAGCACCAAGCGCAGCACGAGGATTTGAGCGCAACCAGACGAACATAAAGGGGGCGCTTGGTCGATACTCTGATTCAAAGACCTCTTTGACTAAGCCAAGAGTGCGATGGGAGTTAGGATGAAGATAGGCGTTGTTTATCCACAGACGGAACTCGATCCGGATCCGCTTGTTGTCAGGGACTTCGCACAAACCGTGGAGGACCTCGGGTTCACGCATATTCTGGCGTATGAGCATGTGTTAGGGGTTGACCCGAATCGCTCGGGTGGGTGGAAAGGTATTTATTCAATCGAAGATTCCTTTATGGAGCCGTTTGCGCTCTTTAGCTTTATGGCGGCAGTGACAGAGCGGGTGGAATTCGCGACGGGGATCCTGATCCTCCCTCAGCGGCAAACTGCATTGGTCGCCAAGCAGGCAGCGACGCTGGATCGGCTTTGTGGTGGGCGTCTGCGCCTCGGTATAGGTGTCGGCTGGAACGAAGCTGAATACATCGCCCTGGATGAGAATTTCCACACGCGCGGCCGCAGGTGCGAAGAGCAGGTCCAAGTTTTGCGTAAATTGTGGACCGAATCTTGTGTGATGTTCAACGGTCATTGGCATAGTATTCCCCATATGGGATTAAAACCCCGACCGATTCAGCAGCCAATTCCAATATGGTTTGGAGGGCACGCGGATGTCGTTCTGCGCCGTGCCGCGCGACTCGGGGACGGTTGGCTGCCCACATACAGCAGCGTTGAGGACACAGAACCCTCCCTTGATAAGCTCAGAGAATATTTAGATGCGGAGGGACGAACTTGGGATGAATTTGGAATGGAGGCACGCGTGCGCTTTTTAGAGGGAAATTTGGACGTGCTAGCGGGTGAGATAAAGGCGTGGGAGCTAGCTGGCGCCACACATATTTCGCTGAATACAATGCGGAGCCAGCTTAACGGACTGGACGAGCATTTACAAGCTGTCCGCGTGTTCTCAGAAGCTTTTTTGGATTAGGGCAAACAGCCTCGAATGCAGAGTTTCGCTGATGAATAGATATGGAGAGAAGGTTCATCGTGGGCTGAGGAGGCGCAGGTGAGATCTGTAAGCGTCGTTGGTATCGGGCAATTACCCGTTGAGAAGGCATCCGCTCTCAGCCTGCGTCAACTTGGGGCCGAGGTTGTCCGGCGGGCAATGGAAGATGCAGGCGTCGATCGGGTCGATGCTCTTTTTGCCAGCAATATGCTGGCTGATGAACTCCAGGGGCAAAAGCACATTGCCTCCCTAATAGCGGAAGAAGCCAATCTCTTGGGTGTAGAGGCGTTGCAAGTTCGCGCGGCGATGGCTGGTGGTGCAGCAGCGATACGAGTGGCGTTTCTTTCGGTGGCGAGCGGCGAATCCGACCTGGCGATTGCTGTAGGCGTGGAGAAGATGAGCGAGGGCGCTGCTACCCCAGCCCTATCCAAGGCTCTCGATGCAGCGAGAGAGGTCCCCGACGGCGCAACGATGATCAGCAAAAACGCGGAACTCAAGCGTATGTACCTTGACCGCTACAATGTCCCAGAGGAGGGACTGGTTAACTTCCCTGTCGTCGCTCATGATAACGCACGCTCCAATCCATTTGCGCTCTATAAAAAGACCATCAGCCCGAGTGAAGTTCAAAGTTCGAGGGTGATCCATGCCCCGCTCCGCTTATTCGAGTGCTCGCCGATCTGTGATGGCGCCGCAGCTGTCGTTCTGGCACCAAGTGAACAATCACGCGCTCTTAACCCGGAGCCGGTTCAGCTACTGGCATCCAGCGTTGTCACTGACCGCTTCCGCATCGATGACCGGGAAGATCCTCTCCAGCTCGAGGCAGCTCATCGCTCATCTCATGATGCTTATCGAAAGGCGAACATCAACCGCGAGGATATCCACCTATTCGAGGTTCATGACGCCTTCAGCATCATGGCTTGTCTGCAATTAGAAGCGGCCGGGTTTGCCGAACCCGGTCAGGGTTGGCGCTTGGCGGTCGATGATGAGATTCGTCTTCAAGGAAAGATCCCAATCACCACGATGGGAGGGCTTAAGGCGCGGGGGCATCCGATCGGTGCAACGGGCCTATACCAGGTGTGTGAGATTGTTCTTCAATTGACAGGGCACGCGGGTAAAAACCAGGTTCGGAACGCAGAGATCGGGATGATGCAAAGCGTTGGGGGTGCGGCATCCACCGTGCTGACGCACATCTTCGGAGTCTAGGACGGCGGTAACTTCCCGTGATGATAAAGGGGTTCCCTTCTCGGTTCTTAGAGGTCTTCTCGAAGGTTACACGTTCTATCGTGATTTGACCCTTCGAAACATCATCCTTCCACCGCCGTGAAGTGGCAGGCACGGGCACCGTTCCCTCTATAGACTTTAATTGGCCCAGATAGCCAGGCCCATCCCCGCGGCGACAACACCCATCAGTAGCATGGTCAGAGCGGTATACCCAGTCGAGGCGGATAGGTACAGCCCGATGGCCGGGAGTGTGATCATTGCGAAGGCGATGGCCAGGAAAGAGAAACGGTATCGATTCCGAAAAGAGTTGTCATCGTTCATGGGGATGTGATCCAGAGAGCGAGAAGAGTTAATAAACTGATGAGACCGATGAGAGGGAATACGTAGACGAGAAGGCTTCGCAGGATTGAGCCCTCCTTTCCTGCTGCATCGGTCGTGCTAGCTCCGACGATGATTTTTGTTGGAGCGATGACAGATCCGAGGGCGCCGCCAGCTGTTTGTGCAGCCAGAATAATAGGCACGCTGAGACTGAGCAGTTCGGCGGTGCGAAGCTGGATGTTGGCGAAGACGACATTCGAATTTGTGTTCGAGCCAGTCATAAACGCGCCTAAACCGCCTATCCAGGGGGAGATGACGGGGAAGAGAGAGCCCATTCCCTCTGATAATCCGCGCGCCAGGGTTTCCGTCATTCCGGCATGTGACATGACGACGGCCATAGAGACCATGGCGGTGATGCCCAGGCTGGAGGGTAACATGCGCCGGATGGTAGTCTTTATGATGCGCAGCCCAGCGCCAGGGGCGTAAAGCTTGGCGCGAGAGTAGAGGAGGTATGCGATAAAAGAGCTGTATGCGAGGATCGCTCCGGCGTGGCGGAGGAGAGGAATCTCGCGGCCGTAGCCGGCTGGAGTTGCGTACCCAAGCGAGGTGCTGACTGCCGGGAAGGGGACGCGGATGACGATAGAGCTGAGCGCTGAGCGCAGCGGAGCAATGAATTGGATGGCAAGCGTGATGACGACAAGTGCAATGTAGCCAGAGAGAGCGAGTAGGAGCATTCGCGTCTTCGTTCCGGACGTATTTCGTTCGCTAGCCTGACGGCCTCGGAAACGGGCGATGACAAAACCAACGATCAATCCGGCTGATCCGCCGCCGAGTGCACCAATAGCCCATAAACCGTGCGTTGAGAGCCAGAATTGTGCACCCCCCATGGCAATGCCAAGAATCAATATCGGCCAGAACAATCGGCGTACCGCATCCCAGCCTCCGGAGATGTGTGCGATTTGATAGCCGCAGACCAGGCCGGCGATCGCCAAGAATGCAGCCGCGGGAGGCGCCAATATCTCCCCCGCATATCCTGTGGAGGCAATGAGCGCCTGAAAAGAGGTAGCTAGCGAGCCAAAGGTCACCGACCAGGAATGACCTATGGATGGGATCATTACTGCGGCTAAAGGAGAAAATCCGAGTCCGACGAGAAGTGGTGCGGTGACTGCCGTCGGCACACCAAAACCTCCCACACCCTGTAGAAATGAGGCGAAAGCCCAGCCGATGAGCAAGGCTTGCAGGCCGCGGTCATTTGTCAGTCCCGGAATGGCATGGCTGAGGATTTGAATCGCACCCGCTTCATCTGCAACCCGATATAACAGAAATGCGCTCCAAGTGATAAGAAGGACATCGCTGGTTAATAGCAGGGCCTTAACATGGGCCAAGGCGATCAGGTCTATCCCGGCGCCGAAACGCAGGAGCGCCACAAGGATGGCTACAAACCACCCGGCAGGACCCGCCCTGGCAGCCCCCCAACGGAATCCGACCATCAATCCAATAATTACCAGAATAGGGAGCAGGGCGAGGAGCCAGTCAATGAGCATGTGCTTGTTTTCGGAGACGATGGCGATTATAGCATGGAGCACGGGGACCGAAAGTCAGGTGGAGAAGGCGGGGTCGGCTGGGTTGGTTGTCTGCCTCTAGTAATAAGCAGACCAACGAGGATTCCTTCACTTTTTCTCGCCGGACGCCGAATTGGGGCGGAAATTGACCTACATTAGCCGTTCAGTCCTAGACGGCGTAGGGATTCCGTAGGGCAGTCGTGTAGGATCAGCCACGCGTCTCTGGTGTTGATTCATATATAGTATAGGAAGAAGGGCAATATCTCTTCTTCTCCTCCTTAAGAGAGAGCCGGGGTAGGCGTCCCCGGCTCTCACGATTCTTCTGAGTTTTCAATCTAGTAGAGTCAGTTCAGTACGTTGGTCGAGCTTCCTAATTTTTATCTTAATAATGAAGTTGTTTGTTCCATTGTGCTGGCGATGGGTCTTCAGTCGGGTGACGGGATGGTGATGTCCTCAGCAGGTATAGAGACGATGTGGAGCGTCACTGGGCGTTCGAGAGCCCGCACAAGATCATTGCGAAGATTTTCAGCCAGCTCTTCCGAGAATGAGCTAAGGGAATTGAAGGTCACATCTACGTTGACCTCGTCATCCTCTTCGCTGACGTCAAATTGAACCAAGCGCAGGCTGGGATTTGTCTCTACATAATTCTGGAGAGTTGTTTCAACAACCTGGTAGGTTTGAGATTCGCGAGCGGTGTTAATGAAGACAATCCCCAGCGGGATCATGATGGCGATCAGCATCACCAGGGATGTTAATAACCCGAAACGCAGTCTCGCCTTCTGTTCGGCTCCCGGGGTAGGTCGAAAACCAAGCAAGAGAAGCGTAATGGCGCCCGCGAAGGCGATGGCGATAAGGTTGGTGATGAAGAGCAGGCTTGCGCCCCCGGCGATGTTGACGTCCCACATAGCGATACCGATACCAATGACGCCAAGCGGGGGCACGAGTGCAGCCGCGATCGCCACACCCGGGAGTGCTGTTGAGACGTCCTCGCGGGCAACGGCGTAGGCTCCGGCTATACCGGAGACAAGCGCCACCGCCAGGTCAAAGAGATTTGGATTAATCCTCGCTGTAATTTCATGCGTGACGCTGCGCAGCGGCGAAAGAACGGTGAGTAAAACCGCCAGCCCGATCGCGAGCGCAATCCCCTTTAAAGCAGATTCAAAGGCAATCTTCAGTAGACGAATATCTCCCCGAACAATAGCCAAACTGATTGCGAGGATGGGAGTAAATAAAGGCGCCACGAGCATTGCTCCGATGATGACCGCGGTGCTTCCTTGGAGCAGGCCATAAGTGGCGATCATCGCCGCAAGGCCCATCATGACAAAATAGTCTGTGTCCGGTTGGGCGCCTTGATAAACTCCTCGATAAACCTTTGCTTGTTCTCTACGTGTGAGCTTGGGAAGCGATCGGAAAAAACCGTCCCAAACCCGGCGGAGCCAAAAACGAGGCAAACCGCGAAAGCTCTTGGTTATAACAACGGGTGTTGGACATGCTCGGGCAGTTTTCTCCGGAAGTGCACCGAAAAGGACCTGGTCGATCAGGCTTTCTTCAGAGGCTCCCATGATCACCAGGTCGCTTTCAGATCCGGCTTGAACGATTCCGTCAACGACGGTGTGGGCGCGCACAACACGGCTTTCGATGGGGAACTGGCTCATATCGGCGGATGAGTCATCGACCTGTGGAAGCGACGAGAGCTGTTCCCGCAGCGCCTCGATCGTGCTTTCGATCCTTTGCCTGCCCCCCTCAAGTTCACTCTCGGTAGCGTCAGGTCGGGTGACGTACACCGTCTGTGTTGTTGCATCGAATTCTCGGGCGAGTAAGAGAGCAAGTCGCATCGCCAGTGGAGCATGAGGACCGCCAGCGGTGGGAATCAATATCCGCTTGATTTGGAAGGGCGGACTCGCTATGTCCCCGTCAACTTGTCCCTCTTCTACCTGCAGCGACGATAATCGCTCGGGGTGATAGGCGATCACGGCAACATCACAGGGTGCAGAGTGCACCACGGGATCCAATATTCTTCCTGTTCGCGTGCCCGCCTCAGGAGTCTCCATCGGCCAGGACATGAGTATCAGGCTGCATTTTTCTTCGACTGCGGTGTCGTTTATACCCTGGGCGACACTGCTGGCCAGGCGGGTGATGGGATATGTCGGTACGCTGTTTCCCTTACCCTCGCGGGTAGACCATTTGAAAAGCGTATTTCGCTCCTCGGCTATCCGCCGCCCCTCCTGAATGGCAAGAGGATCGGCGGTGGAAATGACCTGGAGTGGAATGACATCTCCGTTGGTTTGACGAGCGAGGGCGTTGGCAAACCCTAAGACGAATCGACGCTCCCTTCCGCTGCCGAGGGGAACGAGGATACGAAAAGCACCCTCTCTTCTTATGGTCTCAGGGTCTTGGCCAAATACAGTTACTCCGTGTTGAGCCTCGAGAAGGTGGGGCCGCGCGTATACGAACAAGAGCACTGAGCCTATGGCGATCCACCCGGCAGCACCCAACAAGCCCACAGGCACTAATCCAAAGAAGAGAACGATGCTGAATGTGAGCGCCAGGAGCGGGATAAGGGGGAAGAAGGGGATGACGATGGTCCTTCGCCGCTCAGGCTCCGCTTGTCGGCTGCGGATTGCTGCTAAGTTGACAAGAATCACCTGGGTGAGGAATAGGCCGGCGGATATCTCGATCAACCATGCAGACGGCATGAATAAAATCAGCAATGAACCCAGCAGGGTCAAGGTTATGAAGATGTAGGGAGGCAGACGGAAGGGACGGCGAATTCTGGTGAAAATGCGCGGCAGCGCCTCCATGCGGCTGAGCGAATAGAGCACGCGGGCGCTGGTGAGCATACACTCACTTGCCGCGAGAAGGAGAGCGAAGAAAACGACACCAGCGGTCAACCACGTTCGAAAAACCCCAGCACCGGCGAGTGAGCGGGTTGCGGCCGTTGATTCATCTAGAATGGAAAATATTGGCAGTGCGGGAATTAAGAGTTGGGCGGAGATCAGCAGGAGGCCGCCCACCAGGAGCGTTATCCACAAGCCCTGGGGCAGACGGATGTTGGGCATGAGAATGCGTCGCTTGGAAGAGGTGATTGCCTCTAAACCGGCGAAAAGGGTTATTGAAGAGGCGATGGCAAGAAGGTAGTTTCTTGCCGAGGAGTCGGACAAAGTGGAAGTTGAGGATGGTTCCCAAGAGGGGATGGCGCTGATCAGAAGAGCCACAAATGCTACGAGGAGTACCAACAAAACCGACGGGAGCATCCCTCGGCGAGGTAGGAGATGGAAGAGATTAATTAGCACCAATAGGATGAGCATACCCACTGCGGCCAACGCCATGTAGGCTTCAATTTCAGGAAATAGAGCGGCAAGGGATCCGGACGCATATTTCAGAAGAGCAGCACATAGCAACAAATTAGCGGCAAGGGAGGACCAAGCGGCAATAAAGCCGCTCGACTTTCCCAGTGATTCGTGGATTAGCGCGTGGATGCCGCCGCGCTCGCCGCTTCCTCCAAGAAGTTCATGGATATTTAGGAGAGTCAATCCCAGGACGAGAATGGCGAGCAGGGCGGGCGTCGCGGATTGAATACCGCTTTCGATGACGATATGAGCGGGGATGATGAAAGATAAGCCCAGAGCTACGGCCAGCCCAAGCGCTGAAACCTGGGTTATGCTTTGCAGGTGCCGACTCAGGCGGAGTTCACCAAGAAAGCTTTCGGTTTCATCTTTCATTTATTTTTCCACCTGCAAGACTCCCGGTGATCAGGCGGGTGTATGAGAAACGGCTTCCCAGATAAGGGGCATCTTTGCAACAGTGTACCCCGATCTTGTTGAAGTGCCAGCGTGAGATTCGCGAGACACACTGATTTATCAGGGTAGCTGTCATTTGCCTAAACCACTGTATAATCGCGTCTCGTGGACGAATCCGAATCATCAGCCAGCCGTCAGATCGCACGCGCCAGTGGTGTGGTCATGGTGGGCTTCATCTTCTCGAGTCTGATGGGGTTGATCAGCACAGCCCTGATAGCTCGGGCGTTTGGCACGAGTGCAGAGAATGATGCCTTTAATGCTGCAAACCGCCTAACAGAGATCATCTTCAATCTCATGGCTGGCGGGGCGCTTGCCTCCGCCTTTGTGCCCACATTTACCAGCTTTCTCACCCGAAATCAGACGCAAAGAGCCTGGCGACTGGCCTCCTCAATCGCCTCATTGCTTTTTGTCGGTCTTGGGGTTGCTTGCACTTTGGCCTGGATCGCGGCGCCGTGGTTGGTTCAAAATATCCTTGCACCAGGGTTCGATGGTCCGCAGCAGACGCTGACCGTCTCACTGTTGCGGGTGATGTTGATCTCTCCCGTGATCTTCAGCCTGAGCGGTCTGTTGATGGGTGTTCTGAATGGCTATCAACGGTTCTTCCTACCCGCCATCGCCTCGGGTTGCTACCGCCTGGGATTGATTATTGGTGTGCTGTTTTTGAGCCCGCGGATGGGAATCTTCGGTTTGGCCTGGGGTGTGGTTTTAGGCGCTTGCCTACACCTGGTTGTCCAGATTCCCGGGCTGCTCTCTCTCGGCGGGCGTTTCTTCCGCGGCTTTGGTGGTCTGGGCATTCCCGAGGTTCGTCAGGTTGGACGATTAATGGCCCCGCGATTGCTGGGGCAAGCCGTGGTTCAGGTTAACTTTCTCGTCAGCACAATCCTCGCTTCAGGGATGCCTGAAGGCAGCCTGGCGGCAATCACGTTCGCATTCACACTTATGCTCATGCCACACACAGTCATCGCCAAGGCAGTCGGAGTCGCTTCTCTGCCTACATTCTCAGCCCAGGTAGCGCGTGGCGAGATGGACGCGCTGAAGAATACCTTTGGCAACACCTTGCGGGGGGTAGTCTTCCTTTCGTTACCGGCCAGCATCGGATTGGTTTTACTGCGGCGGCCGGTCGTGGCGATGCTTTATGAGCGCGGTTTCTTTACCGCGGAATCGACGGAGTTGGTCGCGTGGGCATTGCTCTGGTTTGCGATCGGCCTAGTGGGGCACTCAATAC